>Ga0163161_10000170_pt1 | contig 59576 bp, 50 predicted proteins | sample S45metaG_FD_129847 | JGI IMG/M metagenome (GOLD analysis project Ga0163161, IMG submission 129847) | Switchgrass rhizosphere microbial communities from Kellogg Biological Station, Michigan, USA - S4-5 metaG | ecosystem: Host-associated > Plants > Roots > Rhizosphere > Soil | place: USA... | reverse complement strand
CGGATAATCTTTTAACATGTTTACACCTTTAAACATATAACGTTGCAGGTATTTCCGCCAAATGGCCGGACTGATCTGATCGAGGGTTTTTACGGTATCTCTTCCCGATTCATAAAGTAATTGATTTAAGGATTCGAACTTTGGATTTCTATCTCTTTCGTTGGTGTGAATATTGCCGATCGTTTTCCGCACTACGTCATCATCAAAAGCAAAAAAGGTAAAATTCTCTGAACTGAACTGTTGCTCCATACCTGCCAGTTTTACAATTTGGGCAACGGTATCAAAAGGAACTTTTTTGGCCTGTAGGTACTGCATCATATTCCCATCAAACTCTGCCTTTGCCTTCCCCCCATCTATATAATACTCATCACGCTTACAGGCATTTAAAACAAGTAAAAGTGCTGCACATGCAATAATTAGCTTTTTCATATCTTGTATAATTTCTATTTAAAATTAATTACCACCATTAACCCAATAATCGTTTAACCGCATAAACGGATTGTTATTTAAGGCATTGCCGCTTATTGGCCAGGTCCATGCACCACGGCTAAATTTATCTGACGTAAGTACATTGTACGACCATTGGCTGCTTAAAATCCTCTTGGTGCGCACCAAATCGAAATAATGGTGCCCTTCGCCTATCAATTCCCTAGATCTTTCGTAAAAAATAAAATCCTTAAGGGTAGAGCCTCCGCCACCAGCATATTTTGATGCTTGTGCCCTATCTCTCAACATATTTACCAGCTTAATGGCCTCGGTATCTTCTCCTAAATCGGCAAGCGCTTCTGCGGCCAGCAAAATTTCACCACCATACCTAAAAATCATAAATGTGTTATCAGGGTTTGCGTCTTCTTCGCCTGTAGAGAAAGAATTCTGTGCAAATTTTAACATCATAAATTTTCCGTTATCGGCAAAAATATCTTCGTTAAACCAGCTGGTAATTCGCTTATCGCTACCATCCTGAAAGAGTTTCTGCATATACTCACCCCTGAAATAAGCAAAACTTACCCGATGGGTATATTCTGGTCTTTTGTATGGGTAATGCAAAAACATATCGGCTACTGGCGCTGTATTGGTATTTTGATCGCCATAGTTTATACTGCGGTAAAATTCGAATAAACTCTCGTCTGATCTTCCCTTGATTACGGTAGCCCATTCTGTAATCGGCAATAACCTGTATGCGCCGCTGGCAATCATTTCGCGCCCTAAATCGGCAGTTTCCTGATAGTATTTCTTTGAATTGTTCGCATCAAAACCTGCATTCCACATATTCATTTCCATAATTAAGGCAATAATGCTTCCACGGCTTGCTCTAACTCCTTTTAAAGATGGATCGGTATAGGTCCATGGGATCTGATTTTTATAGGTTTTAAGATCAGCTATACATTTGTTTAATACGGAAACAAAGTTTTCGCGTGGCAAAGCTGTTGAATGGAATGCATCGGTATAATACACGACATCGCCATATAACCTTACCATGATAAAATAACTTAGCGAACGGATAAATGCAGCTTCGGCTTTATACTGGTTTTTCTGCACATCGGTAAGTCCGGGTACACCTTCGTCCAGCTTCGCCATTAAAATGTTGGCACCTTGTATGGCACGGTAATAATCGGTCCAATCGGTAATTCTGTGGAAGTTGTAAAAATCCCATGGGCGATTACCCGCCAATAAACCCAACAGGTTGTTTTTACCTAAAATTTCGACAAACTCGCGGGCCGGGGCTAAATCAGACTGGCTTTCGTACAATACTTCGCCAGAGCGGTACTCGCCCGTTGCGCCTATAAAATGTGTTTCGTTAAACTTACCGAATACAATACGCGATAAATCGTAAATATTTGCTTCTACATCTTCTTTAGATTGGAAGAAGTTATTTCCTGATAACTTATCTAAAGGTTGTATATCCAGAAACTTTTTACAAGCAGGCAATGAAAACGATGCTGCTAAAATCAAAGAATAAATGATAAACTTTTTCATAATAATATCTATTAATTGCCTGTATTAAGTTCTAACTGAACACCTAGGTTATAAGTACGCGGAACAGGATATCCTGTTGAAATATCGCGACCTAATGTGGTTACGTTTTCAGGGTTTGGCCCGGTGTACTTAGAAAAAGTAATCAGGTTATCTGTAGAGGCATAAATTCTTAAACTGCTCATTCCAAAACGTGCGATAAACTTTTTATCGAACATGTAAGAAAGCGTCACGTTACTTACTTTTAAATAAGTTCCGCTTTCTTGCCAAAGTGTTTGATCGGCCCTCAATGGCTGAATCTGATCAAACCTTTTGTAATCGTACGGATAAGGGTATTTTGCAACGTCACCAGGTTTTGTCCAGATGTTAAGATCATTTAATGGTACTACCGATTTTAGTGAATAGGGATCGCGCATTATGGCTATCCTATCGGCCAGGGCATTATTTAAAATGGTTCTGTCGGCCGTGTAAGTAGCATAAACATTTAAGCCCCATTTTTTATACCTGATGTTGGTAGATAATCCACCCGTCATTAAAGGCTGCGAATTACCGGTAACCTCATAATCACGGCCATCTAAAATATAATCTCCGTTTACATCTTTCATAATCGGATCGCCACCTAAGAAAAACTGTCCGTTAGATTGATATCTTTTACCTGTTACAGGATCGGTTGGCACATCGGCATCTGTTTGGTAAACGCCCTGGTTTATTCTTAAGTAGTTAGACAGTGTGTTTCTACCTACACGGTAAACGTTGTGCTGCAGGTAACCAGAACCATCAAATTTAATAAACTGGCCATTATACTCTGCCGGAAGTTTTAACAGCACATCGCGGTTAAGTGCACCATTTACCGAAACCGAAATATCAAAATCTTTGCTCACTACCGGCCTCACGGTAATCATGATCTCCGATCCATAATTGGCAATACCTAAATCGTTACTCGCCAATTTATTAAACCCGGTAGTATTCGATAAAAACCTATCGAACAATAAGTTATCAACCTTTTTAAAATAAGTATCGAAGTTTACTGAGATTTTATCGTTAAATAACCCCAAATCGAAACCTAAATTGTACTGACTTGTTGTGGTTGGTTTTAAATTAGGATTTGGAATAATATTATAATCGATTCCGATGGTTGGGTTGTTGTTAAAATTGTTGTTCAGGTTATAAATACCATAAATACTTTGGAGATTACCCGTTGGCACAATATTTTGTCCCCAGGTTAACCTCAAACTACCGTACGATAACCATTTCATATCGGCTAGCCAGTTCTCTTTGTTAAAGTTCCACCTTAAACCAATTGAAGGGTTTTTAGAATATGGATTCTCCAATCCGCTGGATGAGGTACCATCTAAACGATAAGAAAACTCAGCTACGTATTTTTTATCATAATCGTAGGATACCGAACCTGCGAACGATGCGATGGTTGCGTTTTTATAATTAGACAATACACCTCCACCACGCGAGTAGTAAGCATCGTACCCCAATGGCCCCTGTAACTGATCGTTAGGTGTTCTTTCCTGGCGGGTAATACCAGCCTGGGCGCCCTGTTTATAAATTTCATTAAAGGTGTTAACAAAAAGATTGTGTTTTTCGCCAAAACTTTTGGCATAAGTAATACCATTTCTATTGTACAACTGGAAATTTCTACCTACATAATCGTATACTTTAGCAAACTGGCCGTTTGCCGCTGCAGGCGTAAAAGTAGATTCGGTATCGGAAGTATAATCGTAACTTAAAGTAGAAGATACCGCCAAACCAGGAATAAACTCGTAACGTGCTTCTACGTTAGTTCTTAAGTTTCGGGAGTTATTATCGTTCAATGTTTGTAATGCCGATAAAACCCCTCCCGATGCCTGATAGAAAGATGGTGGAGGCAATAAGGTAGATACCTGCCCGTTTCCAGCAACACCTGATTGTAAAAGTCCTACGCCATTTCCTTTATTCTGCTTTCCTACGGAGCCGTTAATAAAACCAAAAAATCTAAATTTATCGTTTGGCTTAAACTCCATATTCATATTCAGGTTGTAACGGTTATAGCCCGTATTCTTGATTACCCCTTTTTCGGTATAATAACCCAGGTTGGCCTTGTAGTTAAATCTAGGATCGCCGCCATCTAAAGCCAGGTTATGACTCTGATTGTAGGTATTCTGGAAAAATACATCCTGCCAATCGGTAGAGTTGTTCCAGTAGGCATTTAAACTATCGGCAAGGAACGAAGTATTAGAAATTCTCCTGATATCATCAACGTTTGAAGCATTTAAAATAATCTGCTGAATTTTTAATGATCTCTCTGAATTGCCACCCAAAGTTTCGCGAAGTTTTGGCGGGGTTTTAACAAAGAAATTGGATACATACCTAATTCTTGGAACTTTAGAGTTACCTCTTTTGGTGGTGATGATAATTACCCCGTATGCCCCTCTCGAACCATACATGGAAGTTGCCTGGGCATCTTTTAAAATCTGGATGTCTTCGATATCTTCAGTAGGGATTAATGAAAGCGGACTCACACCTGGCCCTTGGCTCTGAAAGCCAAACTCTGCAGCTTTATCTGCATCTAACGGAACACCATCGATAATATACAGTGGTGAAGTTGGCTGTAGAAATGATTCGTTACCACTGCCCGATATGCTTAAACTGGATAATCCGCGGACCTGTACCGAGCCCCTAAAACCTGGTGCACCAGTATTGTTCTGAATGTTTAATCCCGGCACTTTACCTTGTAAAAGTTGCTCTGGATTCGATACTGGAATATCCTGAATATCTTTTCCAGAGATTGAAACCGACGAACCAGTAGTGGTTTGTTTAGACCTTTTCTGGTAGGCTACAATAACAATCTGATCCAGCTCTTTGCGGTCTTCAGAAATGGTTACGGTAATATTATTCTGATTGGTAATTTTTACACGCTGTGTATTGTAACCTATAAATTTGAATATTAAAGTAGAACCCTCGGGTACGTTAACCGAAAATTTTCCGCTACCGTTGGTTTGGGTTAAACCTTTATTGGTGCTTTCTAAAATTATAGATACACCCGGAACACCCTGTTTTGTTTCTTTATCAACAACGGTACCATTCACAAGGTTAAATTTCTCCTGCGAAAAAGCACTGGTGCCAAGCATTATACACACTACAAGTAATGTATAAAAAAGTATATTTCTTTTCATAATATTAGCTTTAAATATTGCCTATTCGCTGATAAACTTTGGATTCTCTGTTTTGAAATGAAATACAATTTCCCAATCTCCGGCTTGGTAAATGGCAAAATCGACCCCGAAACTGGCAATGATACGCCCCCCACCAAAAGCGCCTCTGGAGTAACTCAACTGCGCTTTCGCTCTAGAGCCTCCCGGCGCATAAAAGGTTGGAATTTCTACCAATGGAATTGGATAGGCTATATCATACTGAACATATTTATCCGTTTTCTGCATGTTAAAACCATGTATCATTTTGTCCCAAACGGTCTCGTTAAAAGCCGCCGGATTAATTTCAACCGAATCTTTATTTAATGCTTTAATGCGCAGTGAATGCCCATTCCCACCTGTAAACGGACGGATGTATACCACTACATCTTTCTGATCGTTGTTACTGATCAGGTTTTTATTTGTTGTGGCCCCAACCACATTGTTTAGGTATGGGCGGATATAATCCCTCAACTTTTTATCTAAGGGAAATCTAGGATCTGGAGCAGGCAAACCAGTATAAGCATTAAAATCGTTAGAAGGTTCGTACGGCCTTTCCCTAAAAGGTCTGATCTGCAAGTCTCTGATCAAACGTTCTCCACCGGTATTTTTAATCTTTACATCAAAAAAGCGGGTATCCTGAGAGAAATTTGTACTATCAGCCGGCCTTGGTTTGATTAATTGATTGGTAGATGAGCCCCAAAGTATAAACTCTCCCGACGAACGTACCTCAAACAAAGCGTGCATCTCTATCTTTCTTTTAGCCTCTATTTCTGCCAGGCTTTTTTCTAAGCCAGTATATGGAGCAGTAAACACGTAAGTAGGCACTTTCTGAAAAATATCGGTAACCGGTTTACCATCCCCGAAACGTGCATTCACAATTTCGAAGGTGATCGGTTGCGTAGAATTATCGCCATTAAAACCTCCCATTAGATTGGTTCTGCCAATAATCGGTTCAAATACTTTGTTGGTATAGTTTATATTATTACTCAGGTAATCTTTTTCTTCTGGCAGGTTGTACAGTTTTTTGCATCCGCTAAAAGCGATCAATGCAAACAAAACCACAACCATTTCTATTTTTACGATTGACTTCATAAGTTTCGTTATTTTATTTTTTCTATGTCCCATCACCCTATTTCGATTTGTTTATAGTCCATTCTGCAAGCTGGAAAGTACCACCGCTTCTTAATTCAGTAATATTTATACGGTAGTAGAGGTATGCAGTGGTATTGGTACATCTGAAAACTTTTTGCTGATACCTTTCTTCAAAAAAGAAATTAGTCACCCGGTGCAACTCGGTCCAGTTAACACCATCCTGCGAGCCTTCGTAAGTCCAGGCTTTTGGATCTCTTTCTACCGCATCATTTGCCGATATTAAAGTATAAACAGAAGATACCTCCGGCGTTTTAAGTTTAAACTGCATGGTTAAAAAGCCTTGCAAATCGCATAAAAACTTGGTATGGTCGTCTCCATCGATTACTTTTTTAGAGTTTTCTCCACTGGTTGGTCCTCCGCCGTTTTCACGGTTGGCAGAGAAAGTACCACCCACAGTAACCATTAAGTTTGGTGGGGGTGGGATAAAAGTTAAGCGGGTAACAAAACCATCGAAACCGAAAGTATGATCAGGACTGATTACATGCACAATACCATTTTTAGTTTTGATGTTATTTGAAGCAGTTGTACTTGTAGACCAATTTCTGATAAATTTGCTCTTTTTAGTATTGCTAAACTGAATCACTTCCGGACCGGCCCCCACCTCGCCCGAGGCAGAACTCCTCACCGATTTGGCGTGCATGGGATAGCCTACTTTAACACTGGTTAAATTAAGTCCGTCCTGCAGTTTTAAAGAATCAGAAGGTTTTACGCCCCTGATAATATAATAAGATACCATGGTATCCAACTGTATTCCATCAATGTTTGATAAAAACAGGGGGTCTTTGTCGGACTGTTTCCTTAAAGTATTTAAGTTCCTTACGGCCAGCTGAAAACTAGGATTGGTTACTGCAAAAAGCGTTACATTACTATCGGTAAGGGTTTTCTTCAAGCCCATCCGATCAACCGCTACAATTAACGAGTCGTATACCCCTGGCTTACTTTTTAAATATTCGTAAATGCTTCCGTTATAGGAAACTGCGCTATCTTCTACATCGTAGTAGCCACCATTCTTTTTACAAGCCGAATAAATGACGGTGAATAACAAGAGTATTGTTAGTACACCCATAAATTTTATAAAATTTTTCATACCAATATTATTTAGCGCCAATAAGGATTCTGAGTTAATAAACTGTTTTGAGAGATCAGCCTGCGCGATATTGGCCAGTAGATCCCACCCGAATTGATCAGGTTCATAAACCTGGCATCGTTCTGCTTAATTTTATTGTACCTGATTAAGTCGTACCACCTATGCCCTTCTCCCAATAACTCGCGGTGTCTTTCTTCGAATATCATTTTGATAATATCGTCGCTGCTCAGGTTAAAAGAAAGGGTAGTACCCGAGGTAACCCTTCTGCCCATTACCTGCACTAATTCCAATATAGCACCCTGTTGATCGCCCAAAACAGATAGCGCTTCGGCCCTTAACAGTACAATATCTTCTAAGCGGGTAAAGATTAATGCACTGGTAAAATACCTGAAGTTTGGATCGGTACCGCCGCCCTGAATAACCTTGATTTTACTGAAAATTGGATACTTACCATTTAAATTGGTGAAATACCTGTCGAATTTCGATTGGCCCAACGTATCGATAGAGAATCTTTCATCTTTTGGTAAATTGAAATATTTTAAGATCGAATCTTTTGGCAGATAAATATCAGGAACCGACTTGGTAATGATTGGCTCTGCAAGGGTTAATTCTTCAATATGCCCAGTTGATGAACCATCGATATGACCATAATCTGAATTAAAGCCAAACATTTGCCGGTTATTTTTATTGTAGAAAAACCCGTTTGAATTGCTTAAATCAGTTGTTGAGGTATAACCACCTCCGCTTCTGCCATAATTATCTTCAACAAATTTGCTGTATTTGGCAACACTCGCATAATCTGCATTCCAGGCAGCAACGTGCGAAAGCACTGCGTAAGCGGTAACTTTAGTCGCTAAAGCGCCTCCCCATCTTCCGCCGCCTTCATTATAATAGTCGCCTGGTTGCTGAATATCGTTTCCGCTATAAATATATGGCAGATCGGCCGCGGCCCTTAAAATTTCAGACTCTACCCAAGCTAAAACCTTAGCTTGTTTTTCTCTGGCTTTATTTTCGAAAGCACCTTCATTTGACGAGATAATAAAAGGAACGTCACCCCAGATGCGCACCATGTAGAAATAAGCAAAAGCTCTTAAAAACCTTGCCTGGGCAATATCTACCGTCATGTTATTATCCGAGTAGCGTTTATCGGTTGCTTTAACGTGTGCGATATTTTCCAGAAAAACATTGGCACCATTTACGATGGCATAAAACCTGGTCCAATCAGAAAGGGATTCTACTACAGGATAAGATGCATTTAAATTGTTGCTGATAACCGCTTTTAAATCCTGTCTTTTCGGACTTGTAAATTCGCCTGGTCTTACATCGCCATAAATCCAGTGGCTGTTGTTATCAGAAAGTGCAGCTCTGGTTAAGGCATAAACTCCCAGAATTCCGGCACGGGCATCCTCTACCGTATTCCACATATTTTTTTCGCCAACTACCCTGCTCGAGTTGGTTTCCAACGCCTTATTGCAGCTGGTTAAAGCCACCACAGCAAGCAGAAATGCGTATAATATATTTTTCATGGTTATTGATGTATTTTTAGTAGCTATTTCCATATTATAATTCCATTTTTACGCCTAAAGTGTATGTTCTTGGTATAGGTTGTCCGTAGCCGGTATCTACGCCATCATAGCTTACCAGTTCCGGATCTTGCCCGGTGTATGGTGTGATGACAAATACATTGCTTACCGCGCCGTAAACGAAGAATTTATTGATCTTTATGTTTCTCTTTTTCAGCAGATTACCCAGTTCATAGCCTACAGATACCGATCTCAATTTCAAGAACGAGGCATTTTCCAGGAAAAGATCCTGATCTACACGGTAAGGAATAATGGTGCTCCATGGATTGTATAACGGATATTTGCTATAATCGCCACGTTTCTCCCAAAAAGTAATTTCTTTCACCGAGCTTACATCGGTATTACCTTCACGGTTAACAAAATCGAAGCGGCTGGCCATTTCCTGGTTAATCAGCTTCCTACCCAGATTGAAGTATAAATTGGTACTCAAACTCCAATTGCCATAGGTAAAAGCGTTATCAAAACCACCAGAAAGTGTTGGTAATGAATGCCCTTTTAGTACTTTGTCTTTTTCGTCGATTACATTATCCGCATTTTGATCTTTCCATCTCGGATCACCCGCTTTTAATGCCTGTCCGTTATACTTCAACGGCTGACCATTTACGACTGGAACTTGTGCCGTAGAAGTGTAAATACCTTCATTTTCCAACAGCCAGTATTGATCTACCGGTTCGCCCACTCTTAATAGCCTGTTTCCGATTATAATTTCGTTTAAGCCTCGTGGCAATGCTTTTAAGGTGTTGCTATTGTGGTTAAAATTCAATGAAGAATTCCATGCGAATTTATTTTTAGCCATTACCAACGCGTGGATGGATAAATCGACACCGGTATTGCTCACATCCATTCCACTTTCTATTGATTGTTTATAACCATATTCTGCGTACGATGGAATGCCGATCAACTGATTTTTATCAGTCTTGGTGTAAAAATCAACCGAAACATGCAGGCGGTTTTTTAACATGGCTACATCAGCTCCGATATTTAACTGATCTGAATAGGCCCATGGCACGCCATAACCCACCCAACCAAATGAATAGGGTCTGGTTAGCACACCGAAGGCATTGTATCCTGGCACAGTTAAATTGCCAGTGTAACCAACTGATGCAGTGTACTGAGGTCCCTGGGCATAATTATCGTAGGTAAATGTTCTGCCTAAACGGCCAACACTTGCCCTTAAAACTAAATCATCAACTAATCTGGTATCTTTTAGTAATTCGTTTTTAACATTCCATGCGCCTGAAATTACCGGAGAATAAAACCAGCGCTTGCTAGGCTGTGCGTTAGATGATCCATCTAAACGTAACGTTCCGGATAAGAAGTACTTATCATTATACGAGTAGTTCACTTTACCATAAAATGATAACAGGTTATCTTCGGTTTTATCTAAAAAGCGATAGGTAAGTTCCCGGGGAAATGCTTTTGGTACCAGGTAATTCGGGTTATCATCTCCGTTTGGCAATTTTGGATCAGAATCCAATAAGTTAATTTTGATATAATCATTGGCACCCTTATACGCATAAGCATAGTTGTACTTATAAATATCCCACATCATCGATTGGCCTAATTCTACATGGAAATCGTGTGCGGTATTAAGCTTGAAATCGTAAGCGGCTTTATTATCAATCATTAACCGTTGGTTAAAACCATAATAGTTTGAGGCATAGCTATTGCCCTGCAACAAGGTTCGGGCATAAAATATATCACGGTAACCTTCATTATAATCTACATTAAAAGCCGATGATAATTTAACCTTGCCCAGTGTAGCCACCAATTTGGCATAACCCTGGATCAGGTTAGTTTTATTATCATCAAAACCCTTGCTGTATTCTTTTAAATAAGTGCCGTAATAATCTTTATTAGGCGCGGGTGGGGCACTCAGATCGGGAAAATAGTTAATCTGTGCAAACCGATCCCTAAGTGTTCTGTTCCGGTCGCGGTTTAATCTGTTTCCGTTAATCATGGCTGAGAAAAGCAACCATTTAACCGGACGCATGTTAATGTTGAACATGGCGCTGTAACGGTCTAAGCCCGTACCATCGGCAACACTCTGGCTTTTAGCATTACCTAACGAAAATCTAAAATTCGCACGGTCCGATCCGCCGGTTAAGCCAAAATTTACACCATATATCAGTGCATTTTTATAGTATAAATCGGTCCAGTTCGATTTACCACTATACACATTATTAAGCGAATCGCTTAAATAAACAGGATACTCTTCATCATCAGAATACCTGCCGTTGGTGGTATAAATATCATAAAACCGTTGTCTGAACTCGTTTTCATATTTACCATTAATGGTATTAACAGTTGGTTTTTGCACCATACCGATATATGAATTAAAGCTAATACTCCTCGAATTGCCCGAAGCCGCCTTTGAGGTTAACACGACAACACCGTTTACTCCCCTTGGACCATAAATAGATGATCCTGCCAAATCGCTCAATACCGCTACAGATGCAATGTTATTGAGATCAATTCCGGCAAGGAGATTGGTGGCAGGGCCAATTCTGTTAAAATCGTACTGTTGGATATCGAAGGCAAAAGGATGCTCTCCGATTAACGGAATTCCATCCAATACCACCAATGGCTGTACGGCATATACATCCTTCTTTGAAAGCAGTGGCGTAGCAGCGCCCCTGATAATCATATTCTGGATAGAGCCGGGTTCGCCTGATGGTTCTTGTACGTATAAGCCCGCATAATTTCCTTTCAAACTTTGCTGTAAGGAAATGGCAGGAAACAGTGAAAGATCTTTAACATCTTTCTGTACACCTCCCGACAATTTATGGTAAATTGTTTTGAGTTTAATTTGTTCTAAACTGTCTTTCCTCAAAGAGTCTTTTGGCGATACATACTTAATTTTAGTTGTATCCTGCTGAACAAAAAGATTGGTTGTTAGGCCTTTAAGAAGTTTTTTGCTAGCCGAAAAAACAGGTAAAACGTTTAACGTAAATGCAGCAAAAAAGACAAGGCACGCCCATAAGTATCGCATAATTTAATGGATCTTTAATTGGTAAAAAAAATGATTTCTAAAACTTATTTTTTCGGGAACGGCAAGGTATGTTCTAGACTAAAGAAAAAGGTACTTCGGTAGTAATAGTTAGGGATTCTCATAAAATTTAGTATTTGGTTAACTCAAATATATACTATACTAAATCGTTTTAATAACAAATTGTCATTTTTATGAAATTTTTATAAAACGCCACAATAATATTTAATTCTATTAAAATAATTGTCAACTAGACAGGTAAAAAAATAAATTTTATCAGAATATCTCAAAAAATTAACATCCTATAAAACAGTCTATAAGGATATTTTTAGCTGGTATTAACAATAAATCGAACAATTTTATGCTGCTATTTTCTTAAAGTACTTAAACGTTTTAGTAAAAACATGAAGTGTGGATAAGGCGGTATAGATTAAACCATCAATAATTGTTTAGGCATGAGGGTAGCCATTACCATATTAAGCCAGATAAGATTAGCTTCGATATAATGACATTTTATACCTTGAAATAGAAAGGTTAAACTAATTTATTTTTCGGTGGCCACCCGATAGGTAGGATCTTCTATAATGTTTACTGCTATAATCTGATCTGCATTTTTCAGCAAGCGCTTACAATCGTCGCTCAGGTGCTTTAATTGTAGTTTTTTATCAGCCGAACGGTAACGTTCGGTTAGTTTATTCAGCGCATCAATACCCGACATATCAAAAACACGACTATGTTTAAAATCAATGATGATATGCTGAGGATCATGAGTTACATCAAACAGCTCATTAAAATTGGCAATTGATCCAAAAAACAAGGGGCCGAATATTTCGTAGGTCTTTACACCATTGGCATCGGTATGTTTAGTGGCACGTATCCGTTTAGAACTTTCCCAGGCGAAAACAAGTGCCGAAATAATTACACCTATCAATACCGCAAGTGCCAGGTTATGCAACCAAACTGTAATTACAGCCACCAGAATCCCAATGATAATATCCTGCGAAGGCATTTTATTAATCACTTTAAAGCTCATCCATTCAAAGGTGCCAATGGCTACCATCATCATTACACCAACCAAAGCCGCCATGGGTACGCGATCTATTACCGGAGCGCCTACCAAAATAATAACCAATATAGTTAAGGCAGCAATAATGCCCGATAATCTTGCCCTGGCACCTGCAGAAAGGTTAACCAGTGTTTGGGCAATCATCGGGCAGCCACCCATACCTGTAAAAAAACCATTTGCAATATTGGCAATTCCTTGAGCAATACTCTCTCTGTTCCTATCCCCTTTGGTTTCTGTAATTTCATCAACTAGGTTCAAGGTAAGTAGACCCTCGGTTAGGCCCACACCTGCCATAATAAGTGAATAGGGAAAAATGATCTTTAGCATATCCAGATTCAACGGTACTTTCGGAATATGAAACGGAGGAAACCCTCCACTTACGGAAGCAATATCCTTAACCAGTTTAGTATCAATTCCAAAACATAAAACGATAAGAAAAACCACAATAATTGCCACCAGTGATGATGGAATGGCCTTGGTTATTTTAGGGAGAATGATCACTATTGCAATGGTGAGTAGCACCAAAGCCAACATGATATATAAAGGAGTACCGCTCAACCATTCTACTCTGCCGTTAACAAGGGTTTTGAACTGTTCTAGCTGCGACATGAAAATAATAACCGCCAAACCATTAACAAAGCCAAACATTACGGGCTGCGGAACCAGCCTCACAAACTTCCCAAGCCTAAACAGCCCCACTATAATCTGGATTACGCCCGCTAATGCCACTGCTGCAAAAACATATTCTATACCCTGGGTTTTCATTAAGGCGATGAGCACAATCACTGTTGCACCTGCCCCACCCGAAACCAAGCCTGGCCTGCCACCCAAAACAGCTGTAACCAACCCCATAATGAAGGCGGCGTATAAACCTGTTAAAGGAGGGAAACCTGCAAGAATAGCAAATGATAGCGATTCGGGAATCATCGTCATGGCCACCGTTAAACCCGCAAGAATTTCAGTTTTATAATTTATTTTCTTAGAAAAATCGAAAAGTTGCAGGTAAGGTTTCATCATTAAAATTATTAGCAGTTGCAAATATCTAAATTATGAGAACATTAGTGCTATAATAAATATCGGCGGTGATAAGTTCGGTACCAGCAGGGCTAATAAAAGATAGATGATGAAACTAACCCGGGATAACTTTTTTGCGTTTAAGTTCGTCAAACAGATCAAAAAACATTTTTTCAGTATCGACATACTCATGGAAGCCCAATCGCCTTGCTTTGGTACCGTCAGAGAAGAAATCGTAATCCCAGGAAAAAACAAAGTCGCCAAAAGCCCATGAAGATACTTCTTCATAACTGTGTTTAGCTAGGTTATGTTTTTCTTGCAGCTGTGTCCACAAAATCGATTTATCGGCCATTACGGTTTGCAAAGGCATTTGAAGTGGAGGGGCAGTATCCATTTTAAAATAAGCTGCGATTTTAGGCCAAAGATCATTCCATCGGAACAAATCACCATTGGTTATATTAAAAGCTTGATTGGCACATGCCGGGTTGGTAGCCGCCCATACCGTTGCTTTTGCCAATAATCCAGCATCTGTAATATCTAAAAGCTTATCATAAGCACCTAATTTGCCAGGAAAACGCAAAGGCAATCCCAGTTCTCTCGATATGGATACATAAACTGCAATTACAGAAACTAAATTCATCGGATTGCCCAATGCCGTACCCGCAACCACAGATGGCCGGAGCGCAGACCAATTCCATTTTTTACCTTGTTGCTGTGCCTCAAGAAACTGTTGTTGATCTACATTAAATTCTGGAGGCATATGCCCACCGTCGCTTTCTTTTGCGGGTGTTTTAAAAGGACCGTAATGCGCCCCGTATACCTTATAGCCCTGCATTAAACTGATGTGCTGTAAGTCTTTTGCGACACCTTCAATGGCATTAACCACATTCACAAGCATTGCCAAATTAGGTGTTACCAGCTCCGCCCATGTAGGTTTATCCTGATATGCGGCATAAAAAATATGTGTTACCATAGTTAAAGGGCTCAATTGATTTTTACTGTCCTCTGGGTCCAGCAGGTCTACAGAAATGTACCTCGTTTTATCTTTGTCCACCCCACCCCGACGCGATAAACCGATAATATCCCAATCACCAAGATTTTCTAAGTGGCTGATTAAATTACTGCCAATTACCCCATTTGCACCCACAACCAATGCTGTTTTACTATTATTCATTTGTTTTAATTTAATTGATTCACATAAAGTAAAGATCCTGACAAACCACAGATATGTTTTTGTAAAATAGTATCATAGATTTGTATAAATCTATGATGAAGCGATACGTCCAATTTCAACCAATTGTTATTTCAGAATTTGAAGTAGGCAAATGGCAGCACCCTTTACACCGGCACAACCATTATGAACTGATTTACATTAAAAATGGATCTGGCCGGCATATCATTAACGAAATCTCCATTACTTATGAAAAAGGAAATCTCTTCTTAATTGGTCCGGATGATGATCATCGTTTCGAAATTGAAGAAAAAACACATTTCATTTATATTAAGTTTACCGATATATTCATCCACCAAATGGAGGTTAACCCAACAAACTTGCAATACCTGGAATACCTCATCAAAAGCCGTGAAACACACTTTCTAGTTTTTAACTTTACTGCCGATGATCAGTTGATCATTGAAAACATCATTGCGCTCATCCTATCACTCAACATAAACATGTTGCAAAATGAAGCTTTAATCTGGACACAGATCTTAATGCTTTCCACTATTATGCAACGAAATATGCCCGAAATTAAAAGCAGTGCACAACGATCAAAAGACATTCAAGCCATTTTCTGTTACCTGCACAAATATATTTACCAGCCTAAAAATTTAAAGGCGAATGTAATGGCGACACACTTTAATCTTTCAGAAGACTATATAGGGCCCTATTTTAAAAGAAATACAGGCGTAACCTTACGCCAGTATATCCACAATTATCGTCAACATTTAATTCAACAGCGAATAGAAAGCGGAAGATTTGGATTGAAACAAATTGCCGTAGAATTTGGCCTTGTTGATGAAAGCCACGTAAGTAAACTGATGCGAAAAGTCTGAAGCCCGGAGCTAAAGGATATTAAATGGGTGATGGAATTGAATCGCGCTGATTAGTGAAATCTGCGGGACAAATAAATATTTATAAATGGATTGCAATTCCTAGTGCTCAGGAGACTGTATCATAAATATAGAATTGTCATCCTGAGCCTGTCGAAGGACCTGTTTAAATATCTAGAAAGGCGTTTCGACTACTTGTCCCGATTCTTCGGGAAGCTCAACGTGACAAATTCGAATGGAATTACAAATATGATACAGCCTCCAATGAGCGGTAATTTTATTTAAAACAAAATTTTAACATTTTCCGAAAAACCTAAATCGATAAAACTTCCTGTTGACCATTTAATTTTGAGTGGAGCGCCTGCATCTTTTATGGTTTCTTTACTCACATCCATACCCGTTCCATAATTGATCTGCGCAAAAGGATTTTTATCAATATTGAGCACCAAAAGTAACCTGCTACCTTTTTGAAGCTGCCTACTAAAAACCCTCGACCTATAAAAAGGTATGGTTTCTAATTTGCCGGGCCTAAGTAATTTCCTTTTGCTCATGTCGTTTGCATAGCTTGCTCTTCCTAAATAATAAGAGAGCTGAAAATATTCGCCAGAGGGCGTAACTTCATAAAGAATAAGTCCAACATCCATATCCTTTTTGTTGATGATGGCTTTAAGCTGTCCCTCTAGCGCACCTGACACTGAAATGGCTTGACTAAATGGCTTCGTGATAAAAAACAGCCCATTGGATCTGTCGATTTCTTTTTTGATGATGGGATCAGGATAATAATCGTTGTAGAATTCAGTTCTGTCTGCCAGATCAACCTGCTGATGCATAAAAACTTCTTTAGCTGGCTTTTGCTCCGACAGCCGCATTCCGTTTGCAGCGCTGTCCAAATAAAAGCGCATATGGTAATCCTCCATTTTTGCCAATGAAGCAGCATGCTTCCATTTATTTGCGCCCATTACCTCATAATTGATCTTATCTTTTAGCAGTGCTGGTTTCTTTCCGCCCTTAAGGATATAATCGAGCCATTGGAAGGTGATTTCGCGGGTATTGACCAGTGCAATTGAATCTACTTTATAGTCCCTCAATTTGGCTACACCCCCTATCTGTGATCCAAAATGATCATAAGGGCCTATAATTAAATAATGGTCGGCTGATGGATTATATTTATAATGCTCCCTAAGGTATTCGAGTGCCGAAACCTGTCCATCGTCGTAGTACCCTGTAATGCTGAGCACTGGAATATTGATGTGTTTAAAATCTTTACCATAGGGCACCATCGACTGCCAGTAGGCATCGTAATCGGGGTGACTAAGCCACTTCTGCAACAACGGGTTTGGTGTACCGTCAATGCTGTCGATCTTATTGTAAGCAGCCCCACTTTCCCACCAGTTATTCCGCATCCTGCGCCAACGGTCATTATCCTTATTTACCGCATCATCGGTGTATTTGTTATTGGTGATGTAAAATGCCCATTGGTAATTGGCTGCTAAAAAAACATTATTTTCCATAGGCAAACCAAGCCCTGGAATTGCAGCTACATAGGGTACAATGGTTTTAAGTGCCGGATGCAGGTGCTTGGTGGCAGCCCATTGTGCAAAACCAGAATAACTTCCTCCATACATACCCACCTTGCCATCACTCCATGATTGATTAATGATCCAATCTATAACCGCATTCACATCCTGTGCTTCATGCTCATAAGGTTCGGGCCGATCGGGACTGAGCCGCTTTCCCCTTACATCGGCCACAATGCCTACATAACCATGATCGGCAGCGTATTTGGCTTCCATTAGGCTCTTATCGGTATTGGAGTAGATAAAATAAAACAATGCGGCAGGCAATTTCTGCTGCACACCTTTTTTCCTCACCACTACAGCAGATAAAGTAATGCCGTATTTTGTTTTAATCATCACACTATCGTTGATGATATAATTGTTGGCATCGGGTAAGGTTAGTTTTTGCTGTGCAAAGGTTTCCATTCCCATTACGAGGCATAGCACAGCCACACCCAGTTTTACTAAGTTTATTTTCATGATCAAAAAATTGTAATTTATGTTTTAATGAGGCTCCATAATTTAACAGCCTGCCGTTCTGATATTCTGATTGAATTTCCCGTTTTAAGTTCTACAAACATCCCCTCATCATCTTTTTTTACCGAACTGATGTAGTCGAGATTAAATAACATACGTCTGCTGGCCCTAAAAAATCTTTCACAATCGGGGTTTTCTTCGAGTTTGTTTAACGACGTTTTGAGCAACACCTGCTCTTGCCCGAAAAAGAGCCGTGCATAATTCTCTACCGACTCGATCAGGTGCACATCTTTCCATTTAATGAGGTGGTGTTTGCCCCTCTCCTTTACAAAAACAGCTGCGCCATCGTTCGCACCAATCTTTTCTATGGCTTTATCCATTGTACTTTTAAAGCGTTCCTCCCGTACGGGTTTCATCAGGTAATCCATGGCGCTTACTTCAAAAGCCTGCACCGCATAACTGTCGAAAGCCGTCACAAAAATCACCTGTGGTACATGCACCAAATTCTCCAACAGGTCGAAACCCGAACGGCCAGGCATCTGTATATCCAAAAAAATCAGGTCGGGTTTTAAAAGACCGATAAGCTGTTCGGCTTCATCAGCATTGGCAGCCTCACCCAATACAATAACCTGTGGGTAGCTTTTCAGCATCCTGGCGAGTTCATGTCTTGCGCCACGTTCATCGTCAACAATTAGTGTCCGAATATTTCTCATCTGATTGGGATTTTAATTTCGGCGCAAACCATTTTCTCCATTTCATACATGTTAAAAGATGCATGGTGCTGGTAACTCAGGTCGAGCCGCTCTTTCAGATTCTGCAGTCCTATGCCTGCCAAGGTTTTATCCGGTTCCAACTTGCCAGGGTTTAAAACACGGATGCTTACAAATCCATTCTGCTCGTTAATGATTATTTCAATCTTTCCACCCTGCTTTTCTAATGCAACTCCATGTTTTACCGCATTTTCTACCAATGTTTGAATGCATAAGCGTGGCACCATCAGCCCAGAGAGCGAAATATCGATATCCAAATCGTAAGTTAATCTTTCTTCCATTCTCAAACCTTCCAGCTCCAGGTAATCTCTCACCAGGTCTATTTCTTCATTTAACCTGATCAGCATGGCATTGCCTTTATACAATCCACTGCGCAACAGTTCGCTGAGTAGATCGATTGCCCTACCTGCAGCATTGGGGCGGGTATATACCAAAGATTTTATGTTATTGAGTGCATTGAACAAAAAATGAGGATTTAGCTGAGCAGAAAGATTATCCAATTGCGATTGTTTAAAACTAAGCTCCAATCTGGCATTTTCTACCGATAACCGCATTTCCCGTTTTGCGTAGTGATAAAGGTGGTAGGCTAAAAGCCATATGGCCATTAAGCGGATGCCAGCAACAAAAATACCTACTGCATTTAAACTAAAAAAATCAGCAAATGACTGAGTTGGATGGCTTAGAAACAGTAATCTCACCTGGTATAATTTAATCACCGTAACTATAGTATAGAAAATACCCATTAACGGAATAACGATCAACATCCGCCAGATCAGCTTTTGAAGCGCCATGTCTTGCCAATGGTTTTTATTTGCAAAATTACGGTACAAATGGGTAATCAAAATATACATGACCACATCCGAAACAAACTGTACAACAGCCATATCGAATCTGAAACGACCAGCTGCAGCCCAACCTTGAAATGTCCAATACAAAGCAGCTACAGACCAGCCAATTAGCTGACATTTCCAATAAAGCGATATATAGGATTTCTTTTCCAAAATTTTTCTGTTCCAAACAAAGCAACGAAAACTAATTTTAAGAAAAAAGATAAAGTACAGGAGCGTAGGGTTTTGGGGGATGAGTGGTTCTTTTAGTCATGAGTCGGGAGTCAGAAGTCCAGAGTTTATCGTGCAAAAAAACAAATATGCCTTTGTGCGCGCTGTGCCTTAGTGGTTTATAGGAAAGAAAATATAGGATGGAGATGAGACTAGTCCGAAGTCTGTAGTCAGTGGTCCGAAGTCTATGCAAAAGAAACAAACTCAGCTTCGTGCCTTGGTGGTTAGAGGATGGAATATGTAATAGATGGATAACGGAATTGATTCTGCGCTCATCTTCTAGATCTGCAAGAGAGATAAATAGTTAAAACGGATTGCAAATCCGTAGCATTTGGGTCAGGATTGCAAATCCCGACCACAATAGGACGAAAACTTCAATTTAGCAACTGCTTTTTAAATGTATTCGGGCTAATACCAACCTCTTTTTTAAATAAACGCGAGAAATAAGAAAGGTTCTCAAATCCCAATGCATAAGCAATCTCCGAAACCGACCTATTTTCACCGATCAAACGGTTTTTTGCTTCACTTATCAGGTAAATATGGATATGTTCCAAAGCTGTTTTTCCACTTTCCTGTTTTAAGACGTCTGTTAAGTAACCTGCCGAAATGTTTAAACGCGTTGCCATATCATGCACTGATGGCAAACCTTTAGTAGCCAGTAATCCATTAGCAACGTATTTATTTATTTCTTCATTAAACCTGGTTACTGTTTTGCCCGAAATTTCTGTGCGATTAAGAAATTGCCTTTTGTAAAAACGTTGACTGTACTTAAGCAAAGTATCTACATTGGCCAAAATCAATTCACGGCTATATTCATCCTGGTTATTGTGATATTCGGTTTCAATTTTATGATACAGTTCCCATACTGTACTTTCTTCACTGGGCGAAAGATGCAACGCTTCGTTGGTTTCGTAATCAAAGTAGTGATATTTTTTGATGGTATCATGCAACATATGTCCATTCAAAAAATCTTCATGAATAAAAATCAAAAAACCATCTTCATCCATCTCCAGGTTTTTCATTTCGATTACCTGATGAGGTTTAAAGAACATCATCGAACCACTCTCGTGGTCGTATTTTGTACGTCCATAAAGAATTTGTCCGGCAATAATCTTTTTAAAACCGATCATATAGAAATCGCTCGTAAACTCCCGGTCGCCCATGCTACACATATGGTCGCATTTGTAAATGCTAAACAATGGGTTCTCTGGTGGCGGAAAAGCATTTTCCCGGTGTAGTTCGGCCAAATTTTTATAGTGTTTCATCCTATGCATAGTAATTAACTACAAGCTACACAATTACCCTGTACAGCCTGTAGTTAAAGGTTTTAAATGATTTATTAATGACCGTGTGCATTGATCGCTACTTCAGCCCATTCGTCAAATTCAGCCAAACGTTCTGCATAAACCTGTTTAACACCTGGGAGAGCAACTTTACCCAACAAGAAGTGTAAAGGAGGTTTAGGACTGTCGATCAGTGCTAATACAGCGGGTACCGTTGCTTCTGGTTTGCCCCAACTATCGGGTGTTGAAGCATCAAAAAATGCTTTTTTAACTGGAGCATATACTTCTAGCGGCGCTGTTTGGAAAGCTGAAGCACCCGACCAATCGGTAGAAAAACCATTTGGTTCGATTAAACTTACATTAATGCCAAAACCTTTTACTTCCGTAGCCAAGGTTTCACTTAAGCCGTTAACCGCATATTTAGAGGCATTATACAAACCCAGCACCGGCAAACTTACTAAGCCCAGGAAGCTCGATACCTGGATAATGTGCCCGGCTTGTTGTTCGCGCATTACCGGAACAATTGCTTGTGTTACCCACAACAGACCAAAAAAATTGGTTTCCATTTGTGCACGGGCCTGTTGTTCTGTTGTTTCTTCTATAGCGCCAAACAAACCAAATCCCGCATTATTGATCAATACATCAATGCGGCCAAAGTGCTGCTTAACTTTTTCAACTACGGCAAAACAGGCATCTCTGTCGTTTACATCCAATTGAAGCGGAAACACCGCATCGCCATAAGCTTCTACCAATTCATTTAAATCAGCAGTATTTCTTGCAGTTGCAGCTACTTTATCGCCACGTTTTAAAAGGGCCTTTGCCCAGATTTTACCAAAACCACGTGAGGCACCGGTAATTAAAATTATTTTCGACATTTTTTTCTTTGTTAAATATTGATAACAAAGGTATTGTGGAGCGCCAAAACCGATTTATACAAAACACGGGACTATTAGCACATTTTAAGGTTTAGCTAAATTATCAGTTTGAATATTTAACAATAACCCGAAAGATTATCAATCTGTTGTAGCGCTTATGGATGTTTTTACGTTTTATGAGAAACTATTAATCTAAAAACCACTCACCTATGAAAAACATACTTTTTCTTTTTGTAGCCTTTGCACTTGTTTCTTGTAAAAAATCAGAAAGATATGGTCCACTGAATTTAAAAAACGGACAGGAAGTTGAATTGCTGGTAAGCCCCCGTTATGCTGCAGATAATGACCCGCTTTTAAGGTTACCCGGTAATGTAGATGCTGGTGCTTCGCTATGGGGTTTTGATCAAAGAGAACCTGGTTATTCATACCGCGTTAAAGCCAGATTCAACCGCGATAAAGAGCCACTTCAAGACGGGCCTGAATACTATTTTATTTTCGAAAAGATAATTAGCAAAGAGCAGTATAAAGGAAGCGAGTCTTTCACAGTACAACTCATTACCAACTACGTTGTCGGTGGACCAAGTATCCGGCTAAGCAAAACAGGAAACGATTATTATATGATTCCTGATAAGTTACAACTCACTTATGCGAATAGCACGGTTCAAAACGAACTTGAAGAAATATGGCTAAATGTGCAGGAAATCCGTGCAAACTGGCAAAAAGGGCAACGGCCAAAATGGAAAGGCATTAAAGCAACAGTGGTACATGATCCGCAGAAGTTTGGAAAGGCATATCTGGTACAACAGATACAATTCATTGATTAGCAGAAGATACAAAAGGAGAATGTTCTTAAGGCATTCTCCTTTTGCTTTTAAGTAAAACCTAAGATTTATACTACCGAGATATTGTAATTAAATGATTCCGTTTCGATTAACCCACGGTGCTGCATTTCAGTCCAAAAGGCTAAGGGCAACTCTTTTGCGGCAAGCGCAACGTTGACGGCAACTTTCTCAGGTCTTGTGGTATTTAAGGCAATGCTTTTCACTCCAGGAAACTGGAAAGAGAAATTAAAACAGGCTTCGGCCGGTAGTACGTCAAACTCACCACAAACTTTAAAAAATTCATTCCTCCAGTCGAGTAGTGCTTTACCAGATACTGTATCGGGATCAACCTGCTTATAATTGAAAAAATCGCCCCCAGTTAAAAATCCTCCGTTAAATACAGCCGAGTTTATTACCTGTATATTCTTTTGGTTTAGCTGTTTTACAAAAGCTACCAACGCTTTAGGATGTGATTTTAACGTCAAACTATTGGCAATCATCACCCAGTCCAGCGCTACATCTTTTGTGATCAGCTCGATTACTTTCCAGTCTTTTGCGCCTACGCCAATAGAAGATACCAAACCAGCTGACTTTAGCTCACCTAACGCCCTATAGGCTTCGATAATGTGCTGATACCTTTCCCCGTAATCCGATCTGTTATCAGCCGCCAACAGATATTCGTCAGGATCATGCACAGAAACCATTTGGGCATGATAATCACCCAACAAATGATTACCCTGTTCAAAACATTTCATTATCCCCTCATAACTGATCATCTGTACAGCATCATACCCGATATTTTGCCATACGCCTGGTTCAAATGTTGGCTCCGGAGTTAAAAGTTCTGTTCTATACCAGCCAAGTTTATTGCTGATAACGACATTTTCTTTATCAACATTCAAATCAGCAAGGCATTTCCCTAATGATTCTAGCGCGAGGCCAGCCCCGTATTTACCAGCGGTATCAAAGAATGCAACTGGCTTGGCCGATTTTACACAAGCCTCTACAATAGCCAACTTTACAGGATAATCAATGGCCTGATAAAGATTGCCCAAACTGCTTGTTCCAAAAATAACAGCGGGCAGCCGGAGATCGATCTGTTCAGTGTGCATGTGCCCGTTCGGTTTTTTCATATCACAATTCGTTTAACTTAAATATATTTTTCATCAGCAGCCACTTTTCTCCTGGCTTTGCCAAGGGTAATGCCTGCTGATATTTCCACATCAGTTCTTCCCACTCTTTCACCTTAGGGTTAGCAATATCCATAGCTGCTTTTTTTTCAAAACTGAAATCATCCTCAGTTTCCATAATCATGAATAAACGGTTTGAAATGCGGTATATTTCCATTTCCAAAACCCCCGATTCGATAATACTCCGCTTAATTTCAGGCCAACCGTTAAGGTGATAAGCTTCATACTCCGCTATGAGTTTTGGATCATCAACGAGATCCAGTGCTAAACAATATCTTTTCATTTTTCACTTTAAAATGTGAGCGGCTCTCCCTATTTTTTGAATTCTATTTTGAAACCAGTTACCAACCAGGCCGGATAATCTGCGGGTTTGGTAATTACAAGGGCATCATCTTCCTGCACCCACTTCAATTTAGTTTTACTGCCCAGCACCGTAACCGAATTGATGGGCTTCTCCAAGTACTTCGATTTGCGCCCGAGTAAGGTCATCCTGATACTTTCTTTTGGCACATTTAAACAGAAAGCAAAAAGATTGCCTTCGTTTGTGGTATACCTGATATCGGTAGATTGATATTCACCCGAATCGGTTAAGCCACCAAAGTGACCCTTTTTCTGGTTTGATTTAATAGTAGAAGGGCCTTCTCCATATACTTTCCATGGCCGCGATGCATAAATACCTTCTCCATTCAATTTGGTCCAGTCGCCAATTTCCGTAACAATTTTAACAACATCCGGTTCCAAGTCTCCCTCTGGAGTTTGGACAACATTGATCAAAAGATTTCCGTTTTTACTTACAATATCGACCAAAAGCTGGGCAATTTCATTTGCACTTTTATATTTCTGCCCGGTTCTGTAATACCAATCTCCTATCGAAGTATCGGTTTGCCAAGGAAATGGGCTGATCGAATCCAATACCCCGCGTTCTACATCTTGTGCCCATTTACCTTCAGATGGCTCTTTTGGCGTATATACTGCCTCAAGTTTACCTTTATTTTTGGCCATATCCTGATTGTAATAGTGCGCAACCATTGTACGCCCTATATCTTCAAAAGGAAGTTTACTATCCGAATAAAGCAGGTCAGGATGATAATTATCGACCAGTTCGTTAACATTTTCCAACCATTGTTTATGCCAGCCCGGATTATTGGTCAGCCACTCTTTCATATCGGCCGAATCAGCAGGCAGATGATAAAGATCAGAATATTTCGGATCGTGCCCATCATAAGCAATCCCCGCGAATTGCCCTGTTTTGTCTGCACCATGACTTGGCTGAAACCAGTTAAAACTAGCCGCAAGATGCTCGGAAACGCCAAAACGGAGTCCTTCTTTTTTAGCCGCTTTTTGCCATAAACCCACAACATCTTTTTGTGGCCCCATATTTACCGAATTCCATTTATGTATTTTGGAGTTCCATAGAAAGAAATTATCATGATGCGAGCCCATGGTTACAAAATATTTGGCTCCGGCCTTTTTATATAAGGCCATCAACTGCTCAGGGTTCCATTTCTCTGCTTTCCATAAAGCGATAATATCTTTGTATCCAAATTTAGATGGCGTACCATAAGTTGCCACGTGGTACTTATTCTGCGCACTGCCCTGAACATACATATTCTTGGCATACCAATCACCCTGTCTGGGAACTGCCTGAGGGCCCCAATGCGACCAGATTCCAAACTTGGCATCTCTGAACCAGTCTGGATATTTATACTGCTTTAAGGATTCATCGGTAGGTTTAAAAATCCCCTGTTCTACCTTATCCGTTTGTTGTTGTGCCTTGAGGCTTAAGCCTAAGGAACACGCCATAAGACCAACTAATATTATTTTTTTCATTTTCCTTATATTTGGTTTTAATCAAAAATAAGTAACTCATCCGCTCAATTCTTGAAATAATTAGACTATTTGTTGTAAAAATCCGACATTTAAGATATGATAAAAAAAACATTACAGCGCACCTTTTCCTTGCTGAACTGTAGATTATAAACTCAGCCCCGCCGATTGATTATTCAGAAATTGCAATTCAAATCCGTCTTGATTCTCTTTCTTAATTTCAAATCACTTAAGAATCTCATCGCTATCGCCACATACTAAAAAACCAACTGGATAGTGTAGGTAAAGGATGGGTGATTAAAATGAAGATGGGCATAAAAGGATAGATCTCTCTCCCGAAAATTCGGGATTGCACTTCAGTCGAGATGATGATCAAATGCTGCGTTCTTTGCGCTTCACTTCGCGGTCTTTGCGGTTAAAAAAACTGCTGATATTAAATCTTTTGGTCTGCATAAGCAACATTATAGAGATGGTTTGGCTTTAAATAGATCACATCATTTTGAAAATCAAAAACCGTATTGAATCTCTTCAGAATATCGGTTCCAAGATAATGAACGTTAACCCCTGGCATGGGTTTATTTTGCTCCATAACCTGAGCTGGAACATTTTTCAATTCAAAATTACCGATCTTCAAACTTTGCAGTTTTACCGTGGTTACCGGGATTTCATTACCTCTTGTACCATGCATAATTACCTTTTTGATCACTTCCATCTTCTCGGTTGGAAAGCGCATTTCCCGCAGCAAATCGTTATCAAGCATAGCCGTACGCTGATAACCTAAATCAAAAAAAAAGAAGCTTTTATTTTTGATCCCACTTTGCGAAATTTCACTTTCTATAAAAGGTTTATTTTTGATATAGGTGATCTTAAACCTGGTATATTGTTTATCCTGTAAAATCTGCTTGGGCATGATAGAATGCACCATCATTCTGTTCTGATCATAATCTAATACCACAATCATACCGTCGAATATATCCCATCCAAGCAAACCATCTGTTTCGTTGCCCGCCAATTCGATATCATAAATCTTGCTTTTATAGGTCTGACTCCCAATTTTGATATCATAATCAGTATGATAAAGCTTGGGTTTAGATTTAACTTTTTGCTTAAGTACAGCGGTAGTAAGATCTACTTCGGTAGCGCCTGAATCGAAGTTCAATAAAAGCGAATCAGTTTTGTTGAAAACCACCGGTAAAAAGTTCGTATTGTATTTATTTACAAAAAAAGGAATTGAATCGTGCACTTCAGGCGATATTTTACTGAAGTTTTTTAGCTCGGGACACACAATCTTAGTGCGGCAGGAATCTTTACCGTTTAACAAAACAATAAATTCTTTCTGCTCCCCAGGCCCTATTCTACACACGATAGAATCTATATCTGTTTTGAATTTTATGTTTACTGATTTGGTTATTTTACCTGTTGTAAACACATCTAATTTTATCTTGGGATTGATGTACCAGTTCGATGATGCCTTGTATGCTTCGTAGAATTTTGCCTGACCAACTCCGGCCTTAACAATTGGTAATTTCTTTTGAGCTAAGACAGAAAAGGGAAGCAAGGCTGTTACAATGAGTAATATTCGTTTCATGAGCGATAATAGATTTGGGGATTGGCATTTAATGGCCTCCATCGGAAACCAGAACTAAAGATAAAAAGAATTACAAATCATGGCAGGTACTATGCATTTAAAATTTTCGAGCGTTTGACTTGAAGCACTCCTCTCATATTAGTTCGCAATGAAACAAGTCGCGTTTAACCCCTTAACTTGTCGTTTTTGCACATTAATACCTACCTGGCTTTATTATACTTTTGAATATACTAAATCAGAAAACAATATGGCAACTCAAATTTTTGTGAATTTATCCGTTAGCGACCTTAACAAGTCGGTGGAGTTTTTCACCAAACTTGGTTATACTTTTAACCCACAGTTTACCGACGAGAAAGCAACCTGCATGATCATCAGCGATACCATTTATGTCATGCTGCTGACCAGAACCTTTTTCCAAACTTTTACCGAAAAAGAAATCATCGATGCCCACAAAGCAATAGAAACCTCAATTGCCATATCGGCTGATAGTAAAGACGCCGTAAACGAAATGGTAGATAAAGCGGTAGCTGCAGGCGCTACGATACCTAATCCAGCTACCGATTATGGTTTTATGTACCAACATAGTTTCGACGATCTTGATGGCCACCATTGGGAATATGTATGGATGGACCCAAATGGCATGCCTGAGCATCAGGGGTAATTATATTTAACGTTAATAAAGGGCAAGCGACGGATTTTTCGTGTTTGCCTTTTTTTTTCCGGGCTTCATTATTTTCGCAGGTAATTTTAATCATGGAAGCAAGGGGAATATGGAGTATTATCGCTTTACCTCATCTTCAACATCTTCTGAAAGAGCTAAAGGCCGAAATCCAAACCGATTTCCATACCAGCCGTTAATGTGCTTTTACGTTTTGTATTAATTTAGGGGAAGGCTGAAACAGAAAGTAGATCCATTTTCTTCATTGTCTCCTACCCATATTTTACCTTTATGTTGCTGGATGATCTCGGCAGAAAGATAAAGACCAAAGCCGGAACTTTTCTAGTTTGAACATTATCTACCCTGTAGTAACGGTCAAAAAGCTTGTCCCTGTCCTTTTCCATAAATCCAGTATCCTCGTCTTTTATGCAAACCGTTATCATATGATCTTCCAGAGCCTGGGCAGATACCCGCACAACTGTTCCAACAGGAGAATATTTTACCGCATTGCTTAAAAAGTTGGTCACAACCTGACCAATCTTTTCTCTATCTGCATAAACGCTGAACACTCGGCCGGGCAATATGATAATGGTATGTTTTGCGGAAATAAATTTTACTTCATCCACAATTTCTGCTAATAGGAAAGGTGGTATTAAAAGAGATCCGCTTAAAGGCGCATTAATATGCTTATACATCTGAATTTCAACGCTTTGTAATTGACTTATTAAAGAATTTCAGACCATCTATATAACCCCCGAACAAAAGGCCGCACTTATTTTTAGATAAATCGTAAATAAAAATGCATGCTCCCTCGGCTAGGCTCCCCGATGTAAAATCGAGATTGACTTCTCACTCAGCCCAAACGCAAAAAACCCAAAACTTTCGTTGTGGGTTTTGGCTCCCTCTGCTGGGCTCCCTGATATATTATCAACATAAATGGTAACTACAGATAATCTTTTAATTCTTCCTTAAGCTTATGATAAGCTGCTAATTTATTCGCGATGATGACTTCCTCTGAAAGCTGTTTGACTTTGATCTGTGGGGATAAGTTTTCACTTTCTGTTATTGATATTGTTACGACATCCCCTATTGCCAATGAGCGACTAAGCCACTTAAGCGGGGCTTGTTTTACTGAATCAAGACCTGATACATCAAGATTAATTGATTCTGTATTATCCAGCGTTCTTTTTACCCAAGTTAAGATTGCAGTTAATACGCCAAATTCTGCATTGACTTTACTAGTGGCAATTTTCTAACCATTTAGGTCTATTTCGAAGGTAGGATTTTGCATAGGTTTAATATGAATTATGTTCGTCGTTATATAAGATTTCTCTCTGGGGATAACATTATTTGCTCCCTTTGCTGGGCTCCCTGATGTAAAATCGGGGATAAACTTCCCGTTCAGCTCTAAGCGCAAAAAACCCACAAATTCGTTGCGGGTTTTGGCTCCCTCTGCTGGGTTCCCTTCGTGTGTGCTCAAGATAAACTTCTCAGCCAGCAGGAGTGTAAATAAAAAAGCCTTACAACAATGTCGTAAGGCTTTCAAATCTGCTCCCTCTGCTGGGCTCGAACCAGCGACCCTCTGATTAACAGTCAGATGCTCTAACCAGCTGAGCTAAGAAGGAGTACTGGTCATTTCCTAAAACGAGGCTTATTTACACTTTACAGTTCAACATCCTTGTTCGTTTTGGGAGTGCAATATTAGCGCTTTTAAACTATTTATGCAAAAATTAATTCAATTATTATTTAAGAAAACGATCCTCCCTTTACAGCGGAAGATCGTTTTGCAAATTTCAAACTGAATATCAGATCATTAACAATTACGGTTTAACAATCCACGGCGCCAAATTAATATCATCAGTTCCGTTATATTGGCGAAGTAAAGCCTGTTTTAGGTTTTCGCCGTTGGTTGTTCTTTCAATATTAGGGTACTGAAAACGCTTAGGAATTCTGTTACTATTACCTACTCCCGGACCTATATCGAAAGTTGGCACACCAGTTCGGCGGTACTGATAGTAAGCTTCAAAACCCGAATTACGGAAATAAGCCAGGTATTTCTGCGTCAGGATCTGCTTTAAACCATCGGCTGTATTACCGGCGTATTTAACCGCAGCCTGCGAATAATAATCGCTTTCGAAAGAAAAATTAACATTAAAGCTTTCAAATTCGCCGAGTTTCCCATCCTTTTTTAGGAAGGTGACTACATTAACACCATCTTTAATACCATAAAAACTGATAGAAGCCTGAATTCCTTTTTTATACCAGCTTTCCGCATCGCCAGTAGCCCAACCGCGGTTAATGCCCTCTGCTTTTATAAAACAAAGTTCAGGATAAGCAATGATAAAAGTATTTTCGGCTGTATAACCACTATAGTAGCGATAACGGCCAATCAGCGAATACAGCCCCTTCTGCACCTTATCCAACATTACCCCCTGATCTTCACCTGTAGGTGCACCAATAAAATTGCGGTAATCGGTAATGGCGTAACCGTTGGCTTCTGCTATACCCCTTGCCGGCTCAGCTACTATATAAGCCCGAGGATCTTTAAGGCTCGAAAGCGTATTTAAATACGTACCCGCCATATTGTAACGCAAGGCATCATTACCAAAATTATCTTTATTGTTCGGATACTTGTTAAAGCTCTCGTTGTATACAAACTGCAGGTTATCGGCCATACTCTCCATAACCGGATATTTGGTTGGGTTGCCCAGTACCGCAGCAAATTGCTGTTTTACCTGTAAGTCCGCATCATCCGCTTTTGTGCTCAAATTGATCAAAGTCCTTAATTTAAAGGTATTTACCACCTTTTGCCAGGCTGCCAGATCGTTTTTAAGGTAGATATCGCCTTTTAATTCCTTGTTGCCTGCAGTAATTAAAGTCGATAAATCATTGTTCGATTCTTCTAACCAGGTTAAAGATTGTTTAAAAATATCTTTTTGGGTATCGTACTTCGGTGTTAAGTTGGCGAAACCTTTTAATGCTTCAGTCATTGGTAAATCGCCTACTTTCAAACTCATTTTCACAAAATAATACGCTTTAAAGAATTTAGCCAGTGCCAGGTAAGGCTTAGCTACCGCACCACCCAAACGGCTGGCTTCTTCTTCCATTTTCACTACATTTTTCAAAGTCGTGTAATCTAATGAAGCACCCGTCCAGTCGTAGTTATTGGTTGCGTAATAGAAATAGTTGGCGGCAGTGTACTGGTTCCACCTTTCTGAGCTCGAAAAAGGCGCTTCGTACATATCGAACAAAATACCATTTAATAATAAGTTTGGCGGAACGGTTTCAGCCTGGTTCGGATTTTTAAAATTCTCTTCAAATTCTTTCTTACATCCGCCACAAACAGCAACGATGATGAAGAGGAACAGGATTTTATATATTGATTTCATAATGCTTATTGCTAAAGGTTAAAAAGTAACATTCAGGTTAAAACCTACACTTCTTGTGGTTGGTGTTTGCAGCGTAGAAGTACCTTCCCTACCCGAATACTGATCTACATCCACATCGTTATAAGTAGAATTGATAAAGTACAACAGGTTACGTCCTACTACCGAAATATTGGCCGATTTGATAAACGTACGCTCCAATAATTTTTTAGGCAACTGGTAGCCAAAAGTTACTTCGCGCAATTTTGCATAGGTGCGGCTCATCATGGTGTTCTCTTTGGCGCCGTAAAAAACGCCCAAATAATCTTGCAACAATTGAGGGGTATTATTAGGCGTAAAAGTAAGGTCGCCATAATTGGTAATTGCACCTGTAACAGGATCGAAATTCAATTTACCGCCATTAGCAATAACCACACCATCGCCTACCCAGGTACCTTTGTAAGTTGGATCGTTTACACGCAGGTAATCCTGATATCTGGCTTCGCCCATTTTACCCTGAATGGTTTCGATCTGACGACCGCCCTGGAACGATTTTAACCTCACGTAATCCTGCATCACCCCACCCACTTTACCATCTAACTGGAAACTGAAAGAGAAATTCTCATACCTGAATTTGTTACCGATACTCCATACCCAGTTTGGATCGGCATGACCTAGCAGCTGGCTAACTGGTAAAGAAATCGGCGTACCACTTGAAGTATGGATCACCTGTCCGCTTGGCGTTTTAGCTAAAACAGAACCATATATATTGTCTATACGGTCACCGGTTTTAAAGAATTGATCAACCGATGTTTCGCCTGGAGCAAGTTCTTTATAAATCTGTTTGTAGGTAGACCAGTTGATCATAACATCCCAGCCAAATTTGTCGGTCATGATTGGTGCGCCTGATAAACTTAGCTCCACTCCACTGTTTTGCGTTTTACGGCCATTGATGGTATTGGTTTGGTAACCTGTTGCTGCTGAGATATTTTGTCTGATAATTTTCGGCCCATCGATATACCTGAAATATGTAGCTTCGAAACCCAACCTGTTTCTAAGAAACTTCAGATCGATACCACCCTCGTAATTGGTTCTGCTCTGTGCTTTTACCGCATTCAGATCGATAAGGTTGTTGGTATAATAGGCTCCTGTTTGGTTATTGTAAGTTGGCCTGATGCTGTATGGCGAAGAAAGACCATAACCAGGACCACCGTAAGACGAAGTATATTCTGCACCATAACCAATCGGATAAGTTTGGAGCGGTGTTGCACCAATAAATTCCTGTGTGCCCAAACCTGGATCTTTAACGTTTGCATATGATGCCCTTACCTTTGCAAATGAAATAAAGGCAGGCATTTTTACATAATCTGAAACTACCGAGCTTAACGAAACCGAAGGATAGAAGGCTGAATTGTTGCCTGGAGGAAGTGCAGAGTTTTTATCTACACGGCCAGTGGTATTGATATTCAGGTACTTTTTAAAGCTCAAATCTATTGAGTAAAACGCACTTAACACCAACATTTGTGAATTGAAATCGAATGCTTTTACCGGATTTTTAGAATTCGAGAAGTTATATACATTCGGAACATTTAAATAGTCGGTTGTGGTAAAGCTCGAATTGTAACTGAAGTTACGGGCATTACCGCCGCCAAAAGCACTGATTTCGAATAAATCGCCAATATTTTTATTGTACTTTAAAATCAATTGCGTATTATTTTCGAACATGCTGCGGCGGTCTTCCCTATAATCGCCCAAACCTTCTTCACGTCCGTATGGGTGAGCAGAAAATGGCATTTTCTCCGTCCTTAACTGATCGTAAGTTGAAATCTGTGTTTTCAGCAATACATCCAGCCCCTTGGTTACATTAAAGTTTAATGAAGCATAACCGTTAATATCGTTCTTTTTATGTCCGCGTAACCACTCATAAGATAAAAAATAAGGATTGTGGTAACGCTGGTATTCGGCATAAATAGACTGAATGCCTTCTTTGCCCGGCTGCCAGTAGTTTTTCATGTCGTCGATATTCCAATCGGCACCGCCCCAAAGCGTCATGTTATAAATTACGCTGTTCGGGCCATAGTTCACATCAGGTATATTATCAGAAAACTGGCGGCTATAATTGATGTAGGCTTCAGCTCTTAATTTCGGACTGATGTTATACGAACCACTTACATTAAAATTATTGATATTTAATTGTGTATTCGGTATAATTCCTTTTTGATAATTATTGGAAATAGAAACCCTTAAATTATACTTATCTGTTGCAGAAGATAAGGCAACATTGTTTGCAGAAAGCAATCCGGTTTGGATAAAACGCTTTAAGTTGTCCTTTCCACGGGCTACCCATGGCGTACCCTGGCGCACACCATTTACAATTGGACTATCATATTGAGGAATCAACTGACCGTCGAATTTTGGCCCCCAGATATCATAATCACCATCATTTAAGCCACCACCTTTTCCATCACCAAAAGCATAAGCACTGTGCTCACCCGGTCCGTACTCGTCCTGGCTTTTAGGCAAAGCAATAAATCCTTTATTAAACTGCGTGCTCGAATTGAGTTCTACAGTAAAACCTTTGTCGCTCAGCTTACCTCTTTTAGTGGTGATTAATAATGCACCATTATAAGCCTGATAACCATAAAGTGCCGCTGCTGCCGGGCCTTTAAGCACGGTATAAGTATCGATATCGTCGGGATTGATGTTCCAGGTATCCGAATTAATCGGCACCCCATCTACCACGACCAAATTAACATCGTTACCGCGAAGGTAAAGCGACGAACGGCCCAAAAGTTCTGAAGATACACCAACAGTTAAACCGGCAACCTTACCCACCAATCCGTTTACCGGATTAGCTTCTCTGGCTTTTACCAGATCTGCACCTTTTACTTCCTGAATGGCATAACCCAGGTTTCTTTTTTCTTTACGGATACCGAGGGCGGTAACCACTACTTCATTTAAATTTTTCGAGTCTGTTTTTAAAGTTACGGTCAGGTTTGCGCCCGTAACCTGAACTTCTTGCGGAAGAAATCCGATCGAACTAAAAACAAGTGTTTCGCCTGTTTTGGCATCGAGGGTAAAGCGTCCCGATAAATCGGTAGAAGTAGCTTTTTTAGTCCCTTTTACCATTACGCTAACGCCTGGGACCGGCTGCTGCGCATCGTCTTTAACCAGACCGGCAATTTTTGTTTGTGCCCAGGTAAAATAAGGCGTGAGGCACAGTAACAGCAAAGCTACCATGCACATCTTCATCTTGTAGAGATGTTTCATCTATCTATAATTTTTTTAGGTTTTATAGATGCAATGATAAGATGTGTATGTTAGCCTAATACCAACTTTTAGTTAACAAAAACCCCTATTTTTGTTTAGTATTTGTTAACTAAATATTTTCTTAATGCTTTCTGCGGCATAACCTGCGCTGGCGGTCATTCCTTTACCACCAATAGCTGTACGGATGTGGATGCGATCGTCGAGATCATAAGTTACAATGTGTTTTGTTGCATGCTGCGGATAAAATCCGGCCCAGGTACTTTGCAGTTTACGCACATCGAAATCAACTATCCGGCCTGCCTCTTCGAGCATCAGCTCATTAACGCGATGGCTTAAATCGAAACCAAGATCATCGAAATGGTTTACATCGGCATACACATGCGAATCGCCAATAATAATCGTATTATCTGCAGCCTTTTTGAACAGGATATGGATACCCCATTTTTTCAGCTCTTCGTAATGTTCAGGGGTTTTAATGCATTTAAAAGATGGGCAATAGTGCTCAAAACTCTCGTAACGCCTGGTGGTTAGCCCGGTTAAAATATTACCTGCTAAAGCTACTTCTGGCATAGGTATACTGCGCATCATCTGCAGCTTACTTACCACAATGCCGCTTTCGCTAAACAATTCGGGATAAAGCAATTTAAATTCGTAACCGTTACAGATAATGGCTTTTTCTGCCGTAAAAAGTTCGGTATTGTTCCTTAAACCTACTTCAACACCAGTGCCTTTGCTTTGGCAAGCGGTAACCGGACTGTTGTATTTAAGTGTGTATTGTGCAAACTTAGTTTGCATATATTCGTGCAGGCGGTAGATCATTTGATCTGGTGCTACACTAATTTCCTGAGGAAAAAAGATGGCCTCTTTAGCGTAAGAAGATTTAATGGCAGGATATTTCCTTAAAACCGCTTCCTGACTAAGCAATTCCGTTTCATAACCAATGGTATCGTAATGTGCTTTCAGTTCGTGAATTAAGGTCTGCTCATCGTTATCTGATGCGATGTACACACTACCATTTTGCTGCACGGAAATATCGAATTCCTGCTGAATGGATTTATAAATATCTAAACCAGCAACACCATATCCGAACCACTCGGCTTCCATACCCGAGGGTACCACCTGACCAAAATTGCGAACGGTAGCACCTACCGGAAAATTGTCTTTTTCGAGCTGCAATACCGATTTGCCCGAAAGTAAGGCATGGTAAGCATGGAATGTTCCTAAAATTCCTCCGCCAATTACAATAAGATCGAAATGTTTATTCATTGTTTATTTTTTTTTGAGATGCTATTAAAAATCATCTGTGTTAATGTTGTTTTTATCACGTTATCTTCCATTATTCCAATTATTAGAATGGTCGTCATCTCGACTGGGACACAGTGGAACGGAGAGATCTATTGAAGCAGATTTAGCTTCGCTGAGCACTTCGTGGTTCTCGACTGCGTTGCACCCGATAGCTATCGGGTCCGCTCGAAATGACGATGAAGCAGGCCATTTCATTCCCCTGTTAAAACCATTTTTCCCCTTGTCAGCATTTTTTTATTTGTAACCAGCGTTTTTCTTCTAAAATAAATCAACGAAAGTATACTGCACACCCCACCAATTAATGGTATAGCAAACAAACACTGTTTAAAAAAGTGCATCCAGCTGGTACTCGTTTCGCCAAACTCATGAAACAGCAGTATCGAAAAACTACCTACATACCCAATTGAATCTGCCACATACATAATAAAACCGATGTTGCTTTTATAGTGAAAATTGGCAATCATCCGTTCAAAGAAAATGGCGTTATAAGGAATGTAGGCCATGTACAGTCCCATACCCAGTAAAGCCATCCAGCTAACCGGCCCAATGTAACCCCTATCGAAAAAGAATGTACTCACCCCGATGAGCAAACAGCCTGAAATAATCATGACGTGGATCACGGTAAAAGCTTTGAGGTTATCTTTAATCAAGATCAAAAGTCCCATCATCACCAATACCACAACTGAAATCAGGGTATCGATCTGCGTATAGATGTGGTTATTATGAACACCTAAGCCGTTCCAGATTTCTACTTCGAAATTATCGCGCATATCGCGGATACAAGTAAGCAGGACATAAATGATCATAGTTAAGATGATACCCGGCAAAAAATTGGTGATAAACTTTCTGCGCTGTTTCGCATCCATCGGCACCCGCTTGGTACGTAACTCCTGATCTTCTTTCGAAGGCGGAGGAATAACCTCCAGGCAAAAAACAAACAGGAATAGCGGAAGAAGGAAAACCAATCCGGTAAGAAAAGGCATCCAATAATCGCTTACCGAAGCAAACGACATCAGCGTACGTGCAACCGTTTTAACAAAACCTGAGGCAAATATTAAACTGATCGACATTAAGGCCCCCATAAATTCAGTTGTTTTTCTTCCTTCCAAATAACTGAATACCAAACCCCAGATCATGCCCAAAGGGAAACCGTTGAGGAAAAGAAATACAATATTGTAAGGGGCTGGCACCAAAGCAAACCCAAGCAGGGCAAGCCAAGAAAAAAGAATCAGAAAAATGATACTCTTCGCCCGGTTACTTTTCCCCGATTCGGAAATAAAACGGATACCATAAAACTTACTTAAGGTATAACCTACCATTTGCGCAATAACCAACCAAACTTTATAATCGATATGCAGAAATTCCAGATGCTCAAAAGTAGCAGAGGCAAAAGCTTTACGAAAGGCATACATACTGGTATAACAGCCAAATGCTGCTATACCACCAAGCATTGTAATTAACCAATAAGGCCAATTAAGTGCTTTCTTGCGGGTAAGGTGAAGCAAACTCATTCTAATATCTGCTTATGTTGTTTATCATGCCGAACACCACTAATTTGATTGACATATGAATTTTACTTAAAACACAATAGTAAACATTGTTTATTATTAGTAAACAAAATCAAGATTATCAAATTGTTAAGTTTTACCGTGCAGGGCTTGCATTTTATTTCGTAATAGCCTCTAATACCGGTCTCCCTCTCCAGCTTTGCGGTTGCTGTAAACCCATTAACCAGGCCAGCGTAGCTGCAGTATCGTAGGTAATGACCGCATCTTTTAATTCGTGGTTTTTGCGTATACCAGGCCCTGCGATGATCCATGGGATCTGCACTTCATCGAGCGATTTACCACCATGACCTTTACCTTTACCACCATGATCGGCAGTAACCAGGATAATGGTTTCATTGGCTATGCCTGCATCGTTAACTGCTTTTACAATTTTGCCAATCCGCTGATCTACCAACTCCAGTTGTTTATAATATGCCGGTGTACGGTGACCGATTGAATGTCCTGTACCATCAGGTTCATCTAAATGCAGGAAGGTAAAATAAGGTTTTTCTTTTTTGATAATCGCGACAGTAGTATCAGTACAAAAATCATCTTTATCGTTTCCGCTAACGATAATGTTTACCGCTTCTTTTTCAAATAAATAACCAATACCGCTCCAGCTATACACAATAGCGGTTTTAGCTTGTTTTTTTTGATCTCTGATTACACTAAATATACCAGGGAACAAACCATAAGATGTTTTGGTGACAGATGGAATTTCGGGTACTTTACTATCCCACTCGGTATAACCATGTTCGGTTGGCCCAGCGCCCATTAATAAGGAGGCCCAGTTTACAGCACTGGAAGATGGCAATACACAACGCGCCTGTGTAGTCCACGAGCCGTTGGCCATTAATGCCTTAAGATGAGGCATATTCGCCTCTGGCAAAGCGTAGCCACCAAAGCCATCGCAGCCGATTAAGATAACGTGTTTAATTTTTTTAGATTGCGCGTGGGCAAATACACATAAACAAAGTAACACTAGGGTACTTTTCAAAAATCTTTTCATATTCATATTTTTCTATTACCAAACCTAAGATTGGTTTATAAAGATGAAGATAAATATTTGTTAAGTATTAATAAACTTTGTTTATAAAATATTACTCAAAAAAATAGACTACGAGCATGAGCGCCTTGCTATCGCCAATATTAACCGGGGTGTGAGAAAGCCTTCCATCGAAAAGCATTGAGTCTCCTTTTTCGAGTATAATTTTCTTTTTCGAAAACTGATATTCTACTTTACCTTCTATCATGTATTTAAATTCGAAGGCTTCGGTTTTCACCATTGGGCGATGCGCATTCACCTCGAGCTCGAGCAGTACAAAATCGGCAGTAGAAAACTTAATATTCTTGGTTAAAATACGCGAGTAGTTAAAACCTACGGCCTGTTCTTTTTCGAACTTCTGATACTGATCTTTTCGTTTCACCAAAACGGGGGCATCTTTTTTATGAAAATTAATGTCCTTAAAAAAACTGTTCAGATCTATCTGCAGACTTTTAATAATATCCATTAATACCATTAAAGACGGAATGGTGCGGCTATTTTCGATTTGAGAGATCAGCCCTTTGCTTACCTCTGCTTTATTTGCAAGCTCCTGAACGGTAATACCCAGTTCTTTACGTCTTTCTTTAATTTTAAGGCTAATCTGTAAAAGAATTTCTTCTTGCATATGCTAAAATCGTATTAATAACGCTAATGTATTATTTTATTCCTACAATCTAAATCAACAATCGCATTAGTTACGGAATTACGTTTTTAATCACGCTTATAAAAACAAATCGCCGCCATAAAAGGCGGCGATAAAAAAAATTAACGGTAATGTCCGGGTACCCAATACCGGCCGCCATGAGGGCCAATATTGTAATGCCCACGCACCCAGTGGGCTCTTGGTGCACGTTCGCTTACGCATGCACTAAAATTAACCGCCATAACCAATAAGAGCAATGCATTTACAATCCTTTTCATAACCTAACCTTTTAAGTAAAAAAATAAATCAAGCTTTACGCTGTGTGTTTTATTTTGACGGAGGAAGGTTAGGAAAGGTTTAATTGGTTTCTAAAAGATGTAACCTTTAGTACTCTCACTCTCCGGCATAGCAGATTTTCTTAGGAAAAAGCAAGGAAATCTTTGCAGCTTCCCTCATACCCCGCAACCCAAGGCAGGATCAAGCGGGTGCGCAGGGATAAGCAGAGGTAAGAGCCTAAAGACTGCCGCAATCAAGATTTCCGTGGGTTTTTACAAGAAAAGATGCAAGCCTTGGGTTTCGGCGGCGGCGAACCGAGGCATGACTGAGCCTTGGGCAAACAAAAAACGGCCTAACCATACTGGCCAGACCGCTTCATTTATATATTTAAAAAAGATTAGAAACTATATCTCAATCCCAATTGCATCTGGTAACGTGAGGCAAAGAAATCTTTTGAATAAGAGGTTACATCTTTCTGTGCAAAAGTATATACCGGATATGTTGTTGGTGTACCTGCAGTTTGTACTTTAATACCCACACTGGCCATAGAGTTATAGGTATTAGGAGAGAAATACTGAATTCCCCAATCCTTATTTACCAAATTGGTCAGGTTAATAATATCGTAAGTTAAAGTAAGTACATGCGGGTGTTTTCCTTTAGCAACCTGTAAATCCTGAGAGAAACGGAAATCAGCCTGAACATTCCAAGGAGTACGTGCGCCGTTACGCTCTGTAAAATCACCGCGACGGGTGCTCAGGTATTTATCCCCGTTAATATAGTTATCAAATGCAGCAGCCTGCGCAATACCATCAGGTGTACTTGCAAAGAACTTGGCAGTTTCTCCTACAGCCGGAATATACATCAAACTTACAGTTTGACCAGTTCCATTGATCCTGGTATTCACTAAACCCAATGAATAAGGAGAACCTGACTGGCCGCTGAAGAATATCGAGAAGTTAGACACATATTTACCGTTTTTAGCCCAATCTAACCTATAATTGATGGTAGAGATAACCCTGTTACGGATATCGAAATTAGAATAAGCCAAGCCTGGGTTATTTGGACTAAGGGCCTGGTTTAACTGCCAGTTAGATTCCATTGAATTACGGATGCCATTGGCAATATCTTTCGACCTTCCATAAGTATAAGCCACCATCATATCTAAGCCCATCGGAAGCGATTTACTTACCTGTGCTGTTAAACTGTATTTGTATCCTTTATCTGTATTTGATAAAAGGTAAGCATTGGTATATAAAGGATTAATTTTAGTACCTGAATAAATCGGCATCTGTTTCTGTGTATCGTAAACCATGTATTTTGGATTATCTACATAATTGATCTGTTGAAACTGCACATCTTTGATCACCTGGCTAAAAATTCCTTCCAATGTAAATTTCCACTGGTCATCAGTTTTATAATCGAAAGCTAAATTACTTCTCCATGCTTTTGGCATTTTAAAGTTATTATCAACCAAATCTACCTGTGTAGCACCACTTGCATCTTTAACATTTACGCCCTGGTTAGTTACATAACCTGCTTCGCCATTACCAGTTAAAGCATCTTTAATCGGATCGGAACCCGCAACCGGTTTCACGATTTTGCTAGGATCAGCATTTGTATAAACATACGATTTATCAAAAGCACCGTAGTTAACTCCGTTATTGTAATAAGCATAACCTATCCATGCAAAAGGAACACGGCTGGTAAATAAACCGGTACCGCCACGCATCACCAAACTTTGGTTACCTAATACATCGAAGTTAAAACCAACACGTGGAGAAATCTGTATTTTGTTCAGGAATTTTCCGGTAATTGATGATGGCTGCGTATAAGTATAAGTTGTACCATAGTTAGGATCAACCGGAGAGTTTGTTGTTTTTGAACTTAATGATGGCATATCAGGCAAGTTTGCCATATCAAAACGCAAACCCGGTGTTAATTTAAAACGATCGCCGATACGGATTTCGTCCTGACCATATACACTGTACATGTTCACATTAAATTCTGCAGTTGGGTTTGCAATGATGTTATCACGGCTGTTATCATCATAGTTATAGCTGGTACGCACCCTGTTTGGCTGATTAGCCAGGAAATCGGCAACACTGCTATAAGCCACACGGCCATTCCATGAGTTTACAAAGCCATAATTGATTTTATAAAATTCGTTGTGTGTACCAACGGTAAAAGTATGGTTACCGGTGCTGTACGTAAAGTTATCGGTAAATTCGAAAGTGTTCTGTTTCATATTGAAGATACTTGCCTCGCGGTCGGTACCTAAAAACAATGTTCCACCGTTCGAAGCAATCTCAATCTGTGGCAAAGCCGGATTAGAAAGCGGATCACGATAATCGTGAACAGTAGAATAACCCACAATTAAGTTATTGGTAGCTGAATTACCAAAACGGGTTTTCAGATCTGCAACGGTTGAAGTTTGGTTGTTGTTCTGTTTAAAATCGATACCACCAAACCTGAAATTAGACTGATCTCTTTCTAAGTTTGTGGCTTTCGAAATGATGGTATTATTTCTGATGGTTAACTGGGTACTTTCGCTGATGTTCCAATCTAAGCGGTTAAAGAATTTGTTAGATTGTGAATAGATATTGTAATCGCCAAACGAACCTGCATCAACACCATAAGCTGTTTTCATGCGATCAGAAATCTGCTGTGCCTCAGTTAAGGTAAGCAATTTCATGTCAGACGATCCTGCACCTAAAATTACCGGATCCTGACGGCGGGTAATCTCTTCATTGGTAAAGAAGAATAACTTATCCTTTATAATCGGGAAACCCACACGGAAACCGGTTTGATAATCGTGAAAAGCTGAAGGTTCTTTGCTGTTATCGCCAATTTTATTTCTACCAATTAAAGAGGCGTTACGGCCATAACCATAAACTGAACCTACTACCTCGTTGGTACCACCACGCGTAACGGCGTTAATACTACCACCTAAAAAGTTACCGACTTTAACATCATAAGGAGAAAGCAAAACAGTAACATCCTGGATCGCATCAAGTGAAACCGGGTTGGTACGTGTACTGCTTCCCGGCATGCCCGAGCTTCCGCTCTGACCGCCTAATGAAGGACTAAAACCAATGGCATCATTGTTAATCGCACCATCAATGGTTACGTTGTTATACCTGAAGTTTGTACCGCCAAAGGTATTGTCTTTACTGCCCTGAGGGGTTACGCGGGTAACGTCCTGCAAACTGCGGTTCATGGTTGGAAGGGTTTTAATCTGACTTTCGCCAATACTGGTACCTGCACCAGATTTTGTTCCGCCTTTTTGGCCTTTAACACTTACTTCGGCCAATTGATTACCTTGCTCCTGAAGATCGATATCAAGTTTTACGTCGTTACCCAGAGTTAAATAAATATTTTCTTTAACCACCGGACTATAACCCACAAAGGTTACGGTGATTTTGTACGGCCCACCCGGGTTTAAGTTACCAATGCGGTAAAGGCCGTTCTCGTTTGATGAACCCTTAGATACTGTACCTGTTGGAACGTGCATCATTACAATGGTTGCCCCTGGGATGATACCCTTATTATCCTTAATCTTTCCATTAATACTAGATGTTGTAACCTGTGCCTGAGCAAATGCGACCAAGAGCAGCAGAATACTCACTAGGGATAGTATACGTGATTTCATTTTCTGTTGTTTTATTTTTATGCAAAACAACAGTCCTAATGTTAATTAAATATTAACAATAAATTAAGTTTAACATTACGTTAACAATATGAAAATCAGAATAATACAATAAGAAAACAATTCCTTAACAACCAATATTTCAGGCCGGAATATGATAGAGAATAGAAAGTCCAAAGATGAAAACGAAAGATGAAGATTTGATGAAGTTTGGGTAAGTCGAAAGTCATTAGTCGAAAGTCCAAAGTCGATTAAACGGCCATGCGCTTGGAGCCACGCGTTTAGCGTTGATTAACCTTTTGAGTTGGGAGCTTGGAGTCGTGTGTTTGGAGTCAATTAACCGATTTAAACAATTGACCAGTTAACCGGTACACAAGTTTCTGCGCCATGCTAACCAATAAACGAATGACAAATGAACTCATTCATTATCTTTGCAGGCATGACAATTAGATTAGCCGTAGCCGCAGATATTCCGAAGATAATGAATTTAGTAAGCAAGGTTGTACCATTAATGTGTGCCGTAGGAAATTACCAGTGGGGAGATGATTACCCTAACCCTGAGGTATTTGCCAATGATATTACTATCGGTCAGTTATGGGTGGCTGAACTGGAAGATAAGCTTGTTGGTGTTTCTGCAATTACTAAAGACCAAGATCCAGAGTATGCCGGTGCAGGTTGGGACATTAATGAAAAAGCAATTGTTACGCATCGTTTAGCGGTAGACCCAGACTGCCAGGGCTTAGGCATTGCCAAGGCCTTAATGATCCAGGCCGAGGCCGTAGCAAAAGCTTCGGGTATTTCCATCTTAAGGGTAGATACCAACAGCGAAAACATGGCCACTCAGGCGCTTTTCCCGAAGCTCGGTTATCAATTTAGTGGTGAAATTAGCCTGGCTAAACGGCCTGGGCTACGTTTCTTCTGTTATCAAAAGTTATTGTAATCATCAGTTTACACTTTTAACAAACCACGAAATGCTCTTGCAGCATAATATGATTGTGCACCGTTATGATATATAAATACATGATCGTAGCGGCGATCGCCGAAAAGGGCACCACCTAATTTTCTAATCTCGGGAGGAGTAACAATCCAACTCGATGTTTTGACATCGAACTTTCCGAGTTGCTGCAAAAAGCGGTACTGTTCTTCTGTTAAGAGTTCTACACCCATAGCAGCAGCCACATCAATCGCATTATTTTCCGGCTGGTGTTCTTTTCTCGATTCCAGTCCTTCCAGATCATAACAGATACTCCTACGGCCTTTAGGACTTTCTGCCGAGCAATCGTAAAAAAAATATTCGCCTGTTTTTTTATCATAATCAACAACATCGGGTTCGCCGCCAGTTACCTCCATTTCGTCAAGCACCCATAGTTTTTCGGTCTTAGCCACTAACCTTTCTTCCACTTTACCCCATTCAATATCTTTGTGGCGGTCCATGTTTTTCTCGAAGCGGGCTTTTAATATATGAAGGAGTTCTTCCGTCTGTGCTGTCGACAACTCTTTTTTATTGCTATTTAGTTTATTCATAAGTTTTATATCTCGGTTAAAAGTTCTTTCACCCTTAAATCAAGGATCCTTTCCTAATTTCAAAAACACCAATCCATTTGAAGCGCAGTACCTGTACAAAACACTAAGTCCCTTCCCGTTTTACGCTTTACGCTTCGCTTCCTCGTACCTCATTGCTGCAGGGTAACGCTTCAACCGGGGCTAAGTGGCTAGGGCAGTTTTTCATTTTGGGGGCTGCAGGGCGCACAAACCTTTGTTCCTAAACCGGATCCGATGGCTATCGGATGCAGCGAACACGAAGTGTAACGGAGTAAAGCGAAAAGCCGGACTGAGGGCCTCCAAGCACCACAAACCGCTCATTTTCTAATTTCTAAAAATACTAATCTCTACCTGGAGTACAATGCCTTTACACTACATTAAAAGATCCTTCGACTACGCTCAGGATGACAAACCAATAGTGATAACATCCGACACCACGAAATAGGTAACGATTAGTCATTCAATCCTTTGCCACTTAATATCTGTGGCATAAATTTCTCTACTCTTGCCTCACGGGTTTTAGCTTGCTTGGGCGCAGCAAAATGAAGCAGATAAGCTCTTTGTCGGCCCGGTGTTAATGCCTCGAAAGCTGTTTTTAAATCTGGAATATGATCCAATTTATGCTGAAACTCATCTGGAATGGCATACTCTGCGGTTTTTTTCAAATCTACTTTCAAACCAGCTTTTTCTACCTCAATAGCTTCATAAATATAAGTCTTCAAAATTGGCTTCAGTTCCACTATTTCGAGGGCATTGGTAAAGCGTGCCTGCCTGCCCACTTGTACATTCTTCGTTTGCTGAATCAAAATTCCGGCGGTATCATTCAATAAAACGCCTTTAAAAAATAAAAATGCGCAGTATTCTTTAAAATCGTGTATTAAAACGACGTTGCTGTTGTGTAAGGTATAACAAGGCACTCCCCATTTTAATTCTTCGGAAAGTCCGCAATCTAAGGCAATTGTCCGCAGCAGCAGCAGTTCTTCCTGCCACTTTTTCGCTTTATTAAAATAAAAATCAACTTTTGGATTCGTTTTCATATCAGTCGAATTTGTTTGTTCCTTTGCGCTGTTCCTTCTTTATGGTTTAAATTATTTTAGTTAACTGCACTAATTTTTCTATCTGCAGGCCTAAAATACCACGACACTACAGTTAACACAAGTAGCAACATTGGTCCGAAGTATGCAGAAGTGCTGGTATCGCCAATTGCAATGTGTGAAAAAACAGCACCAGACATGGCAAAGAAAAAACCTGCATAAGCCCATTCTTTCAATAAAGTAAATTTAGGAATTAACACCGCAACCACGCCTAAAATTTTCCAAATTCCCAATATGGTCAGAAAATAAAGTGGATAACCCAATTGCGTAAACAATGCCACTTCTTCTTTCATTTTTATCAACTGTACTATTCCTGTTGATAACATGCCTAGCGACAGCCAAATGGTGGCAATCCAATAGATAATTTTGTTTCTCTTTGTCATGGCGTATTATTTTATTTGTTTTACAATGTTTTCTAAACGGTTGTGCGCCATATTAATACCTTGAGCAAAAGGCAAGGCGAGTATTTGATCTCTTAATGCTACTGATTTATAAACTACATGCATGGTAAGTTTACTACGATCATCGGTTAGTTTATCAAACTGTAAAAACTCGAGCTGAACGCCAAAGGGTGTATGCTCCATTTCGAATGTCCGCGTTATTTTTTCATCAGGCACAAACTCGTGTATCACTCCGGTGGCTACAAACGCTACGTTCCCTTTAGCATCAGCAGTTTCGAACTGGTAACTGCCGTACTTTTTGTTTTCAAGCTTCAGTACTTTCGTTCCCATCCATTGCGCTATAATTTCAGGTTCAACATAAGCCTTAAAAAGCAATGCTACAGGCAGATCAAATTCTCTGGTAATGATCATTTCCTGTCTGCCATTTTCGGCATCAATTTTTGTTTTCTGCTCCATATTATGCTATTTGCTTGGTTTATAGTTTTTCATGATATCTTCCAGTTTATTAAACCTGTCGTCCCACATTTTGCGGAACGGCTCAACAAAATCGGCAATTTCTTTCATTTTTTTTGCGTTAGTGTGGTAATGAATTTCTCTGCCGTTTTGTTTTTGTTCTAACAATTCGCACTCAGTAAGGATCTGCAGGTGTTTTGAAACGGTTGGCCGTGCGGTGTCGAAATTGGTAGCTATTGCACCAGCCGTCATAGATTGCGAGGCCACCAACAACAGTATCGCCCTTCTTGTAGGGTCGGCAATGGCCTGAAATACATCTCTTCTTAAATTCATTATGTAGCTATTTGACTACAAATATAAATGTAGTCATTTAACTACGCAATTTTTTATGAAAGTTTTTTTTTATAAGGCTTTCTTCAACAGATCGTCATAAGTTTGGTTTCATCCGTTATATCTATTAAAGCATCAGGACCCTGCTTGTAAAATTGAATATATTTGATCAGCAAGTAAAGAGAGAAAATTTCCTTTAACAAACCTGAAACGACCATGAAAACGTATAAAATATACCAGATAGATGCTTTTACAAAAGAGAGATTTAGTGGAAATCCGGCGGGTGTAGTGGTGAATGCCGACGGATTGACTGATACTCAAATGCAACAGATTGCCAAAGAATTAAACAATTCTGAAACAGCCTTTCTTTTTTCTTCAGACGACAATGATTCTGATGGCTTAATCAGGTATTTTACGCCAACATCGGAAGTTCCCATTTGTGGCCACGCTACAATTGCCGCGATGTATGCAAAAGCTATTGAATACAATTTAGACGCTTGTATTTTGAGATATAAAACCAAGGTTGGCACCCTGCCTTTTGAGATCGTTAAGAAAAATGAGGATTACCAAATTATAATGACTCAAGGTAAATTTGAACTTAGCCCTACGTTTGATAATATTACAATCAAACAAATATTATCAGCACTGGGACTTCATCATAATGATATTAATGAAAGATGCCCGGTGCAAATTGCTTCTACAGGACATTCAAAAGTGATGATTGGGATAAAAAGCAGGGAAAAGCTGAACAATCTGAACCCAAATTACAATAGTTTGATTGACCTAAGTAAACAGATTAATTGCAATGGCTATTTTGTATTCACATTTGACTCGGATGATGATGACGTGTTAACCTACGGAAGAATGTTTGCTCCTGCAATCGGAATAAATGAAGATCCGGTTACAGGCAACGCAAACGGACCATTAGGCGGATACCTCATACAAAATAAAATTGTTGATTTTAAGGATAACCTTTTCGAATTTAATGGCAAACAAGGAGAAAAGATAAACAGACTCGGAATGATAAGCGTTAGTGTCGGAATTGAAAATGGTCTACCGTCGCTAATTAAGATAAAAGGTGATGCTACAGTAGTATTTAAAACTGAAATTAAAATCTGATCGCTAGCTATGTGTTTTGCCAAGATTTAATAAACATGCAGATCAAGTAAAGCAATACAGGTTGAAGACTTAATAGTTATACCTTCTTCCAGCAACCAAATAAGACGGCCAGTATGAGGAGCAACAATTTCAATCGAAACTTTGTCTGTACTTATCTCACAAATTATTTCATTCACTCTAACCGCTTCATCCAGGTCTACTTTCCAATTGGTAATGAAAGCTGCTCCATATTCAGAGTAACTTAGCAAATCACCTGGATTAAATATCACTTCAAAGCTATGCGGAAATTTATTTTTAATACTGTTATATGTTGACAGCAATAGTCGTGGTTTTCGCCAGATTGGTTCTCCTATAGGTGCATCAATTTTCAAATAACCTTCAGAAAGTTTTTTGTCTGACTCGGCTTGTTTAGCTCTAAGGGCATTTTCTTTTTCTTGCTTTATCAATGCTTCTTGCTGATTAAAGAACGTGGTTTCGCCTTGTAAAATATCTGCAGCATAGGTTAGCAGGTAATGAGCATATCCAAAAAGCTGATCAATCTGATTACCCGCTATGGGTATTTCTGGTTTTCGTTCTTTTATTAGTTGCAAAATGCTATATAAGCTACTACCCCTGGCATTAACCCCAAAATGAACCGCTGTGTTCATACCCCAGTTAATTCCTTCAACTATAATCCGGATTTTATTATTGGAAAATGTTACCTGAAATAAATTATCTGTATCTGTTGGAATAAGCTTTTCTTCTTGTAAACCGAAATTATTGCAGATAACCGCAAAGGCCTTTCGTGCTTCGTTTTTGAAGTGGTGAAGCCCATCAGCATGTATTTCATAATAATCCTGCATACCTAATTGATACCCGAAGATAGAGATTATTTGCTAATCGCAATGTTAAGGGTAGAAAACCATAACCTGCATTGACACTATATTTCCTAAAAAGCCCATTACTTACCTTAATAGCATAGTAACGATTTGGGGATTTCCTGTCGGAAAAAATCAATAGAAAAATTTAAAATATTAGAATCTGCGCTCAGGATAAACTTCTCGCCCAGCCCTAACGCAAAAAACCCACAACTTTCGTTGTGGGTTTTGGCTCCCTCTGCTGGGCTCGAACCAGCGACCCTCTGATTAACAGTCAGATGCTCTAACCAGCTGAGCTAAGAAGGAGTACTGGTCGTTTCCTAAAACGAGGTTCTTCGCACTTTACAGCACACATAACCTTGTTCGTTTTGGGAATGCAATATTAGGGCTTTTAAATTATTTATGCAATATTTGCAGTGAAAAATTTTAAAAAAAAATCAACACATAGATATGAGCCTGATAATCATAGGTACTGTAGCTTTTGATGCTATTGAAACTCCTTTCGGAAAAACAGATAAAATTGTAGGTGGAGCAGCAACTTACGCAAGTTTAGCGGCTTCTTACTTTTATAATAAAGCAAAAATTGTAGCAGTAGTGGGTGATGATTTTCATCAATCAGACATTAACACCTTCATCGCACATGGTATTGATACCGAAGGACTACAGATTAAAGCAGGTGAAAAATCATTTTTCTGGTCAGGGAAATACCATAACGACATGAATAGCCGCGATACTTTGATAACGGAATTGAATGTATTGGAAAATTTTGACCCGATTATCCCAGAGAGCTATCAAGACTGCGAGTACCTGATGTTAGGAAACCTAACTCCGCAGGTGCAGCAAACGGTAATTAAACGCCTTAAAAACCGCCCGAAACTAATCGTAATGGACACCATGAACTTCTGGATGGATATTATGATGGATGATTTACTGGAAACCATCAAAATGGTAGATGTATTAACCATTAATGATGCCGAAGCGCGTCAGTTGTCGGGAGAATACTCATTGGTTAAAGCTGCTAAAAAAATCCTTGCCATGGGCCCAAAATATTTGATCATTAAAAAAGGTGAACATGGCGCATTGTTATTCCACGAAGATCAGATTTTCTCAGCCCCGGCTTTGCCTTTGGCAGAAGTATTTGATCCAACCGGCGCTGGCGATACTTTCGCAGGAGGCTTTATTGGTTATTTGGCTAAAGTGGGTACAATTAACTTCAATAACATGAAAAACGCAATCATTTATGGCTCTGCACTGGCTTCTTTCTGCGTAGAGAAATTTGGGACAGAAAGGTTATTAAATTTAACCGATGAAGAAGTTGCGGCAAGAATCCAGGAATTTGTAAGCTTAAGTGCTTTTACAATAGAAGTATAGCCAGTTAACGGCTTGCAGTTTTAATTGCAAATAAACGAACCGCGGATTTAGAGATAAATTTCTTTAGATCTGCGGTTTTTTATTTACGGGGGATCGTCATTCCCATAAGCGCAATAACGACCTTTCTATTAATATCTTTAAATGCAAAGAAGCTGAGAAATCTGTTTAGATAGATCTCTACAAGCTGTAGGCCAGGCATTCCACTGCGTTCCAGGAGATGACGATTGATTTATGCAAACTGAAAATTGCAAACTGAGAACTAAACTAAAACCCAGCCGCTGAAGGTTGTTTATTCCTCAAGTTAATTACTGTTTTACTAATTACGGGTTGCAAAGCAATAAGGATAATACTTAAGAAACACAATACTGCAATCCATTCGTAATAGCTTACACAAAACTGCAGAAAGGTCTGTTTTTGCACAGCCTTATTCAGCAAACCAATTACCACTTTACCAGCCTCATCGTGGGGCATTCCCCTACTGCTCAGGGCAGATTGGTACATTTTTATTCTTTCAGGCAGGTTAAAATCCACCAATGTAAGTGTATTACGCAAAGCATCGTTATGTTGCCCTTTGAAATAAAGTTGGTAAAAATTAATGAAAGCTAAACTTAAACTAAAAGTCGAAAAACGTACGAAAACACCTACAGATGATGCAGATTGGCTCATATTCTCTGGCACGGACGACATAATAAACATCACAATCGGTGACATGACCATCCCCGCCCCCACTCCCTGCATAAATAAGGGCAAGTAAAAGTTATCTGTTCCGGCCTCACTGGCAAACAGTTGGCACATCCAGAAGAAAAATGCAAAAAGAAATGCAAAACCAGTTATCCACAGTACCCGTAAATGTTTCTGACGGATAAGAAAGCGGATCGCGATTATTGATCCTACCATTACCCCAGCAATATTAAAGACCATGATTTCGTTGGCATGCAGCGAATCCATACTCAAAACGTTAATAAAGTACGAGGAAGTTAAACTGAAAGCCCCGCGGATAATATACAGAATAACCAAAAAGACAATCCCGATGGCAAAATTCCGCGACCTGAAAATACTCAGATCAACCGCTGGCCTTTTTAAGGTTCGCTGTCTGGCTATCGAAACCACAAACAAAAACAGAATGGCAAAAATGGAGTACAGAATACTCGAATCATCCAACCAGTCGTATTGTTGCCCGTAAACAAGTACATAGGCAATTAACACCAGCATTGTTGCGAAGAGTACAAAACTCATCCAGTCTATTTTGTACAAAGGTGTTTTGCGTAAAATATGTACCCTGTTCATTATACTAAAAAGCAGGATGGCACTAGGCAAAAAACAAAATATGATCGCTTTGTATACCACATTATATTCAAAATTTTCGACAATAGGCACAGAGAACAGGGCGGTAACGGGCGATACACACAAAATCATTCCGTAAAAAATGGTATAGCCGGTTTCTTTTGCGTACTCCGATTTTAGCCTGCTAAATAGCAAGTTGAGCGAAATGCTGGTTAGACCGCAGTTTATGATGCCCTGTAAAAACCTTAAGGCAAAAATCAGCCAGATTTCGCGCGTTTGGTAACACCAATAAGCAATCAGGATTTCTAAAATAATACAGATCAAGAGGTAATCTTTAGTAACCACCCGGGCAAAAAAACGTCGCTCTACTACCGCGAAACTGGCCACTGCTGCATAAAACATTAATAACGAAAACTGGATATCATAAGCACTTGCGCCATAATAACCTGCAGCTGCTGTGCCATCGGCAGTTGACAATGCAAAAAGCAATACCGAAGATAACAGCACCGCAAAAACGCTCAGTATTACGAGCCACTCGGGTACTCTTGCTTTAAAGATGGTCAAATGATCAGTCATTTTTACCGTCTCTTTTCACTTTAACGCTTGCACTCATTCCTGCACTCAACAAATCGACATCACTACCCTGTTTATCTAAGCGAATACGCACAGGGATACGTTGCGCAATTTTCACAAAGTTCCCGGTCGCATTATCTGGCGGCAGTAACGAAAACCTCGATCCCGTAGCAGCCGAAAGCGATTCAATTTCGCCCATAAACGATTGTCCCGGAAAAGCATCAACTTCAACATTTACCATTTCGCCAACATGCATTTTCGCAATCTGGGTCTCCTTAAAATTAGCCACCACCCATTTCCCTGCGCTTCTGTCTACAATATAGGCAATGGTTTGGCCGGTTTGAACCAATTGACCTGCCTGAATGGTTCTTCTACCCATTTTACCATCATAAGGCGCTAAAATAACCGTGTAAGAGGTGTTTAGGTTATTCCTTTTCATAATAGCTTGTCTTCTTTTTATTTCAGACTGCAACACATCACTTTGCGCTTTAATGTCGTTTATCCTCGAAATAGCAGTAGCATAATCTTCTTTAGCCGCCTGGTATTCTGCCTGCGCCACCTGCAACAAACTTTCTATGGTTTCTAGCTGTTGGCGAGTAGCCGATTCAGCATCGAACAGTTTTTTATAACGGTTATACTCGGTCTGCTGTTTCCAGAGTTTGGCTTTTGCGGCAGCAATTTTAGCTTCAGCAACAAGTGCAGTGCTCTGGGCGGTTTTAATGTTGCTCTGCTGCACAGAAACCTGTGCCTGGGCATTTAATAAGGATGCCGAGGCCTCATCCTCCTGAACGGCATAGTCATTATCGTCTATCAAAACCAGCGTATCGCCTTTTTTCACATCCCCATTCTCCTCAAACTTTACATCTTTGATATAACCGCTCACCCTTGCCGTTACCGGATTAATATATTCATCCACCTGAGCATCGTTGGTTTCTTCATATTTAATATAGCCAAAGAGCGTTTTTCCACCCCATATCACCAACACCACCAACACGATAAACGCTATTATGGTGGTGATTCTACTGATGATCTTATCGGCTTTAATTTGTTTCTGTGTGTTCATTTTATAAGTTTCCTACAGCTTTTTGTAATTGATAATATTGTATTTTGGCATTCACTTTTGCAGTGGTGAGTTCGAACCTCGATTGCAATAATTGGGTTTCGGCATCCAGCATATCGGTTAAAAGCGCCAACTGATTGAAATAGGTATTCTGCACAATGCGGTAACTTTCGGCAGCCTGTTTAATATTTTCTTCAGCCAGGGCAATACGCTGTAACGATTCTTTGTAAAGGATGTAATTTTTCTGCACTTCCAATCGGATATGATCTTTCACATCCTGGTCTTCAACCTCCTGCTGATGCACCCTGATCTCCGCTTCTTTTACCTTGTGTTGATTGGTGTACCAGGATGAGATTGGGATTTTAAGTTTCAATCCTACCATACCTGTACTGTAAAGTGAAAGTGCATAAGGGTAAAACTGGATCTGCGGATAAGCAAAAGCGTACTCGCCAAAGAAACCCAAAGAAGGCATAATGTTCGATTTCACATTTTTCAGTTTCAGCTTGGCCAAAGCTTGCTCTTTTTCCGAAATCTGTATTTTATAAGATGATGTTTTGGCATCGTTAAAATATTCGTCAACCTGTTTTAGCGCAATGGCATCTGTTTCATTGTCCAAAATTTGTGGATTCAGCGGTGCATCATCTGTTCTCCCAATCAAAATATTGAGTTTCTGTTTCGCAATTTTAATGCTGTTGTTAATTTCGGTTAATAGCATACGTTGTTTAGAAAGGCGCAACTCAGCCCTTAACACATCACTTTTTAATATCGTACCGTTTTTATAGAGCTGATTGATTTCAGCCAATTGCTTTTCGCCGTCGCGGATGTCTTGTTCCAATAAAACCTGATAAGAGATGTTCCGGAAAACATCATAAAAATAAACCGCTGCAGTATAATGAATTTCCTGCTTGCTCTGCCCCTCTTGTACCCTACTCAATTCACTTTCTACTTTCGATGTGTTAATTTCGGCTGTGGTTTTCCCTCCGTTATAAATATTGAAATAGGCATCAGCACCAGCTTTGTAATAAGTGGGCACCACCGGAAACTGGCCAGGTGTATGAAACAATCCGTTTTCGTAAATCGGCAAGGGAAAAACGTGCGCATAAACACCATCAGCAGCCACCTCTGGTAGTCTCTCTGACTTGCTCACCTTTACATGCGCATCAGTTGCCTGCACATTGAAGCCCTGTATTTGAATCTTTTTATTATTGCTATCTGCTAATGCCCAAATCTGGTTGATGGTAAAATTGCTTTGATCTGGAAGAGCTTGTGCATGAACAAAAATTGATGATAAAAGAAAAGGTATACACAACCAAAAGCTTCTTTTATTCTTGTTGAAATTCATATCTGTTAATTAATGATGCAAATTTCGATACAGATTTGTTACTTTGTTTTATCTAAACCGACAGATATTTATTCAAACCAGCCAAATGATAAAAGTTAGCAACGAAGACCTTTTATTTGCAATCGACGAAAAACCAGAAACCATGTATGTTTGGCATAGCCGGTTCGAAGACCGATTTCAAGACCATACGCATTTAAAAGGACAGCTCACTTATGTAGAGGGGGGCATCATTTTTCTATACACTAAGGAGAAATCTTATTTCCTCCCCGCCCGGCATTACGTTTGGATTCCGGCAGGCGTCGAGCACCATTTACAGCACCGTTACCATTCGGCAATTGTGCGGAATATCTATTTTGATACCAATACAGATGAAGAAAATCCATTTTATAAACAGATAGGGATTTACCCTGTAAATAACCTTTTGCTCGAGATGTTTCTCTTTTCTGAACGCTGGAATGGCAATATTGTACCACAGACCAAAGAATACGATTTTTTAAATACGCTTAAAAACATTCTACCAGTAGTAAGCGAACACCCACTCCCTATAGCACTCCCAACCACCGATAACCAACGGTTAAGACCTGTATTAAAGCACATTGTAGAAGGACTAGGCGATGATGGTATGAGTTTAGAAAGTGTGGGCAAGGCCACAGGCTTTAGCGAACGTACATTATCGAGATTATTTCAATCGGCTTTAGATACCTCTTTCTTTCAGTACCTAAAACTGGCCAGAATGATAAAAGCTATGGAAAAATTATTGGAAAGCGATGCCACCGTTAGCGAAATTGCCTATCAGGTGGGTTATAACAGCATCTCTTCTTTCAGCAACACATTTTATAAAATGGTGGGCAAAAGGCCTTCGGAGTTTAAAGAGCTAAAACAATCAACCCTGACTAAGATTAATTTGGTGTAGCCAGTATAGCAATTGGCACAAATTTTTCAAAAACAGCTTCGGTATGGGGTGCATCGGGCAGTTCGTCGGTTAAATCCTGTCCGGCCCAGTGCTCATAATGTTTACCGTTCCGCCACAGCCTGCTATCCGTCATATCGTAGATCAAACCTCTATAAGCCACCCATATCTGAGGTTTGTCCTGTCCGTTACGTAAAGCGAGTTGCTGTTTGGTATAGCTGGGTAAATCCATTTAAATTAATTTCGGGTTGAAGATAATTAAAAAAGATTGTCCTTCAACTATGCTCAGGATGACATCTTTTAAAGCCGCCATTATCAGTCTGAGCGGAGTCGAAGACCTTTACGCTGGGTTTCAATTTATTATTCCCATTTGGAGCGCCTGGCCTGTATATCACAAGAAGTTTCTTCCCGTTTTCCGCTTATACGCTTCGCTTCCTCGTGCCTCGTTGCTGCAGGGTAACGCTTCAACCGGGGCCAGGTGGCCACAACAGTATTTCATTTGTACGGCTGCACAGTGCTAAACCCCTCGTTCCTAAACCCGATTGGAGCGAACACGAAGTGCAACGGAGTAAAGCATAAAGCGGGACTGCCAGCCTCCAAGAACCGCAGCCCAATCATTTTCTAATCTAAAAACACTAGTATTATTTGGAGCGCCTGGCCTATATATCACAAGAAGTTTCTTTCCGTTTTCCGCTTATACGCTTCGCTTCCTCGTACCTCATTGCTGCAGGATAACGCTGCAACCGGGGCTAGGTGGCCACAGCAGTATTTCATTTGTACGGCTGCACAGTGCTAAACCCCTCGTTCCTAAACCCGATTGCAATGAAAAGCCCAAAGCGCAGCGAGGACTTGTAATGGAAAGCGGGACTGAACCCTGCCAAGAGCTACTGAACATTCGTTTCCAAAAAAATAAACAATTTTATTTTAGGCCTGGCTTTTACCACCCTTGCTTTTAAAAACTTCGTACAGGTAAATATTCATCAACAACAAGCCCATTAAATAAAAATGATCTTCGAAAGGGATAGTCCCCACCCTAAAGCCCAAGTTTTGCTGATCGTTGTACAACACAACCGGAATGGAAGTTAAAAATCCATTAACGATATAAAATGGGATAAGCGAAACCAGATAAGCCCTGTAGAACTTGTACATAAACCTAAAATCGACATTTACATATTCCACATAGGCCAGCACCATAAATAAAAAGCCAAAATTGACTAGCGTGTACCACCTGTTATAACCAAAAAACAAAATGGCCACACAAAGCCCCAGGAATAAATTACTTATTGCAAGGCTATACTTTTGCAGGTCGTTTTTTGGAAAATAGGCGTTTAAACATTCGTAAATAAATACACAGGCATAAGGAACGGTTAAAAAGAATAAAATCTCTTCTAAAGGTAATCCCAAAAGATTTACCCCAATAAGGTAATCGGGATTAAAAGACCACACATTAAGCTTGGTAAACAGTATATCCCAAATTAAATACACCAAGCCTGTGATCAATATTGACGGGAGTACAAACTTCCATTTGCTAAAAAAATGAACTTTTTTATCGAATGATAAAACCAGTGGGAAGAAGATTACAGCAAGATTAATAAGCAGATAGGTATAATTCATTCTAAAGGTATTTTGTCAAAATTTTAACTTCAGCTGGCGTACATTTTTTACTGTCGATCATAAACTTAGCTACGTTTTTAACCAGTTCGCGATCGGCTAGACCAAAATTTTCATTTTGATAATGTTTAAGGATCTCTTTTTTATCCTGAGCTAAATCTTTACTAAAGCCAAGAAATGAAGGTGTATAAAATTCAATAGAAAACCGCATAAAGCGAATCTCCATATTTTCCTTATCCATGTCAATTGCTTTTTGCATGGTTTTGAGCGATCGGCCCACATACTTGATCTTATTATATGGATTCCATGAATGTTTGGCCTTAAGCGCCTCCAAAGTTCCGGTGTAACCAGTAATTAAGGCGGTTTTATTGGTCAGCTTGTCTAACTTGGTAAACAATGAGTCGGTTAGCTTCGAGTTTTCTACCGCTTTAACCATATTCGTTTTTAATATCGCAATTTCTTGGGTAGATAACTGGGCGTAAGTAATATGGCTTGCTGCAAATAGCAGAAAAAATATAATTCGTAATTTAATCATGAGTTTGAGCAAAGGTAAGAAATCTATCAAGAGTTCTTTGACAGATATTCACTCTTCAACATTAAGAAATTAAGAGCATTAAGATCATATTTCTTAACTCCTTAATGGCAAAGCAGATAAACCGAATTAATCACCTATACTCTGCATGCGTTAAAAATTCTTCACTGCGTTCAGAATAACAACCAAACAGAATGACAAAAAACAAAAACAAAACGCAATAAAATTCCTTTATTTACACCATGGAGAAAAAACCCAGGATTACCATTATCGGTGCTGGCTTTGCAGGTTTGGCTGCAGCAGCTTTATTGGCTAAAGATGGTTGTGATGTTACGGTGATCGAAAAAAACGAAATGGCTGGTGGCAGGGCCAGAACCTGGCAAAAAGACGGATTTCTTTTCGATATGGGACCGAGTTGGTACTGGATGCCAGATGTTTTTGAAAACTATTACAATATCTTTAATAAAACCGCTTCCGATTTTTACGAGCTTAAAAGATTAAGTCCTTCTTACCGCATTTATTTTGGCAAACAGGACACTATTGATGTTCCCGCAACATTAGCTGATTTATATGCTTTATTTGAAAAGCTAGAGCCAGGAAGCAGTAAAAACCTAAAACATTTTCTTGATCAGGCCAAATACAAATATGATGTAGGCATGAATGAGTATGTTTTTAAGCCTTCGCACAGCGTGATGGAATATTTCGACCCCAGATTGGCTATTAGCGGCATCAAGCTGCAACTCTTGGGCAATATGCGGAAACATGTTTACCGGTTATTTAAGAATGAGCGTTTGAGGAAACTTTTAGAGTTCCCGGTTTTATTTTTAGGTGCCACGCCACAAAACACACCTGCTTTATACAGCTTGATGAACTATGCCGACCTGGTTTTAGGCACCTGGTACCCAATGGGGGGTATGCACAAAATTGTAATGGCCATGCAAAAAATTGCAGAAGAGCAGGGTGTAAAATTTATTTTCGATACCGAAGTAACCAAAATAGAAGTTAAAAATAATATTGCAGAGGCTGTAATTACCAATAAAGGCAATTTTAAAAGCGATTTTATGGTGGGCAATGCCGATTATCACCATATCGATCAACATCTTTTTGATAAACCCTACCGCAATTACAGTAAAAAGTATTGGGACAAAAGAACCATGGCTCCTTCCTGTCTTTTGTTTTATATAGGATTAAATAAAAAACTAGACAATATATTACACCACAATTTATTCTTTGATGAGGATTTCGATCAACATGCCGAAGAAATCTACACCAATCCACAATGGCCATCAAAACCCCTATTTTATGCATGTTGTCCTTCCGTAACCGATCCAACCGTAGCACCGGAGGGTTGCGAGAACCTTTTCTTTTTAATTCCGGTAGCACCTGATTTAGCAGATAGCGAAAGTAAAAGGGAAGAATACTTTAATTTATTGATTGAACGCTTTAAAGATTTAACCGGAAACGATATTGGCGAAAATATTTTGTTTAAGCGCAGTTATGCCATGAAAGATTTTGTAGCAGATTACCATGCCTTTAAAGGAAATGCGTATGGATTAGCAAACACTTTGAAACAGACGGCTTTTTTAAAACCGAAGATGAAAAGTAAGGTAACAAATTTTTTATACACCGGACAATTAACTGTTCCAGGGCCTGGTGTACCACCTGCCATCATCTCTGGGCAAGTGGTAGCAAAAGAAATAAAAAAAAAGTTAAAAAAAGCTTGACAAATTTAAAATTTCCCTTATCTTTATAACCACAAAACAAAAACACTGCAAAAAAGCTTCAAAACGCATAATCG
>Ga0163161_10000169_pt1 | contig 59624 bp, 64 predicted proteins | sample S45metaG_FD_129847 | JGI IMG/M metagenome (GOLD analysis project Ga0163161, IMG submission 129847) | Switchgrass rhizosphere microbial communities from Kellogg Biological Station, Michigan, USA - S4-5 metaG | ecosystem: Host-associated > Plants > Roots > Rhizosphere > Soil | place: USA... | reverse complement strand
CTGCCGCTGTTTCACAACCTGCGCGGCAGTCGTGTGTTGGTCGTCGGTGGGGGGGAAATTGCCTTGCGCAAATCCCGCCTGCTGGCCGATGCCGGTGCGCTGCTGCGGGTGGTCGCACCTGAAATCGAAACGCAACTGCGTGAGCTGGTCGCTGCTTCTGGCGGTGAATGCCTGTTGCGTGGTTACGTCGAGGCAGATCTGGACAGTTGCGGGCTGATTATTGCCGCTACCGACGATGAGACACTGAACGCACAAGTCTCCACCGATGCTCATAAGCGCTGCGTGCCAGTCAACGTGGTCGACGCGCCGGCCTTGTGCAGCGTGATCTTCCCGGCGATCGTCGATCGCTCGCCGCTGATCATTGCCGTGTCCAGCGGCGGCGATGCACCGGTGCTGGCGCGTTTGATCCGCGCCAAGATCGAAACCTGGATTCCGTCGACATACGGCCAATTGGCCGGGCTCGCCGCGCGTTTCCGTAATCAGGTGAAAGGCCTGTTTCCGGATGTGCAGCAGCGTCGTGGTTTCTGGGAAGACGTCTTTCAGGGACCGATTGCCGATCGGCAACTGGCCGGGCAGGGCGCCGAGGCCGAACGTCTGCTGCAAGCCAAGATCGATGGCGAAGCCATGGTCACCACCGGTGAGGTGTATCTGGTCGGCGCGGGCCCGGGCGATCCGGACCTGCTGACCTTCAAGGCCTTGCGCCTGATGCAGCAAGCCGACGTGGTGCTGTACGACCGTTTGGTTGCACCTGCGATTCTTGAGCTATGCCGTCGCGATGCCGAGCGGGTTTATGTCGGCAAACGTCGTGCTGATCACGCCGTGCCGCAGGATCAGATCAACCAGCAACTGGTCGATCTGGCCAAGGCCGGCAAACGTGTGGTGCGGTTGAAGGGCGGTGATCCGTTTATCTTCGGCCGTGGCGGCGAAGAGATCGAAGAACTGGCCGCTCACGGCATTCCGTTTCAGGTGGTGCCGGGTATCACCGCAGCCAGCGGTTGTGCGGCGTATGCCGGGATTCCGCTGACCCATCGTGATCACGCGCAGTCGGTGCGCTTTGTCACCGGCCATTTGAAGGACGGTTCCACCGATCTGCCATGGGCCGACCTCGTCGCCCCGGCGCAGACGCTGGTGTTCTACATGGGCCTGGTCGGCTTGCCGGTCATTTGTGAACAACTGATCAAGCATGGTCGTTCAGCAGATACCCCGGCGGCGTTGATTCAGCAGGGCACCACGGTCAATCAGCGGGTCTTTACCGGCACGCTGGCCGATCTGCCGCGATTGGTGGCGGAGCATGAAGTGCATGCGCCGACATTGGTGATCGTTGGTGAAGTGGTGCAACTGCGCGAGAAACTGGCGTGGTTCGAAGGGGCTCAGGCGCAGGTCTGAGTCAGATCAAAAGATCGCAGCCTTCGGCAGCTCCTACATGAGAATGCGTTCCCTGTAGGACCTGCCGAAGGCTGCGATCTTTTGCTTTTTGCTATTAACCCTTCAACCAAACCCCTTTCCCAGCCAACCGCGCCCGATCATGCGCCACGGTGAAATCCTGCTCCGGCCCCTTCGGCACAACACCCGTCGGGTTGATCGTCTTGTGACTGCCGTAGTAGTGATTCTTGATGTGCTGGAAATCCACCGTCTCGGCAATCCCCGGCAACTGATACATCTCCCGCAGCCAGTTCGACAGGTTCGGATAATCGGCAATGCGCCGCAGATTGCACTTGAAGTGCCCGTGATACACCGCATCAAACCGGATGATCGTAGTGAACAGGCGCACGTCAGCTTCAGTGAGGTATTCGCCGCTCAGATAGCGGTTTGCGCTTAAAACGCCTTCAAGGTGATCGAGTTCGGCAAACACCTCATCGAACGCTTCTTCATAAGCCTGTTGCGACGTTGCAAAACCTGCGCGGTACACGCCGTTGTTCACCGCCGGATAAATCCGCTCGTTCAGCGCATCGATTTCACCGCGCAACGGCGCTGGGTAGAAATCCAGATCATTGCCGGTCAGATCATCAAACGCGCTGTTGAACATGCGGATGATCTCCGCTGATTCGTTGCTGACGATGCGTTTGAGCTTCTTGTCCCACAGCACCGGCACAGTAACGCGGCCGGTGTAATCGGCCGTGTCGGCGGTATAGCGCTGGTGCATGAAGTCGAAGCCATCGAGCTTGTCGCCGGTTGAGCCGAGTGCCGTGTCGAAGGTCCAGCCGTTTTCCAGCATCAGCCAACTGACCACCGAGACGTCGATCAGACTTTCCAGGCCTTTGAGCTTGCGCAGGATTAGCGTGCGATGCGCCCATGGACAGGCGAGGGAAACGTAGAGGTGATAGCGCCCGGCTTCAGCGGCAAAACCGCCTTCACCGCTGGGGCCGGGTTCACCGTTGGCGGTCACCCAGTTGCGGCGTTTGGCCTGTTCGCGCTGGAACGCGCCGTCCTTGCTGCTTTCGTACCACTTGTCCTGCCAGTGGCCATCGACGAGTAAACCCATGATCAAGACTCCGTAAACCAATAATCGTTGGAGTCGAGTCTATTCCGATGAGTTCGAACAAAAAGCGCAAAGATCGGGCGTGAATGATCGGTTAAATCGATTTGTTCCGCGCGGCCCAGTAATGCTCGGCGGTTGCGAAGGCTTGCTCACGGCTTTGGCCGAGTCCGCGCAAGGCCAGCGCCATGGTCGCAATCAAGGCCATTTGCGGGTAACTGTCGACCACCTCACCACGCCACACCGCTTTCAGATGTTCAACGTCCAAAGTTGCCGGTTTGACGTGGCGCTGCGCCGACAATTGCGGCCATTCCTCGTCCCAGCTCTCGCCGCCAGTGGTGCCGTACAAGTGACTGTTGGCATCCGGGTTGATCTCGATTTCGCCACCGTCACCCTTGACCACAATCGCCGTGTCGCCGAGCAAGCCGCTGGCATCGCGATGCACGGCCTGATAGCCAGGATGGAAAATACTCTGCAGCCCACAACGCGCGCCCAGCGGATTGAGAATCCGCGCCAGCGAATGAATCGGCGAGCGCAGGCCGAGGGTGTTGCGCAGGTCGATCATCTTCTGCAGTTGTGGCGCCCAGTCCACCAGCGGCATGAACGCCAGCCCGCCGTTGTCCAGCGCCGTGCCGGCCTGCTGCCAGGTCCGGCACAACGGGATGTTCAATTCGCCGAGCAATTGCTCGCTGTACAGCCGCCCGGCCGTGTGCGCGCCGCCGCCGTGCATAAAGATGCGCACTCCGTTCTGTGCCAGACACTTGGCTGCCAGCAGGTACCACGGCAGATGGCGCTTTTTGCCGGCATAGGTCGGCCAGTCCAGATCGACGTTCAGCTTGGGGGCCTGCAAGCGCTCGCGCAGCGCTTCGGTGAAACCGGCCATCTCCTCGGCGCTTTCTTCTTTGTGCCGCAGCAACATCAGGAACGCGCCGAGCTGGGTGTCTTCGACCTTGTCGTCGAGCACCAGGCCCATCGCTTCGCGGGCTTCTTCGCGGGTCAGGTCGCGGGCGCCGCGTTTGCCCTTGCCGAGGATGCGCACGAATTGAGCGAACGGATGTTCGGCAGGCGTTTCGAGGGTCAGCGCTGGAAAGTCGGTCATAAGCAATTCGTCGGTTTGGGCAGGCCCGCCAGTTTCGCGGCGAGTTTGGCGGGGGTGCCTTTGAACAGTCGGTTCAGGTGCAGGCTGTTGCCTTTGTCCGGGCCGAGTTTCAACGCGGTGTACTTGATCAACGGCCGGGTGGCCGGTGACAGCTGGAATTCGGCATAGAAGCTGCGCAGCAGCTCGAGGACTTCCCAGTGCTCCGGAGTCAACTCGATCTCTTCGGCAGCGGCGAGGACGCTGGCGACCTCAGCCGACCAGTCGCTGAGGTCGACGAGAAAGCCATCCTTGTCCAGTTCGATGGCGCGGGCGCCGACGGTCATGGAATTCATAGCCAGCTGTTGACCTTGTCGTGGTGTATCGACAGTTCGACGAAGGCCGGGTAATCGATCGCTTCGGCCCAGTCCGGGACTTCGATGGCGCGAGCCTGTGCATCTTCGGCCAGAACCCACAGTTTGATCTGGCGGCTTTGCAGATCGGTGAATGGCGCTGTGCCCGGTTGCAATGCATAGACGGCATCGCCGGACAGCAGCAGGGCATCAGCGCTGCCGATCAGGCGCAGGCAACTGCTCAGGCGATCGTCGCCGAACGGGGAATGAGACAACACATGCAAAGTCGACATCAGAGGGTGATCACCTGGTCGTAACGGTCAATAAGGGCGGTGATTTGTTCGGCGGCCAGCGGCTGCGCTTCGGCCAGCGACAGATTGCCGAGACCGCGTGTGCTGGCGCTGTCGGCGCAGTAAAACAGTTCTTCTACGCCGAACATCGGCAGCGCCTGCAGGTTGGCGCTGAGGTCTTTCTGTTGCAGGGCCTTGGCGTTTTGCCCGGCGGCGAGTTGCAGCACGCCATCATCCAGAAACAGCAAGCCAACGGGCAGATCGAAGGCGCCACCGGCCAGCACGATGTCCAGCGCTTCACGAGCGCCGGGGCCAGACCACGGCGACTGGCGGCTGATGATCAACAGGGACTTGGCCATCTCACGCACCTCCAAAGCAGATCAAACGGTCGGCGTCTTGCACCGCGTCATGCAACTGACCGAGGCCGGACAATTCCCACGGCGCGCTGACTGAGACGGCGTCACGTTGATAGCGTTTGGCTTCTTCAGCGTTGAGCGCACCGCGACGCAGGGCGGCGGCGATACACACCACGCCATCCAGATTCTGCTCGGTTATGAAGCTGCGCCATTGTTTGGGCAAATCCAGTTCGTCCTGCGGGGTGACGAGCGCATCCGAGGCGTTATAAACGCCGTCCTGATAGAAAAACAGCCGGACGATCTCATGCCCGCCGGCCAGCGCAGCCTGCGCAAACAGCAGGGCGCGGCGCGAGGAGGGCGCATGGGCGGCGGAAAACAGCGCGATGGCAAACTTCATGACGGACTCGATCAGCAAAACTGCGGCCATGATAAAGCATTGCAGGCCGCAAAGGATCGCAGCGCTTACAGGGAAACACGATCTCTGTAGGAGCTGCGGCACGCTGCGATCTGTTGATTTTGATTTTGAAAAACAAGATCAAAAGATCGCAGCCTCGTTTCACTCGACAGCTCCTACAGGGAGCACGGGGCGGGCGTTGATTAGCGAGGCATGTAGCCCAGTTGCCAGCGCCGCGGAATTTTCAGGGAGAGCAGCCCGATCATCGCGGCCAGCAACCCGCTGACGAACATCGCCTTGAGTCCAAGATGATGCTCCAGCACTGCGCCCAGAATCGCGCCGATAAACATTCCGCTCCAGGGCACCAGCTGCACCCGCCAGCCGCTGCGCCGTTCGCCAAGCATCCAGCGGCCCAATCCACGGCCGAACCGCGACAACGCGCCAGTCACGTAAGTCAGCCCGACCGGCAAGCCATTCACTTCTTCGACCGCCGCGTTGAGCATGCCCATCGCTATGATCGCCGCCAGCAGCGCTGGCAGTTGCGTGTCGAATGGCCAGGCCGCCGCCGCGCACAGCAGGGTGGCGATACACAGCAGCAGAGGAAGCGCCCGGCGTCCGCCAAAACGTGCAACTACAACACCCAAAGCATTACCGACAACGAACGTTGCGACGAGAATCACCAGGCGCACGGTCAACCCGACATCGCCATCGCTGATCGCCACGGCGAGTCGGGTGGTGTTGCCGCTCATGAACGAGACGAAGTCGCCGCTGGCCATAAAGCCAATGGCGTCGGTCATTCCGGCCAGTACCGAGAGGCTGGCCACCAGCGCCAGACCAATCCGCCCGCGCCACTTCTGTGTGTGCAGGTGGCCGGGGCTGGCGCGGTGAGTCGAGGCGGATGGCAACATGAGTGGCGGTGTCCTTAGGCGGAGGTTACGGCTCTATGCCATACAGATCGCAATATTCCAGCCAATCCATTCCGGCCATTTCCGCGACTTCGCGATGCACTTCCAGACGCTGCGCCTGGTATTCCTCAGACGAATCAGCGGTCAGTTGCAAGGTGAGCTCCCAGGCAAACAGCCCGAGACTTTCCGCTTCAGCCTCAAACGCTTCATGCAGTCGCTCTTCGCGATACTGCGCTTGAGTTTCGCCTTTGGCCTGGGCCAGCAACGGGTTGAGGTGATCGAGGGTTTCGCGCAGTTCGGGACGCGCGTCGAGAAACACTTTCAGGGCATGTTCATGTCGCTGGTCGGTAGGCGCCATGTGTTTTCCTTGTGAGGCTGATGAGCTTAGGTTGCCGCAGCGACCTGCGCGTGTCGCGCTATAAATGCAGTAAAGCAGAACGATTCCTGCTGCTGCGATGATACAGTCCGCTTTTTTCTGAATGAGCGAATGCAATGCGAATTCTGATGGTAGCGCTGGCCGCGACATTGCTGGCCGGTTGCGCAGGCTCGGTGATGGACGATGCTCGCACGAAAACCCCGTACAAGGTGTTGACGTCGGACAAGGCTGAAAAAGTCGTGGCGCAGTGTGTGCAGTTTGGTTGGCAGGACGAAGCGGTGTTCGGTGTGGATGCGGCGGCGTATCTGGAACCGCGCAAGTCCGGCGGGACGACGGTGTACACCCGTTCGGCAGAGTCGTTTGTCGACGTGATTACCCAGGCATCGGGCACGACGTTGAATTACTACGCGCAGAAGGATGACTTTGTCGCCAAGCGCCGGTTGGCGGCGTTGGCGACCTGCCTGTAGGGGCAATTGTCGCAGTGATGCTCAACCCGCCTTCGTCGGAAGGCCGCCCGGAGCAGGCTCGCTCCGGATGGCCTTCCGACGAAGGGGCCGCAACATTCAACCGATCAATCGCTTCTGGAAGAAATGCCGCTTATGCCCCAGTGGATAATCCAGAATCTCTCCGCATTCGCTAAATCCAAGCTTCTTGTAAAACTCCGGTGCCTGGAAGGAGAAGGTGTCGAGCCAGATGCCAACGCAGTCTTTTTCCCGTGCCAGATCTTCCGCCCTCTGCATCAACTGCGAGCCGATACCCTTGCCGCGACCTTGCTCCGGCACGGCCAGTAACTCAATGAACAGCCAACGATAGAACGTGTGGGCATACAAACCTCCGAGGATCGCGTCGTGTTCATCACGCACTAACAGAGCGATCGGCTCGAAGGTCGACGGTCCGGCGTTGGCAACGTTGTGCGCACGCAGCGGCGCGAGGATGGCTGTGCGTTCTTCTTCGGTCGGGTTTTGTGACAGCTCGATGCGCAAGTTCATGCATGACTTCCTTGTTGTTTGAATTCGCAGCCTATCCTGCCCCGCGGCCATCTTCCAAGCCCTTCTTCAACCCGGTGGAACTGCCGCTCTCGCCTCGGGGTCTAGGCTTTACAGCGTCATTCCAGCACGCGGTTGATGAGGAACCCCCATGAATATTTTCGAAGCCCTTCGCGAAAGCCATGACCGCCAGCGTACTTACGCCAAGACCTTGATCGAAACCAGCGGCGATACGCCGGAGCGGGTCGAAGCCTACAAACAGCTCAAGGCAGAACTCCAGGCCCATGAAACCGCCGAAGAGCGCCATTTCTACATTCCGTTGATGGAGCTTGATGACGGTGTCGATTTGAGCCGCCATGCCATCGCGGAACATCATGAAATGGACGAGATGATGGAAGAACTCGATGAGACCGAGATGTCCAGCCCGGCCTGGCTGGCCACCGCCAAAAAGCTCTCTGACAAAGTTCACCATCACCTGAAGGAAGAAGAACAGAAGTTCTTCCAGATGGCTGGCAAATTGCTCAGCGAAAAACAGAAAGAACAACTCGCCGGGCAATACGAAAAGGAGTTTCAGGAACAATTGCCGTAATCACTGAATGGCAGTCTTTGTAGCATTGGCGTGTAATCTTTTGTCGTCATCTCTGGTGGGCGTTGTCGCAAAAGACTGTATATTCATCCAGTATATGCGGTGTTTTTACGGTTCAAGGCTGCTGACTGCGACAAAACCGCCGATGGACAAAAAATCCGTCTCCGTTAGCTTGAAGGCCTCTCCTCGGAAAGGAGAGTTCTTAAATCAACGGAGTGAAAAACATGAATCAACCACAAACCCAACTGCGACACGGTCGTGTCATTTCCCCTGCAAGCCGCGGTGCGGTAGCGATTGAGCAAGGATTGCTCGGCGCCTGGCAGGTCAACGAAATGGAAGGCGGCAAGAACTTCCCGGCGCTGGCGGCGGGGCCATTTCCGGCGCCTTACCAGAGCGACTCGGACAGCGTCACGCCACCGGCCGATGGCTACATCCTCAGCGGCGGCAAGACCGATGCCCGCGACTGTGTGAACTTCACCAATGACGAAATGAGCAAGAAACTCGCTCGTCCGTTCACTTGGCCGCTGCTCAATGTCACCCCGGGACAAACCCTCGAAATCAAGTGGGAATACACCGCACCGCACACCACCCGCGGCTACCGCTGGCTGATCACCAAGGACGGCTGGGACCCGAAACAGCGCATTACCCGTGCGCAACTGGAAGCCCAACCGTTCTTCGAGGACTTCTACACTCAGGTGCCTTATTACAGCTACCCGAATGAGTTGAAGGCCAAGGTCAATCACGCGGTGAAACTGCCGGCCAACAAAAGAGGCCATCACGTGATCGTGCTGATGTGGATCGTCGCCAACACCGGCAACGCCTTCTATCAGGCTTTCGACGTCGACTTCAAATAACGGCGCAGCGTCGCCAAACCCACACGTTCTGAAGGATTAGAACATGTCAAAAATCGATTTCTCTTTAGTGCAAAACGCGGCGAGCGATGCCGCCTCGCTGATGCCGAGCATTGCCGGCAAAAAGGTCCTTATGGGCTTCTGGCACAACTGGCCCGCAGGCCCGAGCGATGGTTACCGCCAGGGCCGCTTTGCCAGCCTCTCGCTGGAGGACGTGCCCAAGGAGTACAACGTGGTTGCGGTCGCTTTTATGAAGGGCAGCGGGATTCCGACCTTCAAACCGTTCAACGTTTCCGATGCCGAGTTCCGCCGCCAGGTCGGCGTACTCAACAGCCAGGGACGGGCCGTGTTGATTTCCCTCGGCGGCGCCGATGCGCACATCGAATTGCGCAGCGGTCAGGAACAACCGCTGGCCAACGAAATCATTCGTCTGGTGGAAACCTACGGCTTCGACGGTCTGGACATCGATCTTGAACAGAGCGCGATTGATTTCGCTGCCAACAAGACAGTTCTGCCGGCCGCACTGAAACTGGTCAAGGATCACTACGCAGGCCAGGGCAAGCACTTCATCATCAGCATGGCTCCGGAGTTTCCGTACCTGACCAGCACCGGGAAATACATCAGCTATTTGCAGGCACTGGAAGGCTACTACGACTTCATCGCCCCACAGTTCTACAACCAGGGCGGTGACGGCGTTTGGGTGCCGGAGGCGAACAACGGCGCGGGTGCGTGGATTGCGCAGAACAACGATGCGCTGAAGGAGGATTTCCTTTACTACCTGACCGAAAGTCTGGTGACCGGCACACGTGGCTTCACGCGGATCCCGGCGGACAAGTTCGTCATCGGTCTGCCGGCCAATAACGATGCGGCAGCCACCGGTTATGTGATCGACAAAACCGTGGTCGGGAATGTCCTCAAGCGTCTGGCGATCAAGGGGATACCGATCAAAGGCCTGATGACCTGGTCGGTGAATTGGGATAACGGTACCAGCAAGGATGGCGTGCCATACAACTGGGAGTTCAGCCGGCGTTATGGGCCGTTGATTCACGGGGTACCCGCCGCAGGGCAAGCTTTCGATGATAAGCAATCGTTTATCGCTCGTTAGTTGCAAATGAAGAAGCCCGGTAGCGCTGCCGGGCTTTTTTTGTTTGCGCAATTATTCGACCATGGCGACTTACTCAGGAACAGGATCAGGCGTCATGTCCAACACAGCCGAGCGGGTCAACATTGTCGACACTCAAGTGTTGTCCCATGACTGGTATCTACTGAAGAAAATCACCTTCGACTATCACCGCAACAATGGCGAGTGGCAGCGTCAGACCCGTGAGGTCTACGACCGTGGTAACGGTGCAGCGATTCTGTTGTTCAACCGCGAGCAGCGCACGGTGGTGCTGACCCGGCAGTTTCGTTTGCCGGTATTCGTCAATGGCCACGATGGTTTGTTGATCGAGGTGGCGGCCGGCTTGCTCGAAGGTGCAGCGCCGGAGCAACGGATTCGCGATGAAGCCGAAGAGGAAACCGGGTATCGCGTGCACGATGTGATGAAGGTGTTCGAGGCTTACATGAGCCCTGGCTCGGTGACCGAGAAACTGCATTTTTTCATTGCCGAATACGACGCCGCATCGAAGGTTAGCGACGGTGGTGGTCTGGAAGAGGAGACCGAAGAACTGGAAGTGCTGGAGTGGCGATTCGACGACGCGTTGGCGGCGTTTCAGCGCGGCGAGATCTGCGACGCCAAGACCATCATGCTGTTGCAATATGCGGCGATGAATAACCTTTTTGCCCAATAAATCAAAAGATCGCAGCCTTCGGCAGCTCCTACAGGAAAACGCATTCCAGGTAGGAGCTGCCGAAGGCTGCGATCTCTTGATCTGTATTGACTGACTAAAACAAATCCCCGGTTTTGCCAATCTGCGACCAGTCGCCACCTTCAAGTGTCAGCAGGCGCTCTTTCGCCTCTAGCCCACCGGCAAACCCGGTGAGCTTCCCCGACGCGCCGATCACTCGATGACACGGCGCGACAATGGAGATCGGGTTGCGTCCGTTCGCTGCGCCCACTGCCCGCACGGCGCTGGGATTGCCTATCTGTTCGGCAATCTGGCTGTAGGTCCGCGTCTCGCCGAATGGAATGGTCAGCAGCGCCGCCCAGACCTTTTTCTGAAAGTCGGTGCCAGCGAAATCCAGTTCCAGATCAAAACAGTCACGCGTCCCGGAAAAATATTCTTCAAGTTGTCGAGCCGTTCGAATCAGGATCGGATTGTCGGGGGCCTCACTCATCGGCCCGAGGCGCACGCGATTCGGTTTGTCGTTTTCCCAGAGGATGGCCGCCAGTCGTGAACCGTTCGCGACCAGCTTCAGCTCGCCGACGGGCGAGGGCAGGGTGATGAACGTGTAAGGCATGACGGCAGACTCCGGATCAGGGCGGCAACAGCGCCCAGCATACTGCCTGATCGGGGAGGCGCAATACGCAAAGCCGACCATACTGCTTGGTGCTCTTGCAGCGTTCCCCCTCTGTTTTGCACAGACCCTGAAAACAACAAAAAAGAGATCGACTCATGAAGTACGAACCTTTGGCCAAGTCGCTGATAGCGACCTCACTGGCACTCAGCTGTCTCATGGCTCACGCGGCGTCAGTCGCTCCGGTTGCCGCCGAAAACGGCATGGTGGTCACCGCGCAACATCTGGCCACCCATGTCGGCGTCGACGTACTGAAAAGTGGCGGCAATGCCGTCGACGCGGCGGTCGCCGTGGGGTACGCGCTGGCGGTGGTTTACCCCGCAGCGGGCAACCTCGGTGGAGGCGGCTTCATGACCATTCAACTGGCGGACGGGCGTAAGACCTTCCTCGATTTCCGCGAAAAAGCGCCACTGGCGGCCACCGCCAACATGTACCTCGACAAGGAAGGCAACGTAATTCCCGATCTCAGCACCCGTGGACATTTGGCGGTGGGCGTACCGGGCACGGTGTCCGGCATGGAACTGGCGCTGAGCAAATACGGGACCAAGCCACGCAAGGAAATGATTGCACCGGCGATCAAACTGGCGGAAGACGGTTTTGAACTGGAGCAGGGTGACGTCGAACTGCTGGAGTACGCCACCGACGTGTTCAAGAAGGACATGCGCGATTCTGGCTCGATCTTCCTCAGCAAAGGCGAGCCGATGCAGGTCGGGCAGAAACTGGTGCAAAAGGACCTCGGCAAGACCCTGCGGACCATTTCCGAGAAAGGCGCCGACGGCTTCTATAAAGGCTGGGTAGCCGATGCCATTGTCACTTCCAGTCAGGCCAACAAAGGCATCATTACCCAGGCCGACCTCGACAAATACAAGACCCGCGAACTGGCACCGGTGGAGTGTGATTACCGTGGTTACCACGTGGTTTCGGCGCCGCCGCCAAGCTCTGGCGGGGTAGTGATCTGCCAGATCATGAACATCCTCGAAGGCTATCCGATGAAGGACCTGGGCTTCCATTCCGCTCAGGGCATGCACTACCAGATCGAAGCGATGCGTCACGCGTATGTCGATCGCAACAGCTATCTCGGCGATCCGGATTTCGTCAAAAATCCGATCGAGCACCTGCTGGACAAGAACTACGCGACCAAACTGCGCGATGCCATCCAGCCGCAAAAGGCCGGCGTGTCGGCTGAGCTCAAGCCTGGTGTAGCGCCTCATGAAGGCAGCAACACTACCCACTATTCGATCGTCGACAAGTGGGGCAATGCAGTGTCGGTCACCTACACCCTCAACGATTGGTTCGGCGCCGGCGTGATGGCAAGCAAGACCGGGGTGATTCTCAACGATGAAATGGACGACTTCACCTCCAAGGTCGGCGTGCCGAACATGTACGGTCTGGTGCAGGGCGAAGCCAACGCCATCGCCCCGGGCAAGGCACCGCTGTCATCGATGAGCCCGACCATTGTCACCAAGGACGGCAAAGTGGTGATGGTGGTCGGCACGCCGGGCGGGAGCCGCATCATCACCGCGACGTTGCTGACCATGCTCAATGTCATCGACTACGGCATGGGCTTGCAGGAGGCGGTCGACGCGCCACGCTTCCACCAGCAGTGGATGCCGGAAGAAACCAACCTCGAAGACTTCGCCGCGAGCCCCGACACGAAGAAGCTCCTCGAAAGCTGGGGCCACAAATTCGCCGGGCCGCAGGACGCCAATCACATCGCCGCGATTCTGGTCGGCGCACCGTCGCTGGGGGGTAAACCCGTCGGGAAAAACCGTTTCTACGGCGCCAACGATCCACGCCGCAACACTGGCTTGTCACTGGGTTACTAAGAAGCGTAAAAAAGGGGGCGGGCTCACATCCGCCCCCGTCTCAAGGACTGATCAAGGAAGGCTCATCATGACCACCGCATTGCTGATCATCGACGTCCAGCGCGCCCTCTGCTCGGGCGAATACCAGTGCCATGACATTCACCGTGTAATCGACACCATCAACGGCCTCAGCGCCCGCGCGCGCAAGGCAGGTGTGCCAGTGGTGCTGATCCAGCATGAAGAAAAGGACAGCCCGTTGGCCCATGGTGCCGAAGGCTGGCAACTGGCCGAAGGGCTTGAGACATCGCCGAAAGACTTGCGCGTACGCAAGACCACCCCGGATTCGTTCTACCAGACTGACTTGCGCAAACTGTTGCCGAGCGAAGATTTCGAAAAACTGCTCATCTGCGGTCTGCAAACCGATTACTGCGTCAATGCCACCGTGCGCCAGGCCCATCAACTGGGTTATGACGTGGTGCTCGCCGCCGACGCGCATTCCACCGTCGACAACGGCAACATGAGCGCCGAAGACATCATCACCGAGCACAACAAGGATCTGGCGCACCTGACCGGCTCCGTGGCGCGCATCGACGTCAAACCCGCCGCCGACATCAGGTTCTGACTACCCACACCAAACCTGTAGGAGTGAGCCTGCTCGCGATAGCGGTGTGGCATTTGATGCAGCATCGTCTGACAGAACGCTATCGCGAGCAGGCTCACTCCTACAGTGATTGCGAAACCCTGATTGCTATGTACATCAGGGATTTCCGCTGGCAGCACTGGCATACTGCGCGCCGTCCGAAGAATGGAATCTCTCGATGTTCGCGATCTCCCTGCGTTATGCCTTGCTGCTGACGTCCCTTGCGTTTGCCTCTGTTACCCACGCCAGCAGTTTCGATTGCTCCACGGCCAACAACAAAACCGAAAAAGCCGTTTGTGGCGACCTGCAGATTTCGCTGCTCGACGAGAAGCTGGGCAAGCTCTGGCATTCGACATTGGCCAGTGTCCCCGATGCCAAAGCCCTCAAGGCTGACCAGCGGCAGTGGCTGAAAAGTCGCAACGCCTGCGGCGATCAGACGGCCTGTTTGCGCCGCGAGTATTTGATGCGGCTGAGCGAGCTCGAACACGCTACCCAGCCGTTCAGTTGGGACGCAACCTGGCAACTCATACCGCCGGGGACTTCAACCTCGGCAACGGTGATAACCCAGCGCCGCGATGCCACGCACATCAGCATCGACATCACGGCGGCTGAGGGTGCCAACTCCGGTGATCTGGATGGCGTTGCCACACTCAACGACGGTAAAGCCGTTTACTCGGAAGATGAGTGCACCCTGTTGTTCACTCCCATCAACGGTGTGCTGGATATTTCGCTTGCAGGGGAAGGCGGGTATTGCAGTGCCGGATTGGGCGTCTACTACACCGGCCGTTTTGTCGCCTCGGAGCACCCGGTGACACTGGATTACGACATGCTCAGCCTGGGCCTGGCACAAACACCGGAAGAGAACCAGGCACTGCACACCTTGCTCAAAGGTGATTATCAGACACTGGTGGAAAAGTCCGGCTCCCTGATGACGGGTGAGCCAGGCACCGATGTGCCGGGCAGTCAGGTCTGGGAGATGTGGATGCGCGGTCTGGGTGGCACCGGCATCGTGATGCGCTCATCCGATGGCCATTTCTGGGTGTTGTTGGTGACCTACGACAGTTCCGGCCATTCGCGTCTGCGCTACTACACCAACGTGGCGAAATGGAAAAAAGTTCTACCCGATGCCTTGCACGACTGGAATGAGCGCATGAAAGCTCATCTGGAGCTGCCCGTAGACTTCATGCCCTGATCTGCGCGGTAGCCCATCCGCTCACGTCGCAAACAAAACCCCACGAATCCCGCCCACCCGCGGCGTCACCACGACACCCTCCAGCACCATTCGCGTAATCGTCTGCGCCGCCGTTTGATAATCCTCATCCTGCGGCACTTCGCGCCCCATGATCCGCCCCATCTGCCAGCCAATGTTGGTGTACGTGCGCGTCGCCGACCAAATGAACAGCATCAGATGCTCAGGATCCACCGGCGCCAGCAAGCCGCGCTCAATCCAGCTGCGCAGGCATTCAACGTTACGCCGCGCTTCGGCCTGCAACAGATCGCGGCACTCAGCCGGCAACTGTCGACCGCCCAGCAGCAGCTCGCCACTGAATACCTTGGCAATCGCCGGATGCTCGCGAGCAATACGAATCCGCGCGGCAACGTAAGCACGCAGCCCCGTCAGCGGGTCATCACTTTCACGCAGCGCCGCTGAAGCTTCCAACAGCGGCTCGACAAACCCCAGCAGTACTTTGCAGTAGAGGTTTTCCTTGGTCTGAAAGTAATAATACAGATTGGCCTTGGGCACCCCGGCACGCGCCGCAATATCGCGAGTCTGGGTGGCGTCGAAGCCGTTGGCGGCGAACTCTTCGCGGGCAGCGGCGAGGATCAACTGCTCGTTGCGGACGCGGATGGCACTCATGGCAATACAGGTTGGCTGGACGGCATGGATAGATTCTGGCGATTTCGGTCTCGCAATATACAAAACTATATAGCGATGAGGCCAGCACACTCGAAGGACAGCGCTATGCTGTTTCGATCAACGAGTGGAAACGGAGCCGGCACATGACCCTTCAGGCAGTGCGAGCCGACGCGACACATCTGGATGCGGTGGCGCCGTTGTTCGACGCTTACCGTGGTTTTTACCAACAGCCGTCGAATCTCGAGCAATCGCGAACCTTCATCGCCGAGCGCATGGCTGGCAACGAATCAGCGATATTTCTCGCTCAGGATGAAAACAGTGAGGCGCTGGGATTCGTGCAGCTGTATCCGACGTTTTCGTCCATCGATGCCCACCGTACCTGGCTGCTCAGCGACTTGTTCACCGCACCCGCTGCCCGTGGGCGCGGCGTTGGTCGATTGCTGATGAACACGGCGCGTGACTTTGCCTTGGCGAGCGGTGCCAAGGGGCTGGTGCTGGAAACCGCCACCGACAACCTTATGGCGCAAGGTTTGTACGAATCCCTCGGCTACGTGCGCGACAGCGGTTATTACACCTACATCCTCGACTTGCGGCAGGGTTGAGCAAATTTTTTTGCGATTTCCCGAATTCAGGCTTTCGCCCGACCGCCGCTCTCTCTAGAATCCGCCCGGCCTTCAAAATGAAGGCGCAATGCCATCATCTGGATGTGTATACATAGGGACGGATCATCATGCAATTCGGGAAAATGCTGGCGCTGGGGCTGGTACTTGCGCTGGGCGGTTGTGCCAGTTTCACCAAAGACGAAGTGGCGCCGGTGACCATGCCGTCGATGGCCAGCTACACCAATAAGCCAAACGTATACGTCGATTTCGATTTCTATCAGGGCGAGCCGAAAAGTGGTTCCGCCGTGGAAGTGCCGCAAGCACGTGATCAACTGAAACCACAGCTGCAAAAAATCCTCACTGACTCGGGTCTGTTCGGCCGCGTCACCCTGGACGAGTTCCAGAAGCAGCCGGGGGACTACAGCCTGCGTCTGAAAATGTACAACCATCCGCCGAATGCCGGTTCCATGGTACTGGGCTTTATTAGTGGTTTCAGCCTGGGGGTGATCCCGGCGTACGGCACCGATCAGTACTCCATGAGCCTGGAAGGCATGGATGGCCAGGGTCAGGCCCTGACCACCGCGAGCAATCATGATGCGATCGGTACCTGGATCGGTATCTGGTTCATCCCGCTGATGGCCAACACACCGAAAGACGCGGTGAATGACACTTTCACCCGTCAGGTCAACGCGCTGCTCAAGCAACTGGTCGATAGCAAAAACCTGAAGTACTCGGCACTCGAAACCGGTATTCCAATGGCCTGAAGAAAAAAAAGAGCCGCAATCGCGGCTCTTTTTTTGCCCTTACTTCAGGGCCTGAATGAACTGTGGATCGCTGTACAGTTCCTTCAGCAGGTCACGCACCATCGGGTTGTAAGCGTTGACCGCGTTCGGAATCGCAATGAAGCCGAAAAAGCTGCTGCTCCACTGGCTGCTGACATTCTTGGTGGCGTCGTACACCACATCGTTGCCGTTGAGCAGGGTGAAGCGAGCGGCGAGTTTGCCGTCGCCCGTGCCCATGCCTGCGGACAGTTCGTTCTTCACCACCAACACTTTCAACTGACGCTGCGCCTGCGGATCGAGCAGGCCGGCCTTGCGCAGTTCTTCAGTGATCGCATCCTGAATGTGCGCCGGGATGCTGCCGGACGGCGAGCGAACCGGGTTGGCGCGAACCACCAGCGAACCTTCACCGGATTCGGCCGTGACCTGAGGATTGCTGATCGCGTGGAGCGGCGGGGTTTGCTTGAGCTTCTGCACGTTCTCGAAGCTTGGCTCGTAACGAGTCATGGTCATGCCACAGCCTTGCAGTAGCAGGGCCAGCATCGGGATCAACAACAGCGACTTCTTCACGGCAGTTCCTTGCGTGGGAATAGAGGAGGGCGCGAATTATGGGCAGAGTGCCATCACTGGGCAACCTCGTTCGTCTGCGTGTTGAGCAATCGCTCGATCTGCGCCAATTCCCAGGTACTGAGTAAACTTACCGGATCGGTACCGTAACGCTGCCAACTGTCCAGCGCACCTTCCTGCCCATCACCATTGCGGGCGAATTCACAGTGATGTAACCGACCAGCCTCAAAGTCCAGCAGCAGGTGCCAGCCCTCGATATCGACCGCGACCCGTCCCGCCTCGTCAGGCATCTCGCAGACTTTGAAAGTGAGGACACCCAGCGCCGCTTCACGCAAACGCTGGCACACCTCGCGGGCGCTCAGAAAGGCAGACATGTTCAACTCAATGGATACAGGAACGCGCCAGCATAAAGCCCGAGCCGACAAGTGTCAGCGTTCACTGGCCCGATCCCGGACAATTCCGTAACATCCGCAACCCTCTTTTCTCCGAACACCTGCAGCCGCGCTCGACGGCCGCTCAATCAGGTAAGCCATGAAACCGATTCGTCTGCGCGCCGATGTCCTGGCCGGACTCACCACCTCGTTTGCCCTGTTGCCCGAATGCATTGCGTTCGCACTGGTGGCGCACCTCAATCCGCTGATGGGTCTGTATGGCGCCTTCATCATTTGTACACTGACGGCGTTGTTCGGCGGCCGGCCAGGCATGGTCTCCGGCGCGGCGGGTTCGATGGCCGTGGTCATCGTCGCGCTGGTGGTGCAACACGGCGTGCAGTATTTGCTGGCGACGGTGTTGCTCGGCGGTCTGATCATGATGGCGTTCGGGCTGCTGCGCCTGGGCAAACTGGTGCGCATGGTGCCGCACCCGGTGATGCTCGGCTTCGTCAACGGCCTGGCGATCATCATTGCATTGGCGCAACTGGAGCATTTCAAGAGCGGTGAGGACTGGCTCAGCGGTACGCCGCTGTACCTGATGACCGGGCTGGTTGCGCTGACCATGGCCATCGTCTACATCCTGCCGCGTCTGACGAAAGCGGTGCCGCCGGCACTGGTAGCGATTCTCGGCGTCGGTCTGCTGGTCTACCTGTTCGGCCTGCCGACCCGCACCCTTGGCGACATGGCGCACATCGCCGGTGGCTTGCCGACCTTCGCCTTGCCGGACATCCCGTGGAATCTGGAAACCCTGCGCATCATCGCGCCTTACGCAATCCTGATGGCGCTGGTCGGTCTGCTGGAAACCCTGCTGACCCTCAACCTCACCGACGAAATCACCGAAACCCGTGGCTACCCGGATCGCGAGTGCGTGGCGCTCGGTGCGGCCAACATGGTCAGCGGCGCGTTCGGTGGCATGGGCGGTTGCGCGATGATCGGCCAGACCGTGATCAACCTCAGTTCCGGCGGGCGCGGGCGCTTGTCCGGCGTGGTTGCTGGCGTGCTGATCCTGCTGTTCATTCTGTTCCTGTCGCCGCTGATCGAGCGTATTCCGCTGGCGGCGCTGGTCGGCGTGATGTTCGTGGTGTCGCAGCAGACCTTCGCCTGGGCGTCGTTGCGGGTGGTCAACAAAGTGCCGCTCAATGATGTGCTGGTGATCATCGCCGTGACCACCATCACCGTGTTTACCGATCTGGCCACTGCGGTGCTGTGCGGCATCATTATTGCGGCGCTCAACTTTGCCTGGCAGCAGGCCCGTGAGCTGTACGCCGATGAGCATCTGGAGGCTGACGGCAGCAAGCTCTATCGTCTGCACGGCACGCTGTTTTTCGCCTCGACCACGCCGTTCCTCAATCAGTTCGATCCGGCCAATGATCCGGCTCGGGTGACGCTGGATTGTCGGCATTTGAGTTTTGTCGATTACTCGGCGATTGCGGCGTTGAAGACTTTGCGCGAGCGATATGCCAAGGCGGGTAAGCATTTGCAGGTGTTTCATTTGTCTGAGCGCTGCAAAAAATTACTCAAGCGTGCCGGTGTCGACCACGACTGAAGGCGCTGGCGCTGACGCCTTCAGCCAGGTCTTGCTGAGAATCCGCGAGACCTGATCGGCCGAGTAGGGCTTGGCGAGAAACTCGAAACCCTCGTGACCGTAGCGCGCCAGTTCTTCGCTGTAGCCGGAGGTCAGTATCACGGGCAGATCCGGGCGGCGACGGCGCAATTCCCTGGCGAGCGCGACTCCCGTGATACCAGGCATGACGACATCGGAAAACACTGCGTCGAAAGCCCTTGCGTCTTCGCCTGCCAACTTCAAGGCTTCTTCGGCGTTGGTGGCCCACGTCGTGTCATAGCCCAGATCCTGCAGGATCTGATTGGCGAAGCGGCCAACGTCCAGATTGTCCTCGACCACCAGCACCCGGCGCTTTTCATGCGGCGCCTGCAGTTCGCCTTCGTCCGACGTCTCGCTGGCCTGCGGCGCAACCGCCGGTACCTGGGGCAGGTACAGCGTAAACTGCGTTCCGTGACCGACCAGGCTGGACACATCGACATTACCGCCCGATTGCTTGGCAAAGCCGAACACTTGCGATAACCCGAGCCCTGTGCCTTTGCCGACATCTTTAGTGGTGAAGAACGGTTCGAAAATATGCTCAAGAGTATGCGCATCGATACCGCCGCCGGTGTCCGACAGTGCGATGGACACAAACGGGCCGCTGGCGCCGGCATGGCCGCGTATCGCTGGCAGTGGTTTGTCGCACTCAAGGCGCAATTTCAGCAGGCCTTGGCCATTCATCGCGTCACGGGCGTTGAGCGCGATATTGATCACTGCGGTTTCGAACTGACTCAGATCGACGCGGATGTAGCAGGGTTGGTCCGGCCGTTCGACGCTGACATGAATTTGCGCGCCCGTGACAGACTCGAGCATTTCACCGATGTTCGCCAACCGTTCGCCCGCATCGACCACTTGCGGGTTGAGCGGCTGACGCCGGGCAAAAGCAAGTAATTGGCTGGTCAGCTTGGAGGCGCGCTCGACGGTGTCGGAAACCGCGCGCATATAGCGCTGACGACGCTCCTGCGGCAGGTTGGGCTGGCGCAGGAAATCCACTGACGAGCGAATGATAGTCAGCAGATTGTTGAAATCATGGGCCACACCGCCGGTCAACTGGCCGATGGCTTCAAGCTTTTGTGACTGACGCAGCGCCGACTCCGTTTCGGCCAGACGCAAGCTGCGTTCCTCGACCCGTTGTTCCAGCGTGGCATTCAGTTCCGCCAGCGCCAGCAGGCCTTCACGCACGTTGGCATCGGCGCGGACCCGTTCGATGTGCGCCCAGCAACGCTCGGTGACTTCGCTCAGCAGTGACTGTTCGAAGCGCGACCAGGCTCGCGGCACATTGTCGTGCACCGCCATCAGTGCGGTCAGTCGTCCTTGCTTGATCAACGGCACGCAAATGGTTGCAGTGATGCCGATGGCCTGGAAGGTTGCCGATTCTTCAGGGGCGAGTTCGCTGCGGTTGTCATGGATGATCAGCGGTTCGCCGGCACGTAGCAAGGTCACGGCTTTCTCACCGAAGTCGCGCAGTCGATAGTGGCCGACGATGCTTGGCGAGCCGGGCGCCGCCCAATCGCCGCGAATGGTGAAACCGTCCTCATCGGCGTCCATGTCGGCGTAGGCACAGTTTGACAGCTGCAGATGTTCGACCATCAGACGCGTGGTGATGGCGAGAATGGCTTGGGCATCGGTCGCGTTGGCAACGGCGTTGCCGAGCGCCTCAAGCACGGCCAGACGCTGGTTGAGAAAAACCGTCTGGGTGGTTTCCGTAACGGTATCGAGCATGCCGACCACGTTGCCGAGCGAATCGCGGATCGGGCTGTAGCAGAAGGTAAAAAACGCCTGCTCCGGTCCGCTGCCTCGCTCGATGGTCAGCGCAAAGTTTTCAATGTAAGTGGCTTGCCCGGCGTACGCCGCATCGGCAATCGGGCTGATCTCGCTCCAGGCTTCTTCCCAGATCTTGCTGAAAGGTCTTCCCAGAGCGTTCGGTTTAGCGCCGAGAATCGGCAGGAAGGCGTCGTTGAACAAGGTGATCAGTTCTGGCCCCCAAACGATGGCTTGAGGAAAGTGCGAGGCAAGACTGAGCGAGACCGTGGTCTTGAGCACATCGGGCCAGTTTTGCAACGGACCCAGCGGGGTGCTTGCCCAATCATGGCGTCGAATCTGCTCGGCCATCTCACCGTTGTCTTGCAACCAGTCTGTCATGGGAATCGTATCTTTCCGGGCATCTGCGTGTGAAGAAAGACCTTTGCGCGCGGTGTTTGGTTTCAGCACGCCCGCTCGCAGTGAAACTGTTTTTTCAGGTCTGCGCACATCATTGCACGATGCGTGAGACAAAACGATTTGTGACAAGGGCGCCGGCTCCCGCCGAAGACGAGACGCCCCACAAAATATTGAGGGGCTGCTGCGCATTCCGTCGGGAGCAAGCGCCCTCGCCACAGTGTTTGTCAGGTTTTGATCAGGCATCGATGGCCGGGAAATCGATATCCGTCAGCGCCGCATTGTTCAGGTAGTTGGTCAGGCTCTGCACGGCCACCAGCGCAACCACTTCAATGATCTTCACGTCGTCGATACCGGCAGCGCGGGCGGCGGCGATCTGTTCGTCACTCAAGTGGCCGCGACTTTCAGTCAACTGGCGGGCGAGGGTGGCGTAGGCGTTGAGTTCGCCCTGACGTGCGGCGACGATGTCCTGCGCCGAGAGCCCGGCCTTGCCGGCAAACAAAGTGTGCGCGGCCAGGCAGTAATCGCAACCGTTGACCTGTGACGTGGCGAGGTACACCGCTTCTTTTTGCTGGGCGCTCAGTGAGGTCTTGCCGAGGATTGCCGAGGCTTGCACGTAGGTTTCGAGGGCCACTGGCGCTTTGGCCAGGGTGGTGAACACGTTGGGCAGGAAACCGATTTTCTTTTTCACGCCTTCCAGCACTGGGCGGCTGGCGTCGGCGGCGGTTTCGAGGCTGATAGCGTGGATGCGGCTCATGGTGATTCTCCGAACGTCCGGTGCGAAGTGCGCCGGGGATGGAGGTCATGTTATGGAACCGGGCTGGTGGATTGGCGGCAAATCGTCGAGGATATGCGGCAGATCGTCCAGACTTACCCTTGGAGTCGTCCATGGATCGCCTTTCCACGTTGCTCAGCCATTTCGGCGTGTCTGCCGGGACCTTTCACAGCGGCACGTTTTGCGGCCTCAGCGTTCACGACGGCGAGCCATGCGGCCATGTGCATTTGTTGCAGGCAGGCGAGTTGCTACTCAAGCCGGGCAGCGAGCGTGAAATTCGTCTCTGTGAACCGTCGCTGATCTTCTTCCCCCGGCCCTTTGCCCATCGCATGTTCGCCGACGAGGCGATGGACACCCGAGTGGTCTGCGCCACGCTGACGTTTGACGGCGGCTCCGGCAATGCACTGGCGGCGGCACTGCCGGATTATTTGGTGCTGAAGCTGACGGACATCCCGGAATTGGGCAGCACCGTGGAATGGCTGTTCAAGGAAGCCTTCGAAGGGCATTGCGGGCGGGTGGCGGTGATGGATCGCCTGTTCGAACTGCTGGTGATTCTGCTGTTGCGGCACTTGATCAGCAGCCGCGAGCAACAACCGGGGATGATCGCCGGGCTAGCTGATCCGCGTCTTTCGCGCGCCTTGAACCTGATGCACGAGCAACCGCAAAAACCGTGGAGCGTGGCGGATCTGGCCGCTGTCGCCAACCTGTCCCGCGCCGGGTTTGCCGAGCAGTTTCGCCGGGTCGTCGGGCAGACACCGGCCGATTATCTGCTGAGCTGGCGCGTCAGTCTGGCGCAGAAACGCTTGCGCGAAGGCAAGCCGATTGCGCTGATTGCCGAGGAGGTCGGTTACGAAAGCCCTTCGGCGCTGGCCCGGGCGTTTCGGCGCAAGACCGGGCTCAGTCCGCGGGAGTGGAAGGCGGGCGCCTGAGGATCATTTGGCGAATTTCTTCGCCCCGGCCACGCACAGAATCACGCCCAGCGTCACCGCGAGCATGCCGATGCTGACGTGTTCATGCAGCAGCGTCGCCGCCAACGCCAAGCCGAAAAACGGTTGGAGCAATTGCAACTGACCGACCGCGGCAATCCCGCCCTGGGCCAGGCCGCGATACCAGAACACAAAACCGATCAGCATGCTGAACAGCGACACGTAGCCCAGGCAAAGCCACGCCGACAGACTGATCGTGCTGAACGAGGCGGGCGCCAAGCACATACTCAACACCGCCATGAGCGGTAGCGACAGCACCAGCGCCCAGCAAATCACCTGCCAGCCACCGAGGGTTCGCGACAGCTTCGCGCCTTCGGCATAGCCGAGGCCGCAGGCCAGAATGGCGGCGAGCATCAGCAGGTCACCGGTGGGCGAGGCCGTCAGACCTTGTGCCAGGGCGAACCCGACGACCAAAGCGCTGCCGAGAATCGAGAAAATCCAGAACACCGGTCGCGGCCGCTCACCGCCGCGCAGCACGGCGAAAATTGCCGTGGCCAGTGGCAGCAAGCCGACAAACACAATCGAATGTGCTGACGTCACGTGTTGCAGCGCCAGGGCGGTCAGCAGCGGGAAGCCGAGCACCACGCCCATCGCGACTATCAACAGCGACAGCCACTGATTGCGCGCCGGGCGCCGTTCGCGAAACAACCACAACAGCGCCACCGCCAACACCCCGGCGATGGCGGCGCGGACCACGGTGAGAAACACCGGATCGAATTCCAGCACCGCCACACGCGTGGCCGGCAGCGAACCGCTGAAAATCACCACGCCGATAAAACCGTTGATCCAGCCGCTGGTTTTTTCCAGTGCCGGGGTCGTCAGATTCGAGGTCCGTTCCATCACCGTTCACGCTCAGAAGTGGGTTGCGTTGCGGTCATGCTAGAGCTGAGAATCAGCACAATCAAAAAATTGTCATGGATACATCCGGCATGCCACGTTCACGCTACAAGACACTGGTTGACGCCTTTGCCGCAGACATTCGCTCGGGCCAATTGCCGCCGGGTACGCGGTTGCCGACTCATCGGCAATTAGCGGCTCAAGAAGGGTTAGCGCTGGTCACGGCCTCGCGGGTGTACGCGGAGCTGGAGGCGATGGGCCTGGTCAGCGGCGAGACCGGGCGCGGCACGTTTGTCCGCGAAACCTCGTTGTCGCCGGGGCAGGGCATCGATCAGAAACAGGTGGCGGTCGGCATGATCGACCTTAACTTCAACTACCCGTCGCTGCCCGGTCAGGCCGATTTGTTGCGCAGCGCGTTGCGCCAACTGGCGTTGTCGGGTGATCTGGAGGCGTTGCTGCGCTACCAGCCGCACGCCGGTCGTACCCACGAGCGTGCGTCCGTCGCTCGGCATCTGCTGACGCGCGGGGTGAACGTCGAGGCCGAGCAAGTGCTGATCGTCAACGGCGCCCAGCAAGGCCTGGCGGTGACGCTGATGGCGCTGCTCAAACCCGGGGATGTGATTGCCGCCGATGCGCTGACCTATTCCGGGTTCAAGGTGCTGGCCGAAGCGCTGCACCTGGAGGTCGTGGCGATTGCATTCAACGAGCATGGGCCGGATCTCGCCGCGCTGGACAAACTCTGTCGCAGACGCTCGGTGCGCGCCGTGTACAGCATGCCGACGTTGCACAATCCGCTGGGCTGGGTGATGCCTCCGGCGCAGCGCGAGCAGTTGGTGGCGATTGCCCGTCAGCATGATCTGACGATCATTGAGGACGCAGCCTACGCATTTCTGGTGGACAACCCACCGCGTACGTTGATCGATCTGGCGCCGGAGCGCACGGTGTACGTGTCGGGCCTGTCGAAAAACATCGCCACAGGCCTGCGCGTCGGTTTCATCGCTGCACCGACAGAGACCGTGCCGGCGCTGGAACGCATCATTCGCGCCACGACCTGGAATACGCCGGGCATCATGACTGCCATCGCCTGTGGCTGGCTCGACGACGGTACAGTGACGCTGCTGGAGGAACAGAAGCGCAACGACGCCAAGGCGCGGCAGGCGCTGGCGGCCGAAGTGTTGAAAGGACTGCCGAGCCTTGGCCATCCGGCGTCGTATTTCTTGTGGCTACCGTTGCCGGAGGATGTGCGCGCCGATCAGATTGTCGTCGAGCTGATGCACGAACAGATTTCCGTCACCACCGCCGAGCCGTTTTCGGTATCGGGCCATGCGCCGCATGCGATTCGTCTGGCATTAGGCTCGGTGGACATGGACGTGTTGCGTCACGCATTGATTAGAATCAGAAAAGTCGTTGGCGCTTACCGGTAAAAACAAAATGCTACCCTTGCGCCGCCCGATGCAGACCGACCCGGAACCCTCGATGAAAAACACCGCAGCACTGTCACTCGCCCTGATGCTCGGCACCAGCCTGTTCAGTACGCTCTCCCACGCCGCGGGCGACCCCGAGGCCGGCGCGAAAATCTTCCCGCGTTTGTGTGGCGGCTGCCATCAGGTCGGCGAATCGGCCCGTCCCGGATTCGGCCCGCAGCTCAATGGCATCATTGGTCGGCCTGCCGGGACGTCAGAGAATTACGTGTATTCCGATGCGATGAAGAACTCGGGGGTGACTTGGGATCGTGAGACGCTTATCGCTTATCTGAAGGATCCGAAAGGTGTGGTGCCGGGTACGCGGATGATTTTCTGGGGGCTGAGCGACGAAGAGAAACTCGACAATCTGCTGGCATACCTCCAGACCTTCACGCAATAACGGCAGGAGCTGGCGCAGGCTGCGATTGATTGTTCCCATGCTCTGCGTGGGAATGCAGCCCACAGGGGTCATAACCGTCACGGCCACGCCTTGTTCGCGATTCAAGTTGGTGTGTTCGGGCGATATGCCGGGCACCCAAGTCCCTGATTGAAAAATGACATGCAAAAGCTATTCGGTGTTTTTGCCGCCTTCAAGGAACCCACCATGAAATCTTTGCTATTGGCAGCGCCGCTGTTGTTTGCCACCGGACTGGCCCACGCTGGCATCCCCCTGCTCAATGCTACGTGCCCGGGCAAGATCGAAGTGCACGCCGATGAGGGTGGCCCGATTTATATCAATGGCAAGGAAGGCCAGTTGAAGAAATTCAACGACAACTACTTCGAAGCCAAAGGCGCGGGCGTGACCATTTCCCTGAGTATCAATCCCGATGGTTCGCCTGCTGTGTCCTACACCGGGAAGAACAAGGCCAACGGGATTTGCGAAGTGAAGTAGGCCTGATTACGCCACTTGGTTACGGCCCGCTGCTTTGGCTTGATAGAGCTGCTGATCAGCGCGTTTGATCAGAGCACTGTGGCTGTTGTCGGCCGGATCCGCCAGGCCGACGCCGATGCTCACCGTCACATTCCCGACCACAGGAAAATCGGCCTCGGCAACCGCCGCGCGAATTTTCTCGGCGACAACTTCCGGGGTGTCGGGTTTGGCGATTTCCGGCAACAGCACAGCGAACTCTTCGCCGCCGTAACGGGCGACGAAGTCGGTGGTGCGCAAGCTGCTCTGAATCAGTTGCGCCAACTGCTGTAGTACCTCATCCCCCACCGCGTGACCGTGCGTGTCATTGATTCGTTTGAAGTGGTCGGCATCGATCAGCAGCAGGGAAAACGGGCGTCCGGTGCGGCGGAACAGCAGTGTGTACTCGGTGAGCTTCTCATCGAAACGGCGACGGTTGTATACGCCGGTCAAGGCATCGTGGGTCGCCAGATTCAGCAGTTCGGCGTTGGCCAGTGTCAGGGCTGCGGTGCGTTGTGCCACGGTGGCTTCCAGCGAGGCATTGGCCTCTTGCAGTTCGCGCTCTTTACTGAGCAGCGATTGCGTCATTGCATCAATGGATTGCCCGAGCTGGGCAATTTCCAGCACCGGGTGCTGCAGTGGGAATTGCGCGCCGGGCTGTTGGTTTTGCACCTGTCGGGCTGAGCGCGCGAGTTGTTCGATCGGTCGGCTCAGGTACAGCGCCAGATAGTAGGCCACCAGCCCGAACAACACCGCTGCGACGACACCCAGTATCAGCAATTTGTACATCAGCAGGCGCGCCGGTTGCAGCGCGGTTTCCAATGGCTGGCGCACGGCAATCGACCACGACAGCGCCGTACTCGATGGCGTCGGGACGGTGACCATGCTGGTGAGGAAGCCGTTACCCGCGGTCCAGCCCTGCAACTTCGAATCAGTCGCCGCCAGTTGCTGGCCCATCAGTACTTCGGGATAGAGAATCTTGCCATCGTGATCGATGATCAACGCTTCGATATCCGGCATTGAGTTTTTATGCGAAAACGCCGCCGACTCAACAATGCGCGTGACCCAGCTCCAGTGTGCATGGGCGCCCAGGACACCAATCACCTGACCGTCGGCGTTATGGATCGGCGCGGCGAAATCGATGAAACGCAGCGGTTCACCGTTCGGCAGCCCCGGCAGCAATTTCGCCAGCAACACCGCTTCGTGAGGGTCGCCGGTGTACTCACTGCGTAAACCGGCCTGGAACCACGGCCGTTGTTGCACTGATTGACCGACCAGCAACTCGTTGACGGCCTGATGCACCTTGCCCTCGGCATCGGTGACGCCCATCCACGCATACTCAGCGCGGGCCTGGGTGCGCAGTTGCATCGATTTCAGAATCGCCGGGTTGTCCAGATCGCCACGCTCAAGATGCGGCGCGCGGCTGAGCAGATAAACCTCCAACTGGCGTTCGCGCAGTTGTTCACCCAGCAACGATGCGGCCGAGCGCGCGGTGTTGAGCAAGGCATTGCCGCTGGCCTGCTTCATTTGTTCAGTGGCGATGTGACCGACATAGAAGCCAACGCTGAGCAGTGTCAGCAGAGATAAACCGGCAAACCAAAGGGTGAGGTGGCTACGCAGACTGGCTTTGAGCATGGGCAGGCGAGGTCTGTTTTGGAGTTGTGCCCGCATGGTATGCGCAATGGGCGGTGGGTGGCCAGTCGGGGAATGGATGGCGGCGGACGTGAAAAAGCCCGGCTGATCAGGCCGGGCTTTTATTGCGATTGTGATGAAGCCGCAGCGTTAAGCGACGCGGCGTTCGATCAGACGATCGGAACCACCTTCGGCAACGCGGCGTTCGAGCAGACGATCGGAACCGCCTTCGGCAACGCGGCGTTCGAGCAGGCGATCGGAACCACCTTCGGCAACACGGCGTTCGAGCAGGCGATCGGAACCACCTTCGGCAACGCGGCGTTCGAGCAGACGATCGGAACCACCTTCGGCAACGCGGCGTTCGAGCAGACGATCGGAACCGCCTTCGGCAACGCGGCGTTCAATCAGGCGATCAGCGCCACCTTCGGCAACACGGCGTTCGAGCAGACGATCGGAACCGCCCTCGGCAACACGACTTTCAATCAGCTTGTCCGAGCCGCCTTCAGCGACCTGGGTGTGTGCCGCAGTGGCGGCAAAAGCGTTAATGGCGAAAACCGAGAAAGCGATGCCGAGAAGGGTTTGGCGTTTCATGATCGTGTGCTCCAAGGGGTAGTTGTTTGTCTGGAGCCGATGTTACGCCGTGGATTATTTATGAGAACTTCATTGACGTGATGGTGACTATCGACGCCAGCAATGTATGCCCGAACCCCCGTTTCATGGGGCTGTTGATCGCACACACAGCTCACCGGTCGCCCGCGTCAGGGCCAGTTCATGCAACGCATCGTGGGCCAGGCCACTGCGCGCCTTGGCCAGCCACGCCGGGCAATTGGCGTCATGGCGATACGGCGTGAAGGCGGCGTATTGCTGCAGCAGGCGGGTTTGCAGTTCATCCAGGCGCGGGCGGATCTGCTTGCCCAGGTCGGGGCGCGGGGTGTCCGGCGCGCTACCGGTCGCTTGCCACTGTGCGAGCAAACCGTACTGCACCAGTTTGTTCGCCTCCATTTGCGCAGCAATCAGTTGCGCCACGTCCTCCGGGTCGAGTTGGCGCTCGGTGGCCAGCGTACGGGCATTGGCGATGACCTGCGCCTCGCGAGGGCTGTCCTGAATCGGCTTGCCGCTGTCCCATTTGGTCAGCGCGACGAGGTCGCCGATGTTCAGACGTTCGTTGAGTGTTTCCAGCAACGGCTTCAACGATTCGGCGGGCGCGGCGGCGTGAGCGCTGGTGGCGAGCAGGGCGAGGAGGGTGCCGGTCAACAGATTGGCAAAGTGCGGCATGAACAGAGCCTCAATGAGAGAGATGAAAGTGGGCAGTTGTTTACCACAGCCCTGAACCGGGGCCTACAGATGCGTGGCAATTACACAGGCACGGGCACCGCTGATAAACACCGATTTGAAATGTTAATTGCGCCCCGCGTGCAACTCATCGAAGCTATCCTCCATCAGCCCTCCCGCCGTCGAGATGGACCTCTATTCAATGCAAGCCGTCGCCCAACGCCCACTCTGGCACGCCTACCTGCTGTTCCTCGCGCCGATGGTGCTGTCCAATTTTCTGCAATCGATGTCGGGCACGGTCAACAGCATCTACATCGGCCAGATGCTCGGCACCCAGGCGTTGGCAGCGGTGTCGGGGATGTTTCCCATCGTGTTCTTCTTTATCGCACTGGTGATCGGCCTCGGCGCGGGCGCCGGGGTGTTGATCGGTCAGGCATGGGGCGCGCGTGAGCCGCACATGGTCAAGGCGATTGCCGGGGCGACGCTGTTGCTCGGGGTGTTGATCGGTCTGGTGGCTGCGGTGCTGGGCAGCGTGTTCGCGCGACAGGCGCTGACCGGGCTGGGCACGCCGGCAGATGTGCTCGACGATGCGGTGGCGTATGCCCATGTGATGATGTGGATCTTGCCGTCGCTGCTGGTGTTTGTGTTGTTCACGCAGCTGTTGCGCGGGGTCAGCGATACGCTGTCGCCATTGCTGGCGCTGATGGTCTCGACCTGCGTCGGGCTGGCCCTGACACCGGCGCTGATTCGCGGCTGGTTCGGCTTGCCGCAACTGGGCATTCAGAGCGCGGCGTACGCGGGGCTGGCCGGTAACCTGGCGGCGATGGCATGGCTGGCGTGGCGCCTGATTCGCAAGGGCCATCCACTGGCGCCGGACCGCGAGTTCTTTGCTGCGTTGCGCCTCGACGGGGTGATTCTCGGCAAGGTGTTGCGCATCGGCCTGCCGACCGGCGTGCAGATGATTGTACTGTCGCTGTCGGAGTTGGTGATTCTGGCGCTGGTCAACCAGCACGGCTCGCAAGCGACGGCGGCCTATGGCGCGGTGACGCAGATCGTCAACTATGTGCAGTTCCCGGCGTTGTCGATTGCAATCACCGCGTCGATCCTCGGTGCACAGGCCATCGGCGCCGGGCGGCTGGAGCGCATGGGGCCGATCCTGCGCACCGGGCTGTTGATCAACGTATGCCTGACCGGCGGCCTGATCGTGCTCGGTTACCTGTTGTCGCACTGGTTGCTGGGACTGTTCCTGACCGAGGACTCGACCCGGGCGATGGCTGAGCATCTGCTGCACATCATGTTGTGGAGCCTGTTGGTGTTTGGCTTCCAGGCCATCATTGGCGGGATCATGCGCGCCAGCGGCACGGTGTTGGTGCCGGTGATCATTGCGATCATTTGCGTGGTCGGTGTGCAGCTGCCAGCGGCGTACTGGCTGGACGGGCAATATGGTTTGCAAGGCGTGTGGATGGCGTTTCCGGTGGCGTATCTGGGCATGCTGGTACTGCAGACCCTATATTACAAACTGGTCTGGCAGCATCAGAAAATCGAGCGCTTGGTGTAGGCGCTGGCGTATCGGACGGATGTTTGCTTAAGTCAATCGAGTCCCTCGACGGCAAGCCCCGCCTGGAGAATCCGATGTCGATCCGATTGCTGCTGGCTGCCGCGTGTTCGCTGTGCGTCGTCTGTGCCGCGCAGGCAGTCGAATACACCCGGGTCAACACCACCGCCAGCCAGATCAGTTTTACCTACAACCAGATGGGCTCGCCGATGTATGGCACCTTTGGCAAGTTCGAGGCGACGCTGGACTTTGATACCGACAACCTCGCCAACGCCCGTACCACGCTGCACATTGACCTCAACAGCATCGATGCCGGCAGCGAAGACGCCAACACCGAGCTGGTGAAACCGGCGTGGTTCGACACTGAAAAATTTCCCGTGGCGGTGTTCGAATCCCGACGTTTCACCCGATTGGCCGAGCGTCGCTATCTGATCGACGGACAACTCACCCTCAAGGGCATTACCCGCGAAGTGCAGGTGCCGGTGGAACTGAAACCGGGCAGCGCCATCGGCATTTTCGACGGTGACCTGATACTCAAGCGCGACGAGTTCGGCCTCGGCGCGGGGGAGTGGGCGGACAGCGTGGTGTCCAAGGACATCGCCATCAAATTCAAAGTGGTGGCGCCACAGCAGTGACGCTACCGGTTCCACTTCATGCGCATTGGCTGCGAGGTTGGACGATCGTGACCGGTGACGTAAACATCGGTGTACCAGCAAGTGCTGCGAAGTTCAAAACCACGTCAAAACTTTCCATACCCCCCACACATACATTGCGAAAGCCACGAGGCTGGTCCAATGGGCATGACTCAGGGACAGCAGCGGCGCCAATAGGATGTAACCGCCCCACAACACCAGAAACAGCGCCAGCAGCACTAGCTGCGGCGCATAATTGCCTAATTGAACCGTCCATGACTGGCGCTGGTGCGCCAAGTCAGGTTCTGCCGGTTTACTGCCATCGAGAATGAACGTCGCAATCACGTCCCAGTTTTCCTCGCGTAATGCTGCGCCATGACCGCCTTTCACGTACTCGGATTTGAACAGTGCGGCGTTTTCCTGTTGGAATCCATCGTGTCCGGCGCTCCCCAGATCCTGGAGTTCAAGCATCTGAAAGGTGCGCGGAAAAACGGCGACGACCCAGTCGGCACTGGCAACAAAGTTGACGACACTTTTTACTCGGCCGAGGCTGATCAGAGTGCTCCAGTCATATCGCGTGCTGACAACACTGCCAGCGAACGCAATATGTTTGAAGCGAAGGCAAGCATAATCATCAAGTGCTTTGGCCAGCATGTAGGTCCCGTGGCTGTGGCCTACATAGGAAAATTGTGCATCCGGATAAAGGGCCCTGTTTTCAGCATAACGATCCATCAGCCATTCCACACGTTTGCGGCGGATGTGGGGTAATAGAAAGGGCAGCATGGCGAAATACCCATAACTGGATGTCTCGGTTTTGATGATCTGTTTTTTTTCCGTCTTGGTGGTCTCCGGCGCCTTCTGGCGATCGATAAACTTGTTGCGCTGGCGAGCCATGGCAACCACCCGGCGCGCTATTTTTTGAGTCCAGTAGCCTTGATCGCGTATGCCGTGAATGACAAAGACCACATCGGTTACATCACTTTCGGCTTTGGGCAGATCCTGATCGGTCGGTAAGATCGACCCCTCTTTCAGGCTGTCAGGCGTGCCAGTGAGTGCCAGAGATATGACACGTGAACGCTTTTGGCCCGCTTCGCTCCCATCTGTCTCGACGACATTCACATGGCCGGACATGGGGACGTCGAGGTAATAAAAATCATCCCCCGCCACCAGGTCGATATTGTCTTCGGGAGAGACCAGATCGTCAGTGGACCCAAGCAACTGGATGGTGATGACCGGATCACAGGACCTGGCTTTGAATGACCTGCGCATTGCCATCCACTGCAAACGCAAGTTGGTCAGAAAAGGCGCGCCATAGTGAATATGAAAAACCAGTGGAGTGTATCGCCCCAGTGTCAGCGCCATGATGGTGTTGCCAAGGAGAACGCCCGCGCCCCAACGAAGAAAATTGCTGATCGACAGATGGGGGGACAGGCGCCAGCCGCGATTGATAGCGGCGAGCAGGACTATGCGCTTTACTCGATTGGCCCAGATTCGCGGCGATTGCCCGCTGAGCTGAGGCTCGAATGGAGCCTCTGGCGTTTCCCCGCAAGCACACACATATACCTTGCGTGCAAGCAGGGCACCCATGCTGTGCCCCACCAGATATATCCCCGAGTACGCACCGTTTGATGTTTGCCAAATCTCATCAATCTGACGCATCACCGATAGCGTGATGTCGCAGGGATCGGCAAACGACATCATGCTGGTGTCGAGGGTAGGGTAGAAAAAGTCAGGAACTGATTGGTTGTTTTCGATGCAGGCGCTCAATACGGTAGCTTCAAGATCGGCCAGCTTAGCCTGGGATCCTCCGATTGAATGGAACAGGATGACTAATTCCTTTGAAGACGTATGCGTATGCGCTTGCCTGGTCATTCAAACGGTGCTCCTTGGGATTACTAAGTTGTAGTCTGTCCTTTGGTCAGGCACTGATTTAATCAGCATAAATAATATAGCCAACAGATAATGAATGGCGGCGAGCTCATTGAGCTTAAATCTCCCCATGGATGCCCCGTAGGGGCGGATTATGCTTTTGGCAGACAGTCGACGGTGGCACGGTATGATGTCGCTGTTCACCGATTGCAGTCGTCGGGGACGTGTTTTTTCTGCCGGAGTTTGCCCGCCATGCCACGCATCACCCACTACAAAACCCCATGCCCCGAAGGCGTCAACAGCCAGATCCTGCAAATGGTCGTCGATTACCTGACCGACATCAGCGCGGTCGGTCTCGGCCCGAGCAACCTGCTGTACAACGTCTATCAGTACGCGGTCGGCTATGAGGTGCATCTGTATCTGGAAGCGTTGAATGGCGAGAAGGGCACCGACGTCGAGTTGCTGGTCGCCACCGACGAGGATGATCCAGAGCAAGTGATCGGTTTTCTGTTGTACCTGCCGGTGCAGGGCGATTGGGAAGCCTGCAGCGTGGCTTATATGGCCGTGCGCGAAGGGCATCGGCGTCAGGGCGTGGCGCGGGCGCTGATCGGCGAAATGCTCGGGCGTTATCCCCACGCGGAACTGGCCTGCACCGTGGGTAAAGTCCCGTACTTCGAAGCCTTGGGTTTTGAAGTGATCGGTTCACGGGAAACGCAGGTATTGATGAGCACCCGGCATTACCGCAGCAACGGCCTGCGCGGATTTATCGACACCACGCCGATTTACCGGTCGCTGGAAGTGCAGCAGATCCACACCTATCTACTGCAGAAAAACGGCAAGCGGGCGATGCTCGATGCTGAGAAACAGCGCGATCGACACCTCGATCAGACCACCCGCCACACCGAAGAATTTGTCCGGCAACGCCTGACCGTACACTGACCTCACATCGCTGAAAAAGCCCTTGCTGTGAATGGCGCAGCAAGGGCTTTTTTGTGCGCGTCATTCAGCCGAGTTTGACGTTCATGGTGATCCGCGCCGTGAACACGTGCTTGCCCTCGGTGTCGCGAATATCCACGGTGACGATCTTGTCGCCCTCGCTTTGCCAATCCACACCTTCACCACTGGCCACTGCCGTCACATCGGTTTTCGCCTTGGCCAGGTACTCCACGGTCATGCCTTTGGGGATCCAGCGTGCGCCGGCCGGGATCGACACGTCGGTCATCATCCCGGCGGCGAGTTCTGCGGCGTTGCACATGGCAATCGCATGCACGGTGCCGAGGTGGTTGGTGATCTCACGACGGAACGGCACTTGCACCGTCGCCGCATTGGCGCGCAACTCGGTCACCAGCGGGTTGATGGTGCTGAAGTACGGCGCGACCTGGCAGGCCATCTGGCTGAAGGCTTGCGGACCTGCGCTGTTGAACATGCTGAGAAACTGACTCATGGAAACGCCTCGCGAAAAGTGAATTTGCAGAATGATGTTCCGTTACAGAATAATGTTCTGTAACGGAACGGTATTCGGTCTGCGGGAAATCTGTCAACCTGTGCGTGTTTTTTTCATGGGCACGACGTGTGCCTTTCAATCCGATTTTCAGGCAGTCAGCCGCATGGACACCGCAGATCTACTGGAACGCAGTTACCCCGGCCGTCGCGCCGAACTCAAGCGCGATATCTTTCGCAAGGCGCTGAGCCTGTTCAATGAACAGGGGATCGAGGCCACCACCATCGACATGATTCGCGCCGAGTGCGACACCAGCGTCGGGGCGATCTATCACCATTTCGGTAACAAGGAGGGCTTGGTCGCCGCATTGTTTTTCACCGCGCTGGAGGATCAGGCGCGCCTGCGCGATGCCTATCTGGAGGCTGCGAAAACCACCGAGGAAGGTGTGCAGGCGCTGGTGTTCAGCTACGTCGATTGGGTCGAACGTCAACCGCAGTGGGCGCGCTTCCAGTACCACGCACGATTTGCCGTGACCAAAGGGCCGTTCAAAGACGAACTGACCGAGCGCAACAAGACCCGCAATCTGCGTCTGCGCGACTGGCTGGCCGAATCGGGACGCGCTGCCGAACTCAAGGCGCTGCCCGCCGAACTGTTGCCGTCGTTGATCATTGGTCAGGCCGACAGTTACTGCCGCGCCTGGTTGGCCGGACGAGTGAAGGGCAGCCCGGCGGACTATCGCGCGTTGCTGGCACAAGCGGCCTGGCGCTCGATTTGCGCCGACGCGCCGCCGGACTGCTGATTTACGCAGACAAAAAAAGAGCCTCAAAGCTCTTTGATGGGGAGGAAGTGGAGCCCGTGAGGCTCAAGGTGCGCATGAAGCAAGGCACGGGCTTGATTGGGGTTCAGAGCACCCGTGCCTACGCAGTGCTCGAAGAGCGGAGCTACTGCGTGATTCCATCGTAGGAGTGTGCAAGTGGCGGCTCAAGTACCGCCAGTCGCCCGGGCGGCGGCGCGTTCGACCATGGCCAAGATGGTCGCAAACAGTTCGTCACTGGCCTCTTGCGTGCTGATTTCACCGTTGGCCGCCGCGTGCGACAGCGCTTCGGCGGCGCCGAGCATCGCCCGCAATGCGGCCTGGCTGATCTGCCCGCCGCTCGCGTGCGGCGCCAGATCGCGGCGGCATTTTTCAAGGAAGATCGCCTCGTACTCGCGCTTTATCTTTTCAAGTTCCGGGGTGCTCGCCAGCGCAGCGATGATCCCGGGTATCTCGTTGCCCTGCAGCATCACGCAATCAACGTACGCGGTGGCAATCACCGCAGCGATGCCGGTCAGTGTCGGCTCGCTTTGGGCGACGGCGGCGTCCATCAGCAACGTTTGTCGTGCATCGAAATCCCGATAGAGCGCTGCGAGCAATCCGGAGCGCGTGACGAAATGATCGTACACCACCGGTTTAGTCACCCCGGCCATTTCGGCGAGATAGCCGAGGGTCAGGGCGTCGGTGCCTTCGGCGCGGATGATTTGCCAGCCGACATCGAGCAATTGTCGCAGGCGATCTTCACGGGACAGGCGACGCCGCGGAGCGGGGGGGACGGGTTGGCTGATTTCAGTGGTTGACATCGTTTATATACCAAACGTAACTTACTGTTCGTAACTTACCAAGAGTATATAAGCCTTGGTGAGCAATCACCAACCGGAGAATTGCCATGCACGCCTTGATCGTCGTCGCGCATCACGACCCACGCTCGCTGACCCACAGCGCCGCCGCGCAAATTGCCGAAAGCCTTGTTCAGGCTAACCCGGCCAACACTTTTGAAATCGCCGATCTCTTTGCCGAAGGCTTCGAACCACGTTTCGGCGCGGCCGATTTCGCCGTACATCACCGTGAGTCCGCGCCGCCCGCCGATGTTCTGGCCGAGCAGGCACGCATCGACCGCGCCGATACCTTGGTGCTGGTGTACCCGGTGTACTGGTGGTCGATGCCGGCATTGCTCAAAGGCTGGATTGATCGGGTGTTCAGCAATGGCTGGGCTTTTGATTTCAGTGGTGACCTCAAGCATGTGAAGCTGCTGCAGCGCCTGCGTGTGCACCTGGTCGGCCTCGCCGGCGCGGATGCGCGCACCTATGAACGCCATGGCTATGGCGCGGCGATGAAAGCGCAGATTGAACACGGGATTTTCGATTACTGCGGGGCGACAGTGCTGAGTTCGACGTTGCTGCCGGAATCGGAGTTGCGCGATCCACGGGAGCAGTTGGCGGTTGCAAGGGAACTCGGCAGCCAAATCTTCACATAACCACTGTAGGAGCTGCCGAAGGCTGCGATCTTTTGATCTTGTCTTTTAAAAGCAAAATCAAAAGATCGCAGCCTTCGGCAACTCCTACAGTGTTTTTACGGTGTCAGCGGGCGCCGGGCCAGCCTGATTTTTCGAGGGCAGCGAGCAGGGTTTCGGCATCCAGTCCCGGCACCGAATGGCCGTTGCCCTCGGTGCTGTCGCTGGTCAGCAACGCATTGATGATCGCTTCTTCAACCGCTTCGGTCGCGGCCAGGAACAGCTCGCTGATGTGGTCATTGTTGACCATGCGCAAACCATCGCAGGTCGGCGCGCCTTTGCCTTCGTAGGCCGCGGGCGGCACGTGAGCGTTGCCGGTGGCGAAGGCGATGAAGATGTCGCCGCTGTGATCCTCGTTACCGCCGCCGGTGCGCGCCAGGCCCAGGCTCGCGCGTTGCGCCAGACGTGTGCACTGGTGAGGCAACAGCGGCGCATCGGTGGCCAGGCAGACGACGATCGAACCCATGCCCGGATGCGGTAATGAGGCGCGCAAGAACGGCGAATCTTTCTGCTCCATGTAACGTCCGACCGGGTAGCCGTCGACCCGCAACTCACTGCGAATACCGTGGTTGGCCTGTACGATTGCGCCGACAGTCCAGCCGCCCTGGGCAGCGTTCAAGCGCCGCGACGAAGTGCCAATGCCACCCTTGAATTCATGGCAGATCATGCCGCTACCGCCGCCGACGGCGCCCTCCGTGACGGGACCATCCACGGCGGCGAAGAGCGCTTCGGCGACGTGTTCAGGCTGGACGTGAAAACCGTTGATGTCATTGAGCAAGCCGTCAAAGGTTTCCAGCACCACCGGCATGTTCCAGTAGAGGCGACCGTCGTCCGGTTGTTGCTGGCGATCCAGTGCAATCAATGCATCGCGCACCACACCGAGGCTGTGGGTGTTGGTGAACGCAATCGGGCTGGTCAGCAGACCCGCCTCGCGAATCCACTCAAGTCCGGTGGCGTCACCATTGCCGTTGAGCACATGCACGCCGGCAAAACACGGTTGCTGATTGGTCGAACCCGGACGCGGTTCGATCAGCGTGACGCCGGTGCAGATGTCGCGTCCGGCACTGCTGCGTCCGCGCACATTGCTGTGGCCGACGCGCACGCCGGGGACATCGGTGATGGCGTTGAGCGGGCCGGGAGGTAGTTGGCCAATGCGGATGTTGAGGTCACGGGCACGAGGTTTCATTGATTTCTGTCTCTCTAAAAAATGTCTGGTGAATCACAAAACCTGTAGGAGTGAGCCTGCTCGCGATAGCGGTTTGTCCGGCAAAACAGTGTTATCAGGCAGACCGCTATCGTGAGCAGGCTCGCTCCTACAGGGGGAATGCGTTGTTCTTACTGGCCGTTCTTGACCTTGCTCCACACCCGCGTGCGCACTCGTTCGGTGGCTTTCGGCAGGGGTTCAAGGGTGTACAGCGTGGCCATCGCTGCAGCGGAGGGATACACCGCCGGATTGTCCCGAGTCGCGGCGGCCACCAGCGCTGTCGCCGCACGATTGCCATTGGGATAAGACAGATGATCACTGACCGGCGCGATCACTTCGGGGCGCAGCAGATAGTCGATAAAGGCCAGACCCTGAGGACGATTCGGCGCGTCCTTGAGCAGTACCAGCGTGTCGAACCACACCGGCGCACCTTCCTTGGGCAGGCTGTAGGCGATTTTCACGCCGTTGTTGGCTTGCTCGGCATTGGTCTTGGCTTCCAGCATCGCGCCCGACCAACCGACCGCCACACAAATGTTGCCGTTGGACAGGTCGCTGATGAATTTCGACGAGTTGAAGTAGGCAATGTGCGGGCGCAGTTTCAGCAGCAACGCTTCGGCTTTTTTATAGTCTTCAGGATCGGTGCTGTTCGGTGGCAGACCGAGATAGTGCAGGGCGACCGGCAGCATTTCCGACGGTGAATCGAGCATCGCCACGCCGCATTGGCCGAGTTTGGCGAGGTTGTCTTCGTTGAACACCAGATCCCACGAATCCACCGGCGCCTTGTCGCCGAGCGCCGCGCGCACTTTGTCGACGTTGTAACCGATGCCGTTGGTGCCCCACAGGTACGGCACCGCGTACTGATTGCCGGGATCGTTGTTGGCCAGTTTCGCCAGCAAGTCGCTGTCGAGATTCTTCCAGCCCGGCAGTTGCTCGCGCGGCAGCGGGGCGAGGGCGCCGGCCTTGATCAGCGTCGGCAGGCTGAAGTTGCTCGCCACCACCACGTCATAGCCGCTGCGGCTGGTCATCAGTTTGCCTTCAAGGACTTCGGCACTGTCGAAGGTGTCGTAGACCGGTTGGATACCGCTGTCGCGCTGGAAATCGTGCAGGGTGTTCGGGCCGATGTAGTCGTACCAGTTGTAGACGTGCACGCTCGGCGCGTCGGCGGCCATGGCCATTGAGCCGGCGCCAATACCCGCCAGCAGGCCCAGTTGAATGCTGAGGTTGATACAGCCTCGGTGACGACGCATGATGCGGCACTCCTGGCCTGTGCAGGCCGGTGATGAACAGGAGTGCTCAGCCTATCGGGCCGGTCACGCCTGACCCATTCCCATCATGGGTTACTCAAAAGGGGTAGTGCGTGGACGCGTTGCTGCAGGAACTGCCGGTGCATCAAAGTCTGGCGCGGGTATTCGCCGGTGTTGGCCAAGAGGGTTTCTGGCGTGCGCTGGTGGACACGTTGCGTTTGCTGGTGCCGCTGGACAACGCGCTGGTGGCGCTGATGAAAGCCGGGCAGGCGCCGCAGTTGCTGATCGACTTCGACAGCCAGGGCCGCGCCGACGAGCAGGAAGAACTGGCCAGTTACAGCGCCGGCATGTACCTGCTCGATCCGTTTTACCAGGTCGCATCGACCGGCATTGCCGACGGCTTGCACAGCCTCGCCTCGGTGGCGCCGGACCAGTTTCTGCACAGCGAGTACTACCAGAGCTATTTTCGTTCAGTGGTGGGCGAGGACGAGTTGCAGTTCATGATCAATGTCGAGGGCGGCGTGCTCGGTTTGTCCTTGGGCCGTTCGACGCCGTTCGGCATGGCCGAGCAGGGTCGACTGCTGTGCGTGCGTGACTGGGTGTTGGCGGCGATGCGTCGGCATGTGCAGTTGCTGCCGCCGCAGGGCGCGCTGGCGGAAACGCCGGTCGGTGATCTGGCAACGTTGCTTGATCGTTTCGATGCGCGGCTGACGGTGCGCGAGGTCGATACGGCGCGGCTGATCTTGCAGGGATTCTCCAGCAAGGCGATGGCCCAGCAAATGGGCATCTCGCCGGAGACGGTGAAGGTGCATCGCCGCAATCTGTATCACAAGCTCAATGTCACCGGGCATGGTGAGTTGTTTGCGCTGGTGTTGCGCCCGCCAACTCCCTGATTCACCACAATCCCCTTGTAGGAGTGAGCCTGCTCGCGATAGCGGTCTATCAGTAAAATAGGTGATATCTGACACACCGCTATCGCGAGCAGGCTCACTCCTACAAGGGATCTTCGGGGTGTCAGATCGTGCGCTGGAAGACCAAAGCCTTGAGTCCGCTTTCAGGATCAATGTCCGGAAACTCCGGCGGATTCTCCAGCCGCTCTACAAAACGCAGACTCGGCGCTTCCTGCGTCACGCCATCAATCAGAAAGTCCGAACCGAACGCCGGGTCATTCATGCACGCCAGTACCGTGCCCTGCGCGGTGAGCAATTCCGGCAAACGGCGCAGCACGCGCTGGTAATCCTTGGTCAGCAGGAAACTGCCTTTCTGGAACGACGGCGGATCGATGATCACCAGGTCATAAGGGCCGCTGTTGATCACCTTGCCCCAGGACTTGAACAGATCGTGGCCGAGGAAACTGACTTTGCTCAGGTCATGGCCGTTCAAGCGATGGTTGTCGCGGCCACGGCTCAGCGCGGCGCGGGACATGTCCAGATTGACCACATGGCTCGCGCCACCTTCGATGGCGGCCACGGAAAAACCGCAGGTGTAGGCAAACAGGTTGAGCACGCGTTTGCCGCTGGCCTGTTCGCGCACCCAGTTGCGCCCGTAACGCATGTCGAGAAACAGCCCGGTGTTTTGCTTGCGGCCCAGGTCGACGCGGTATTGCAAGCCGCCCTCGACGATGCTCATTTCGTCGATCTCTTCACCCAGCAGCCATTCGGCGGTGCTCTGCGGCAAATAGCGATGCTGGATCAACAGCGTGTGTGCGCCAGACTGTTTCCATTCGGCGGACCCCGTGAGTTCCAGCAGCAACGCCTTGAGATTGTCCAGTTGCTCAGGCGCTGGTTCCTTGAACAGCGACACCAGCACCACGCCTTGCAGCCAGTCCACGGTCAACTGCTCCAGCCCGGCCCAGCAGCGTCCGCGCCCGTGGAAAAGGCGACGGGTTTCGCTCGGTGCTGCAGCGAGGGCCGGCAGCAGATGGGCGTGGAGAATGGCGAGGGCTTCAGGGTTCATCAGTCAGGATCGGCAAGCAAAAGGGCCGGCATTTTAACCACAAATACGCCGTCGCGAACGATTGCCTGCGACGGGCAAAAATGGCCTTTCACAAAAGACCTGTATCAAAAATGAATTTCTGCAGAGCCCGCTGCTCATACCAGTTAAGCAGCGGATTCAAGCCGCTAAATCGTTAATGCAATTCAGGGAGTGCAGTTCCATGTGCCCAACACCGACGGCGAGCGCGCACCTTCCTGACGGATTGATTCTGGTGGTTGAGGACGATCCGTTGATTCTGGAGTTTCTCTGCGAAATTCTTCAGGAGGAAGGTTTTGTGGTCGAACCGCGCACCAGCGCGGATGACGCCAAGCTGTATCTGGAAGAGCACGCGCCGGAAGTGGCCTTGCTGCTGACCGACATCACCATGCCCGGCGAAATCAATGGTGCCGGGTTGGCCAACTTGGTCGGCGACCGCTGGCCGGACAAACCGGTGATGGTCATGTCCGGTTATGAAACGCCCGAGACCTCCGGGGTCAAGCATCCGGTGGCGTTCATCAAAAAGCCGTGGGCCATTGGGCAGTTGCTCGACTGCGTCGACAGCGCCTTCAAATCCAAGGCACCGCGTCTGCACTGATGCTGGGTGGATCGACCGGGCAAGTGCTACATTGCCCGCCCGGTCTTTTGCCAGAGGATGCGACCCTTTGTCTGCTCACGATGCTGTATTCGATCGCGCGTTCGGCGCGTTTCTGTTCGACATGGACGGCACTGTCCTCAACTCCATTGCCGCCGCTGAGCGAATCTGGTCAGCCTGGGCCGTGCGCCATGGCGTCGATGTGGAGACCTTTTTGCCGACCATTCATGGCGTGCGCGCCATCGATACCATCACCCGTCTGAACCTGCCGGGGGTGGATGCCGAGGCCCAAGCGGCGTTCATTACCGAGGCGGAAATCGGAGACGTTGAAGGCATTGTCGAGATTCCCGGCGCGGCGAAGTTTCTCAACAGCCTGCCCAAAGATCGCTGGGCGATGGTGACCTCGGCGCCACGGGATCTGGCGTTGCGGCGCATGGCGGCGGCGGGGATTCCAGAGCCTGCGGTGATGATCACCGCTGAAGATGTGAAGGCGGGTAAGCCCGACCCGGCCGGCTATTTACTGGCGGCCAAACGACTGGGCCTGGAGCCGCATGATTGCCTGATCTTTGAAGACGCCACCGTCGGTATTCAGGCTGCCGAAGCGGCCGGTGCACCGCTGATGATCATCACCACGACGCATCAGCATCCGCTGGAAACGGCCCATACGACGTTGGCCAGTTATGCTGCGGTGCAGGTCAAGGTCGACAACGACGGCAAACTTCACCTGCAAAAAAACTGACACAACACAGTCCCTGTGGGAGCTGGCTTGCCAGCGATGAGGCCCTGTCAGTCACTATAAATTTGACTGAACTACCGCTATCGCTGGCAAGCCAGCTCCCACAGGGTTAAGTGTTGCCCTGTGGTCAGTAAACCCCCGGCACCAAACGCCAACTCCGCGCGCAATAAGCCTCGTACTCCGCCCCAAACTGCGCACGCAGCAGGGCCTCCTCCGAATGAATCCGGGCAATCAGCGGAATCAACGTCAGCGCCGCCAGCATCAGTCCGACTACCGAACGAAACGCCAGCGCCCAGCCCACGGCATTGATCACCAACCCCAGATAACTCGGATTGCGCAGCCGTTGATAAATGCCATCGGTGACCAACCGATGCCCCGGCTGAATCGCCACCAATCCACTAAACCGCCGCCCCAGCACAAACACCGGCCACAATCGCAGCGCGCCGCCGATGATGAACAGCAAAGTGCCGAGCCAGCGCACGCCTTCGCCGCCCACCGTCCAGAAGTTCACCCGGTCGCAGTAGGCCGGCAAGAAACCACTGACCAGTCCGATCACCCCAAACGCCGGAATCACCCAGCGATTGGCGCGATCTTCACGCTCACCGGAGCTGAGGTTGACCTCGCTGAACAGTGAGGCGATCACCATGGCCACCGTCGCCAGTGCGACGATCACCAGCGAGCCATGGGAAAAGAACATCGCCACACCGCCAATGCCCCACACGGCCAGACCCAGATAAGCGAGGGTGGCGAGTACCGCGACGACGGTCATTTGTGCGGACATTTTCATGGTCAACTCACGGCTGGGGGCGTATCCGTTGAGTGTAGATCCACCGCAAAACCTGTGGGAGCGAGCCTGCTCGCGAAGGGGGCCTGTCAGTCAGCGGATATCTTGTCGTCAGTCAGGACTTTCCTGAAAGTCTCGACCAGCGGCCGCAAATTGATCCGGTGCCACGCCGCCCACAATGGCGTGGTCAAGGTCAGCCACGGCAGCTCGCGCAGCACCACGCCCGGCGGTGCGTTATGGCTCAGGCCTTTCTGAATCATCGCAATCCCCAGCCCCGACGCCACCAGACCCAGCGCGGTAAACGGTTCGGTCGCCTGCATGCGCACATCCGGGGTGAAGCCGGCGCGGATGCAGGCGCTGACGAACTCATCATTGGCATCCTGACGCGGCTGCACGCCGATCCATTCCTGATCAGCCAGATCATCGGGACTCAACGCCGCTTGTTGCGCCAATGGATGGTGTTCCGGCAACGCCAGCAGCATCGGATCATCCAGCACCTGAAAGCCCAACAGATCAGGGTCGTCATCGGTCGGCGGCTCACTCACCAAGGCGATATCGAGACTACGCTGTCGCAAGCCTTCCAATTGCTCGGCGGAGCTGAGGTTGTACAGCGCGACATGGACGTTGGGACGATCCGCACGCAACACGCGCAAGGCATTGGGCAGGACGCCGGCGTGCATGGCGTTTTCGATATAGCCGATGCACAAACCGCCTTCTTCACCGCGACCGAGGCGTTTGCCGAGGGACTCGAGGCGATTGGCGTGGGTGAGCAGGGCGCGGGTTTCGGCAAGAAAAGTCTGGCCGTCGCGAGTCAGGCGAATACGTTGCTGGCTGCGCTCGAACAGCGTCAGACCCAGGCGTTCTTCGAGCTGGGCGATCTGCCGGCTAAGTGGCGACTGGGAAATATGCAGCCGTTCGGCGGCGCGACCGACGTGTTCTTCCTCGGCGACGACAACGAAGTAGCGCAATTGGCGGATGTCGATCATGTCAGACCTTTAGGGACTCAAGTGCTGCGCATTATGTCTTGGACGGTCTCGGTGTCGCAATCTAGGATCTGCTCAACGGTCACACAGACCCAGAACCTATTGAGGAAAAACCCATGAGCTTGAAAGACAAACTGCCCGGCCAACTGGGCTTCGGCACCGCGCCACTGGGCAACATGTTCCGCGCCATCCCCGAAGACGAAGCGCAAGCCACCGTGCATGCCGCGTGGGATGCCGACGTGCGTTACTTCGACACCGCGCCGTTCTACGGCTCCGGTCTGTCGGAGATCCGCCTCGGCGAAGCGCTGAAGCAATACAAACGTGACGACTACGTGCTGAGCAGCAAGGTCGGTCGGGTCATCCTCGATGAAGTCGAAGACGCCGCCGCCCGCGATCTCGGCGAAAAAAGCGGGGTTTTCGAACACGGTCGCCCGAACAAGATCGTCAATGACTACAGCTCCGACGCGACTATGCGTTCGATCGAAGACAGCCTCAAGCGCCTGCAAACCGATCGCCTCGACATTGTCTGGGTGCACGACATCGCTCAGGACTTCTACGGTGATCAATGGCTGGAATACTTCAATCAGGCCCGCACCGGCGCGTTCAAAGTCCTTACCCGCTTGCGCGAAGAAGGCGTGATCAAAGGCTGGGGCCTGGGCGTGAACAAAGTCGAGCCGTGCGAACTGACCCTCGACCTCAGCGAAGCGCAGCCGGATGGCTTCCTGTTGGCCGGCCGCTACACGCTGCTGGATCACGAGCGCCCGTTGCAACGCTTGATGGATTCGGCGCTGGCGCAGAACGTTGAAATCGTTGTCGGTGGCCCTTACAGCTCGGGCATTCTGGCCGGTGGCTCGCACTTCGAATACCAGCAGGCCAGCCCTGAGGTCATCGCCAAGGTCGAGCAGATCAAGCGCATCGCCGCCGCTTACAACGTCGATATCAAAGCCGCTGCGCTGCAGTTTTCGCTGGCCAATCCGGCGGTCGCTGCAGTGATTCCCGGCGCTAGCAAACCCGGTCGTATCGCTGAGGATGTCGGCGCATTGTCAGCCGTTATTCCTGCCGGTTTCTGGCAGGCCATGCGCGACGCCAAACTGGTTTCCGAACGTGCACCATTGCCAATCGATGAGGTGAAAGCATGAAGATTGATCTGAGTGGAAAACTGGCCATCGTCAGCGGCAGCACCGCCGGCATTGGTCTGGGCATCAGCCAGTCGCTGGCCGAATCCGGCGCCACGGTAGTGGTGATCGGTCGCGATACCGGCAAGGTCGAGCAAGCGCTGGCGAGCATTCGCGAGAAGGTGCCGGGCGCGCAACTGCGTGGTTTGACGGCCGATCTGGGCACCGCCGAAGGCGCGCAGAAACTGTTCGCCGCCGAACCGCGTGCCGACATTCTGGTGAACAATCTCGGCATCTTCGACGCCGTGGATTTCTTCGAAGCGCCGGACAGCGAGTGGACGCGCTTCTATGAGGTCAACGTGATTTCCGGCGTGCGCCTGTCTCGGCATTACGTGCCGGCGATGGTCGAGCAGGGCTGGGGCCGGGTGATTTTCCTGTCCTCGGAATCCGGCGTCGCCACACCGGCCGACATGATCAATTACGGCGTGACCAAAAGCGCCAATCTGGCGGTGTCGCACGGTCTGGCCAAACGTCTGGCTGGCACCGGGGTGACGGTCAATGCGATCCTGCCGGGGCCGACCTTCACCGATGGCCTGGAAGACATGCTCAAGGATGCCGCTGCCGAATCCGGGCGTAACCTGCGCGATGAAGCCGACGCCTTTGTACGCAAGGCCCGCCCGACCTCGATCATCCAGCGCGTAGCGGATGTCGAAGAGGTCGCGCATCTGGTGACCTACATTGCTTCGCCGCTGTCGTCGGCCACCACTGGCGCCGCTTTGCGCGTCGATGGCGGCGTGGTCGACAGCCTGACTATCTGAATTCTGGAGAGACGTTTATTTATGCCAACAGCATCTGCAACCATCGATATTCCGGCTTCGGCCGATCAGGTCTGGCAATTGATCGGCGGCTTTAACACGCTGCCCGATTGGCTGCCCTTTATACCCAACAGTGAACTGAGCGACGGCGGCCGCGTGCGCACCTTGCAAACCGCTGACGGCGCTGTGGTGGTCGAGCGTCTGCAAGCGTTCGATAACGCGGCGAAGACTTACAGCTATTCGATTGAACAGGCACCGTTCCCGGCGACTGACTATCTGGCGACGATCAAGGTTGAAGCACAGGGGCAGGGCGCACGGGTGACGTGGTCGGGGCGCTTCAATGCCAAAGGCGTGAGTGATGAGGAGGTGGTGGCGCTGTTCAGCGGTATCTATCAGGGTGGCCTCGAGGCACTCCGAGCCAATTACCCAACCTGAGTTGATGATCGTTCCCACGCTCTGCGTGGGAATGCAGCCCGGGACGCTCTGCGTCCCTTTCGCAAGCTGGAACGCGGAGCGTCCCTTGAGGCATTCCCACGCAGAGCGTGGGAACGATCATGTCAGGGATCAGGAATTTTCGATCAGGCTCTGCCGGCAATCGAGCAGCAGTTTCGCCCCACCCAGATCACTGCTGCCGACTTCAAGACTGAAGCCATGCAAGCTGACAATCGCCGCCACAATCGACAGCCCCAAGCCAAAGCCACCCTGCGGTTGCCCACCCTCGGCGCGATAGAAACGCTGGAACACCGCTTCACGCTCAGCCTCGGGAATTCCCGGTCCTGAGTCATGCACTTCAATGCGCGTCTGCCCACCTGCGTTCACCCCGCGCAGCATCACCGTACCGCCCGGCGGGGTGAACTTGATCGAGTTGCTCAGCAGATTCGCCAGCGCCTCGAACAGCAACGCCCGATCGCCATTGAGCGGCGGCAACGTCTCCGGCATGTTCAGCTCGAAACGCAGTTCGCCTTCCTCAGCCAGTGGCAGATAAAACTCATGCAGTTCTTCCAGCAACTGCACCGGGTCGAGTTCGACAAAACCTGAGCGGCGCTGGCGATCTTCCAGTTCGGAAATCCGCAGCAAGCCGCGAAACCGCGCCATCAGCGTGTCGGCTTCGGCCAGCACCAGATCCAGTTGCGCTGCTTCCTGCGAGCCTTCGCCGGCCTGCTGCTGCATGCGATACAACTGCGCGCGCAGGCGCGTCAGCGGGGTGCGCAAATCATGGGCGATGTTGTCGCAGACGCCTTTGACTTCATTCATCAAACGCTCGATGCGCTCCAGCATGGCGTTGACGATGGCCGCGAGCATGTCCAGTTCATCGCGGCGATTGGACAGTGGCAGGCGATGGGTCAGGTCGCCGGCCACGATCGCCTGGGCGCTGTCCTGAATGGCTCTGATCCGCCGCAGTGGCCGACGCCGGAGCAAATGCCAACCGGCGATTCCAGGCAGAATCGTCAGCGATACGCCCCAGAACAACGCATGCAAAATGATCCGCGTGACGGCGAACAGCGAGCCGTTGTCGCGCAGCAGCACCAGCCAGCGGCCGTCGCGGGTTTGCGTGGCCACCGCGTCGCAGCTGTCATTGGGCAGGGTCGGGTCGTCGGAGTCGGCGCATTCGGCAAGCATGTGGATCTTGCCGTCCAGCGGCAGGCCTTCGGGGATCTGCTGGAGCGCACCGCCGAGGTAAACGCCGTTGGCATCGAACAGGCCATAAGCGTCGATGCCACGAATGTCGAAGGTCATGCTGGCGGCGAGGGCGTCTTCCAGCTGTTCGCCGCGAAAGTGCGAAAACAGGTGCTGGCGTTGCATCAGCGAATGCTTGGCGAGGTTGTCGAGGTAGCCGGAGACCTCGTAATACATGACCCCCATAAGGATCGCGCTCCAGGCCACGAACAGCGAACTGTACAGCGCCAGCAAGCGGCTGCTGGAGGAACGCCAGCCGTCAGACGGGTTCGGCAATGACATAACCCGAGCCCCGTACGGTGCGGATCAGCGGCACATGGCCGGCGGCGTCGATCTTCTTGCGCAGACGGCCGATGTGCACGTCGATCAGGTTGGTACCAGGGTCGAAGTGATAACCCCAGACCTCTTCGAAAATCATCATGCGCGAGAGGATCTGGCCACTGTTGCGCATGAGGAATTCGAGCAATTTGTATTCGGTCGGCAGCAGCGTCAGCACCTGTTCGGCACGTCGCGCTTCGTGGCTGATCAAGTCGAGTTCGAGGTCGGCGACCTGCAGCGTCGTGGCCTGAGTGGCGCCGCTGTTCTGCCGACGCAGCAACACTTCAACCCGCGCGGCCATTTCATCGGTGGCGAACGGTTTGGTCAGGTAGTCATCGCCGCCGGCGCGCAAGCCGCGTACGCGCTCGTCGACATCGGAGAGCGCGCTGATCATCAGAATCGGCGTGGCCACGCCCATGGTGCGCAGGGTAGTGACGATGGCCAGGCCATCGAGTTCGGGCAACATGCGGTCGAGGGTGATCAGGTCGTAGTTGCCGCTCACGGCGCGGTCGAGGCCTTCGCGGCCATTGTCGACCCAGTCGACTTCCAGCCCGTGGCTGCTCAGTTCGGCGACGATTTCCCGGGCGGTCACGGCGTCGTCTTCGATGGTCAAGATACGAGTCATAGGCAGGCCTGCTGATCGGTTCAAACGGAATGGCAGCATTTTGCCAAGAAATTCCGGCGACGCTTTAAATTAACTTTCATGTTGTAGCTGTCATTTGCGCGCTTTGGGGATTAATTTGCCGGAACGTTGATATCATCTGGCCATAATTCTCTACAGGAGTTGTCCCGTGCGTATTTCCATTCGCCGTGGCTGGATGCCAATTACCGGTCTGTTGCTGGTGCTGTTCAGCGCTTCGGCATGGGCGGCCAATACGCCGTGTTCCGGCAAAAAAGGCGGGATCGCTCGCTGCGATGGCGACCTGTTCCTGTGCAATGACGGCTCCATCAGCGGCTCGAAGAAAAGCTGCGCGGCGATGTTTGGCGAGCCCCAGCAGGCCCGTCCACAAAACCTCCTGCAAAGTGATGATGGTTGCGCCTGCGGCACGGGATCGTTTTGCACTGGCCCACGTGGCGGGGTGTATTGCCTGACGCCTAGCGGCAACAAAAGCTACAAACGTAAATAACTGGCATTTGTGCCAATGCATAAAACCCGCTGTTATTCGGCCCTTGTTGCAATTTGCATGGTCCGAGGAAGTTCATTCTTTCTAACTGATTGAAAATAAAAGATTTATTTATTTCTCGCGACTGGCACGGTCACTGCAATTCATCTGCTGACGAGTTGTAACACCATTTTTCATGCCTGGAGCAGAACAACAATGAATAGATCCCCTGATGGGTTTTATCCCGCCGTTGAAGAGTCGAGCAGCGTTTCGGGCGTGTCCTGGGGCGCGATTTTCGCCGGTGCTGCGGCTGCCGCTGCACTGTCGATGATTTTAGTCCTGCTCGGGTTTGGTTTGGGTTTCTCTGCCGTTTCACCGTGGGCCGGAGAGGGCGTCAGCGCCAAGGGCCTGGGCATTTCGACAATCGTCTGGCTGGCGGCGACGCAAATCATCGCTTCCGGCATGGGTGGCTACATCGCCGGTCGCCTGCGGGTGAAGTGGGCGAACATGCACGGTGACGAAGTGTATTTCCGTGACACCGCGCACGGCTTCCTTGCCTGGTGTGTGGCGACGTTGGTCACCGCGGTGCTGGTGGTCGGCTCGGTCAGCAGCGTGATCAGTGGTGGTGTGCAGGCCGGTGCCAGTGTCGCTGGCGGTGCTGCCAGCGCCATGACCCAAGCGGCCGGTTCTGCGGCGGCCAACACCGACAGCAACCAGTACGGTTACTACATCGACAGCCTGTTCCGCGATGACCGTCCAGCCTCGGTCAGCGATGACGCAGCGCATGGCGCCGTGGCGCGGATCTTTGCACAAAGCCTGGCCAACGGTCAGCTGAGTGCCGAAGACCGTACCTACCTGGCGCAACTGGTCGCCCAGCGGACCAACCTGACTCAGGCCGATGCCGAGCGCCGCGTCGATGAAATCTACGCCCGCACTCAGAAAGCCCTGGCCGACGCCAAACTGAAAGCTCAACAAGCCGCCGACACCGCTGCGAAAGTCGCTGCCTGGACCTCGCTGTGGATGTTCATCTCGCTGTTGGCCGGTGCGTTCTTCGCCAGCCTCGCGGCCACCTACGGCGGTCGTCGTCGGGATGCCGTTGAGTACGTAGAAGTCGACACCTACACCACGACCACTCCAGTCCGTTAAACAAGGAGCATGACCATGCGCTCATTACTGCTGTTTTTCCTCGGCGTACCGATCCCGATCATCATCCTGATCGCCCTGTTCGTGCACTGATTGCTCCATTGAGGCCCATGCCTCGGCCGTTTCCACCTTCGGGTGGAAGCGGCTTTTTGCTTTCTGACGGGCAACAAGGGGAAAATCCGCGTCGGCAACGGGGCGGCCGTTGCGCGCACGTTTAAGGATGAATACGTTGAACAAGCAAGCAATCAAACGAAAAGTCGTCGAAATGCTCGATAGCGGGCATTCCAGGGCCGAAACCTTCAAGGCGTTTTCGGGTGGCAAGGTCAAGGATCGAGTGCTGGCGGGCTGGATCGGGGCGCATCCGGATCCCGCCCTGAGAAAACGACACGCCGTTAAAGTCAACATTCTGGTCGCACTGATGGGTATCTGGGGACTTCTCGGGGCGATAGCCGGGCTGCTTCAAATCAATGACGGTGGCATCGCTATGGCATTGACCATGGTCTTGATTATTGGCGTGATTCCGCTCTTGTTTGCGTGGGGCTTTTACAAGGGCATCGCGGTGATTTACACAATCTATGTCACCTTCACGATCAGCCAGATTCCTCGTGAATTCTACGGCTTCAGTGAAGAACCCGTGTCGACTCTGCTCGGCGTGGCGTTCATTCTGGCCATGGTGTTCTACGCCGCCTGGGTCAAATCGCTGCTGTTTCCGGACCTCGCTTTGGTCGGTACAAGGAAGATCAAAGGGCAGTACGTCTTCTCCAATTGATCGTTGGACAATCCAGCCGCTTTCACTGGCCTGGATCAATATTTCGCCGGGCGAGATCGCCTAACGTAAATGATCCAGGCCTTTGCTGAGGTATGAACTACAGTGCTTCACGCGCACCTTGTTGCGCTGACGGAGTACCCGTGTCGACGCCCCAATCACAGCAACAATAAACGCGTCGACCCGGTGTAGTGCAGCAAGGAGCTGACACCACCTCAACCGAACTTTCACGGATGAACATCGCAATGCACTGCCAAGAAAGAACTTTCGATATCCAGCCGTTGGCGCAGGCGGATATGACCGTCCATATCAACGGCCAAGCGGTCACCGCCGCCATTGGTGAAACCGTCCTCAGCGTTATCCAGTCCCTCGGCGTTCGCCAGATTGCCCGTAATGATCACGACCAGATCACCGGCGCCTACTGCGGCATGGGCGTGTGCCAGTGCTGCCTGGTGAAAATCAATGGCCGGCACAAACGCCGTGCCTGTCAGACCGTCGTGCGCGACGGCATGCAGATTGAAACCCAGGTCAACCGCATCACTGCGCAGGAGGTCGTATGAACCTGCAACCGGTAATCGTCGGCGGTGGCCCGGCGGGGATGGCAGCGGCCATCGAACTGGCGCGCCACGGTGTGCGCTGCACCTTGCTTGAAGAAGCATCGCGGCTTGGCGGCGTGGTTTATCGCGGGCCGCTGCGTGATGGCGTGCAACTGGATTATCTCGGCCCGCGTTATTCCGAAGCATTGGGCAAACTGCACGGTGATTTTCAGGGGCAGGCCGGGCTGATCGACGTTCGCCTCAACCATCGCGTGGTCGGCGCCGAAGGGACCCGCGCGCTAGTGGTGCTGGATGGCGACGAGCAACTGCACGAAATCGAGTATCCACAATTGCTCTTGGCCGCCGGTTGCCACGAACGCAGCGTGCCGTTTCCCGGCTGGACATTGCCGGGGGTGATCATGCTTGGCGGCCTGCAACTGCAAATCAAAAGCGGCGTGGTCAAGCCGCAAGGGCCGGTGATCATCGCCGGCACCGGGCCGTTGCTGCCGCTGGTGGCGACGCAGTTGCACGCTTCGGGCGTCAGCGTCGCGGGCGTGTATGAAGCCTGCGCGTTCGGCAAGATTGCCCGTGAAAGTCTGGCGCTGCTGAACAAGCCACAACTGTTCCTCGATGGCTTGAGCATGCTCGCCTACCTGAAACTGCACGGTATCCCGATGAACTACGGCTGGGGCGTGGTCGAAGCCCACGGCGAAGACGAACTGAAAAGCGTCAGCGTCGCGCCGTACTCGGCGACTTGGGAGCCGGACATGAGCCGCGTCGAGCGTTTCGAGGCCAAGACCCTCGCGGTCGGTTACGGCTTTATTCCGCGCACCCAACTGAGTCAGCAGATGGGCCTGGATCACGGCTTCAGTGACGATGGCTATCTGCGCGCCAACGCCAACGTCTGGCAGCAAAGCAACGAACCCCACGTGCATCTGGCCGGCGACATGGGCGGGATTCGCGGTGGTGAAGCGGCGATGCTCGCCGGCAAGATCGCGGCGACCTCGATTCTGCTGCAGCGCGGAGTGCTCGAAGAGGAATTGGCGCGTGTGCGTCGCGACCGCTACTTGAGCAAACTCAAAGCCATCGTGCGATTTCGCGCCGCTGTGGATCGCTACACCGAACGCGGCGTTGGCCAGACTGCATTGCCTGCTGCCGATACGGTGATTTGCCGTTGCGAACACGCCACCCGCGCCGACATCGACCTGGCGCTGGAGCAGGGCGTGCAAGACATCGCCAGCCTGAAAATGCGTACCCGCGTGAGCATGGGCGATTGTCAGGGCCGGATGTGCGTCGGCTACTGCAGCGACCGTCTGCGCCAGGCCACCGGACGCAAGGACGTTGGTTGGCTGCGCCCGCGTTTCCCGATCGATCCGATTCCCTTTTCCGCGTTCCAGTCCATCGGCACGGAGGCCGCTGCCCATGAGTAAGTTCTACGACGTGGTCATCGCCGGTGGTGGCGTGATCGGGGCGTCCTGCGCCTATCAACTGTCCAAGCGCAAAAACCTCAAGGTCGCACTGATCGACGCCAAGCGCCCGGGCAACGCGACCCGGGCCTCGGCCGGCGGTTTGTGGGCGATCGGTGAGTCGGTCGGCCTCGGTTGCGGGGTGATTTTCTTCCGCATGATGTCGGCCAACCGCAAACGCGAAACCCAGGGCGCGGCGGTCGCCGTGGACGCGAGCACGCCGCACATTCTGCCGGAGTCGTTTTTCGATTTTGCCTTGCAGTCCAACGCGTTGTACCCGGCGCTGCACCGTGAGCTGAAAGACAATCACGGGATGGATTTCAAGTTCGAAAAGACCGGGCTGAAATTCGTCATCTACGACGACGAAGACCGGCTCTACGCCGAGCACATCGTCGGCTGCATTCCGCACCTGGCCGACCAGGTGCGCTGGCTTGATCAGGCGGCGCTGCGCGAGGCTGAACCGAGCGTCAGCCATGAAGCACGCGGGGCACTGGAATTTCTCTGCGATCACCAGGTCAGCCCGTTCCGCCTCGCCGATGCCTACATGGAAGGCGCGCGGCAGAACGGCGTCGACATTTTCGTCAACACCAACGTCACCGGCGTGTTGCACCACGGTAGCCGCGTCACCGGTGTGCAGACGGCTGAGGAGGGCGTATTCCACTGCAAGACGCTGATCAACGCCGGCGGTGCCTGGGCGGCGGATCTGAGCGAATGGGCGACGGGGATTCGCATCCCGGTGAAACCGGTGAAAGGCCAGATTCTGCTCACCGAGCGCATGCCGAAAATCCTCAACGGCTGCCTGACCACCAGCGACTGCTACGTGGCGCAAAAGGACAACGGCGAGATCCTGATCGGCAGCACCACTGAAGACAAAGGCTTCGACGTCACCACCACCTACCCGGAAATCGCCGGGCTGGTGCAGGGCGCGGTGCGGTGTCTGCCGGAGCTCAAGGATGTCAATTTGAAGCGCACGTGGGCGGGCTTGCGTCCGGGCTCGCCGGATGAACTGCCGATACTCGGGCCGATGCGTGGGGTGGAGGGATATTTGAATGCCTGCGGACATTTCCGCACCGGGATTCTGACCTCGGCGATTACTGGTGTGTTGCTGGACAAACTGGTCAACGATGAGCCGCTGCCGCTGGACATCACGCCGTTTTTGGCGGATCGGTTTGAGGTGGCACCGATCAAACAGGAGCGCACGCTAGAGCCGGCCTGACACAGATCCCTTGTAGGAGTGAGCCTGCTCGCGATAGCAGTCTGTCAGTAATGAATAAGTCGACTGACACACCGCCATCGCGAGCAGGCTCACTCCTACATTTGGTTTCTGGCAAGGCTCAGGATTTGCGGGATTCTTCTTCGAGTTGGTCGGATTCGAACAACCGCGCCAGTTCCGCCCGGGCTTCCTGGGCGGTTTGCAGGACTTTGGCCGCGTCGTCGTAGATCGCGTGCTGTGCCTCCAGCACCTGTTCGTCGTGGTGCTTGAAGCGCTTGATCCGTGCATCGGCCTGGGCCTGGGTCAAACCGAGGCCGACCAAGGTGCGTCGACTCATTTCCAGACTCGAGTAATAGGTTTCACGAATCGCTTCCGCGCCGACATCGACCAAGCGGTGCACATGCTGACGGTTACGTGCCCGAGCGATGATCTTCATGTGCGGATACAGCTTGCGCACCACCTCGGCGGTCTTGATGTTGGTGTCCGGGTCGTCCGTGGCAATCACGAAATATTCCGCCTCGCCGACCTTGGCCGCATTGAGGATTTCCGGGCGCATCGGGTCGCCGTAGAACACCGGCACACCGCCAAAGCTGCGCGACAGTTCAATGGTTTCCACCGAGGTGTCCAGCGCGACGAACTTGATGTTCTGCGCACGCAGAATCCGCGCCACGATCTGACCCATCCGGCCCATGCCGGCGATCACTACACGCGGGGTGTCAGTGTCGATTTCACGGTATTTTTCCGGCACTTCCACCGGCTGCACTTTCGGGCTGACCAGCCGCGCGCAAATCAACAGCAACAACGGTGTTACCGCCATCGACAGGGTGATGGTCAGCACCAGCAAGTCATACAGGCGTGGTTCGAACAGACCCTGATCACGACCAATCTTGAACACCACAAAAGCGAACTCACCACCGGCTGCCAGCACGATGCCAAGGCGAATCGCACTGACCTTGTTCAAGCCACCGGCCAGGCGCCCGACGACGAACAGCAGCGGTAACTTCAAACCGATCAACAGCAGCGTCAGCCCCAACACGGTGATCGGCGCGCTGAGTAGCAAACTCAAGTTGGCGCCCATGCCGACACTGATGAAAAACAGCCCGAGCAGCAACCCTTTGAACGGCTCGATCTGCGCTTCCAGTTCATGGCGATATTCCGAATCCGCCAACAGCAAACCGGCAAGAAACGCCCCCAGCGCCATCGACACACCGACCAGATCCATCAACCACGCCGTACCGATCACCACCAGCAACGCCGTGGCCGTCGACACTTCCGGCAGACCGGTTTTCGCCACCACGCGGAACACCGGACGCAACAGATAACGCCCACCGACCACGACGACCGCGATACCGCCGAGCACTTGCAGTGCGTGATTCAGACTCTCGGCGTTGCTGGTGTCGTGCGCACCACCGGCCAGCATCGGCACCAGCGCAATCAACGGGATCGCGGCGATGTCCTGGAACAGCAGAATCGCAAACGCCAGCCGCCCGTGGGGGCTGGTCAGTTCCTTGCGTTCGGCCAGACTTTGCAGACCGAATGCCGTCGAGGACAGCGCCAGACCTAGGCCCAGCACAATCGCACTGTTCAGCGGTTGGCCAAATACCGACAGCGCCAACACGCCAATCACCGAAGCGGTCAGCAGCACCTGCGCCAGACCGACGCCGAACACCGATTTGCGCATCACCCACAACCGTCGTGGCGACAGCTCAAGGCCGATGATGAACAGCAGCAACACCACGCCCAGTTCGGAAATATGCGCGACGCTTTGCGGGTTGCCGATCAGGCCCAGCACCGAAGGACCGATGATCACCCCGGCAAACAGATAACCAAGCACGGCGCCCAGTTGCAGACGTTTGGCCAAAGGCACGGTGAGCACGGCCGCGAACAGAAAGACGACGGCGGCTTGCAACAGATTGCCTTCATGGGGCATGGGGGGTACTCCTGACAACGGTACGGCGGGGGTGACAAGGATAAGGGCTACAGCGACTTTTCATCCACCGAAGATCCCCTGTAGGAGCTGTCGAGTGCAACGAGGCTGCGATCTTTTGATCTCGCTTTTGCCTTCGAAGAATCAAGATCAAAAGATCGCAGCCTGCGGCAGCTCCTACAGGGGATCTTCATGTGGTCTGTAATAAATTGCATCAATTGGTTACATTTATAGCCTAAGCGAATCAATCCCCGAGTCCCGCCATGGCCATCAACTTCGACCTTAACGACCTGCAAGCCTTCCGCGCCGTGGTCGAGCAGGGCAGTTTTCGCAAGGCCGCCGACACCGTGCGCCTCTCGCAACCGGCGTTGAGCCGGCGCATCGAAAAGCTCGAAGACGCCCTCGGCGTCAAACTCTTCGAACGCACCACACGCAAGGTCAGCCTGACCCAGGCTGGGCGCGGATTCATGCCCAGTGTCGAGCGTTTGCTCGATGATCTCGACGTTGCGTTATTGGGCATCAGCGAAGTCGCTTCGACCCGTTTAGGCCACGTCACCGTCGCCTGCGTGCCCTCGGCGGCGTACTACTTCATGCCCCGCGTGATCGCGCGCTATCACCAGCAATTTCCACGGATCAAAGTCAAAGTGCTCGACTCCAGTGCGCACGATGTCTTGAGTGCGGTGGTCAATGGCGAGGCGGATTTCGGCTTGAGTTTTCTCGGTACGCAGGATGCCAAAGTCGAGTTCGAACCGCTTGTGCAGGAGTGCTACGTCGTCGCCTGTCGCCGCGATCACCCGTTGGCCGGGCGCAGCAGCGTGAGCTGGGACGAGTTCTATCAGCAGGATTACATCTCGCTCGACAAGACCTCCGGCAACCGCTTTCTGCTCGATCAGGCGTTGAGCACGGTGGTGCCGCAGCGCTCGAGCATCTGCGAAACCCGCCATGTCACGACGATGATCGGTCTGGTGGAAGCGGGGTTGGGCGTGGCGGCGGTGCCGCTGATGGCGATGCCCGGGCCGGATCATCCGATCCTGACGCGAGTGCCGCTGACCGATCCGCAAGTGATGCGCAGTGTCGGCATCATCAAGCGCCGGGGTCGCACGTTGACCCCGGCGGCACTGGAACTGGAGCGGCTGGTGGTGGAAATGAAGGTCCAGCCGCCGATTGTCAGCGCTTGACCGAGTCCAGCCCGGTGGCCTGCACATCAGCTTGTGCGGCCGGCGCGGCGAGGTAGGCGAGCAGGGCTTTGGCTTCTTCAGGATGCTGCGCGCCGACCGGAATCCCGGCGGCAAAGCGCGTCACCGACTGCACCGATTCCGGGATCTTCGCGACGAAACTCACGCCCGGCACTGGCAGTAATTCGCTGACCTGCTGGAAGCCCAATTGATAGTCGCCGGTGGCAACCACCGAGCCGACCGGGATTTTCGGGATCATTTTTGCCTTCGGTTTCAGTTGCTCTTCGATGCCCAGTTTCTTGAACAACTGCTGCTCGATGTACACGCCGCTGGCGCTGTCGGAGTAGGCCACGGACTGCGCGTCAAGCAAGGTTTTCTTCAGGCTGTCGACACTGCTGATGTCCGGTTTTGGCGCACCTTCGCGCACCACCAGGCCGATCCGCGAGTCCGCCAGCTCAACGCGCGAGGCCGGGTCGACCTTGCCTTGTTTGATCAAGTCGTCGAGGGCATAGCCGACCATGATCACCACGTCGGCGTGTTCACCGCGGGCGAGGCGATTGGGGATCGCCTCGGGTGCTTTGCCCATCGACGGACCGAGGCTGGTGGTCAATGTGTTGCCGCTGGTGGCAGCGAATTTCGGCCCGAGAATCCTGTAGGCGGCAGTGAAGCCCCCGGAGGTCATCACGCTCAATTCTTCGGCCTGGGCCGCGAGGTTGAACGCGAGACCGGCGAGCAGGGCGGTGACAGTAAACAGTTTTTTCATGGCGAGTTTTCCTCAGGCCGCGACAGGTTGCAGACGACCACCGGCACGGCGGTACAGATAAAGAGTGGCGCACAAGGCACACAGCGCACCGATGCTCATCCAGTAACCCGGCGCGGCTTTGTCGCCGGTGTACTGAATCAGGAAGGTCGACATCGCCGGGGTGAAGCCACCGAAAATCGCTGTGGCCAGGCTGTAGGCGAGGGAGAAACCGGCAACCCGCACTTCAACCGGCATGATCTCGGTGAGCGCCGGAATCATTGCGCCGTTGTACAAGCCGTAGATAAACGACAGCCACAACAGCGACAGCAACATGTGGCTGAAGCTCGGCGCCTGCACCAGATACGACAGCGCCGGATAGGTGGTGGCCAGGGCCAGCAGCGACATGGCGATCAACACCGGACGACGGCCGATACGGTCGGACAACATGCCACCAATCGGCAACCAGAAGAAGTTCGACACGCCGACCAGCAGCGTCACCAACAGTGCATCGGAGGTGCTCAGGTGCAGCACGGTTTTGCCGAAGGTCGGCGCGTACACGGTGATCAGGTAAAACGCGGTGGTGGTCAGCGCGACCATCAACATGCCGCCGAGTACCACGCCCCAGTTCTGGCCGAGAGTGCGGAACACTTCGCCCATGCTCGGGCGGTGTTTGCGTGCGGCGAACTCTTCGGTTTCCGCCAGGTTACGGCGCAGAAAAAAGATGAACGGCACGATCATGCAACCGACGAAAAACGGAATCCGCCAGCCCCAATCGGCCACCACATCCGGCGCCATCCACGCGTTCAGCGCATAGCCCAAAGCAGCGGCGACAATGATCGCCACTTGCTGACTGGCCGACTGCCACGCG
>Ga0163161_10000168_pt1 | contig 60064 bp, 47 predicted proteins | sample S45metaG_FD_129847 | JGI IMG/M metagenome (GOLD analysis project Ga0163161, IMG submission 129847) | Switchgrass rhizosphere microbial communities from Kellogg Biological Station, Michigan, USA - S4-5 metaG | ecosystem: Host-associated > Plants > Roots > Rhizosphere > Soil | place: USA... | reverse complement strand
GTTTTATCGCTGTAGATTGGAATTTAGTCTTGTAAATGCGGCAGATGCGCCAGCATTTTAAATTTAAATGCATTTATATCTCTAATAATGATCAATAATCACTATTGTAAGAAGATTTTCAAATTCTTAAATTTAGTAAAGGGTTAAATTATTGATCTTAATGTGTTTATTATGAGAGCTTTTGGAAATAAAGGCGTTTACGCAGGCCTGTTTATCTGCGTTTTTATTACGGCTTGCTCTCCATCTGAGGAGTTAAAGAAAAGTCTGGTTGGAAAGTACGCCTCTGAAGGTGAAGATGAGTATGACAATTTCAGGGATACATTAGAAATCAAACTGCGGGAAAACGGTCATTTTGATGTGCAGACCATTGCCCATTGGTCTGCCGCAAAAACGGATGACCCCATGCGTCCCAATAAAAATAAAAAGGCCGGGGAGTGGAACAGTTATGGGCCCGAACGTACAGAGGTGGCAATGCTGCAGGTCAGTGATACTACTTTTAGGATCACTGACCCGCTGACAGGCGAAACCAAAAGAATTTATGTGAGGTCGCAGGGCAAAACTTTGGAACGGACCATCCGTGCCGGGCTGAAAAAAATCTATCACAAGGTGCAGTAAAAAGACAGGAGATCGTTAGCATGCGCCTACGATCTCTTGATACCCATTTCCAGGCCACGCAATTCTGCCAGTCCTTTTAATCTGCCGATTGCAGAATATCCCGGATACGTGTTATAGTTCACATCATCCAAAATTTTGTGCCCGTGATCCGGACGGATGGGTATAGCAATATCCCGGCGTCCGGCAAGAGATCTTCTGCGTTGTTCATTGATGATCTTCTGCATAACGGCAAACATATCTGTACTTCCACGCAGGTGTTCGTCTTCATAAAAACTTCCATCAGGTTCGCGGCGTACATTTCTCAGGTGTAAAAAGTGGATATGCGATCCCAGTCTCTCAATGATTCCTGGAATATCGTTAGCTGGGTTAGCACCTAATGATCCTGTGCAGAGAGTGATCCCGTTAGAGGGAGATGGATAAGCATTTACCACGTCAAGCAAATCCTGTTCGTTGCAAACCACCCTTGGCAGTCCGAGCACCGGAAAAGGAGGGTCATCAGGGTGGATACACATTTTAATGCCCAACTTTTCAGCTGTTGGTATGATGCTTTGCAGGAAATACGCAAGATTTTCTTTTAATACCTGCTGATCTACAGCTGCATACTTTTGCAGGTGCACTTTAAATTCTTCTATTGTAAATACCTCATCAGTGCCTGGCAGGCCCGCCAGAATAGTATGGGTCAGGGTATCTTTTTCTTCCCCGGAAATACTATCCAGGTATTCGCGGGCTTTTTGCTGTTGCTCTGCACTAAACTCTTCAGATGCAGTTTCCCGCTTCAGGATGTACAAGTCGAATGCCGCGAGGGCAGGAGCATGAAAACGGAGGGCGGATGCATTGTTGTTTAGCCTGAAGTCAAGATGTGTCCTTGTCCAGTCAAGCACCGGCATAAAGTTATAGCAGACCGTACTTATCCCTTCTGCAGAGAGATTGATCAGGGTTTGTTTGTAGTTTTCTATGTACCTTTCTCTTTCTGAGCTGCCCAGCTTAATGCTTTCATGGATATTGACACTTTCTACCACCGACCAGCGGAAGCCTGTGTTTTCGATCATATCTTTTCTTTCTTTGATTTCCTTAACCGTCCATACATCGCCACATGGAATGTGATGCAGGGCCGATACAATGCCGGTGGCGCCTGCCTGGCTGATAAACTGTAAGGTCACGGGGTCATTAGGCCCGAACCATCTGAAGGTCTGTTCTAAATCTGCTATCATATTTGTATGCATTAAAATCCGGTGGAATTGCCACCATCAACCACCATAGTGGTTCCTGTCACATATTTTGCTGCGTCACTAGCCAAATAATATATAGCCTCAGCAATGTCTGAGGGTTCGCCAAGGCTGCCCATTGGTGTGCGGGACATGACCTTGTTTTTTCTCTCCGGGTCCTGATCCAATGCTTTGGCAGACATATCGGTAGCGATGAAACCAGGCGCCACGCAATTGACCCTGATCCCTTTTGGGGAGAGTTCTGTAGCCATTGCCCTGGTCATGCCCTCTATTGCAGACTTGGCGGCCGTGTAGGCGATCACGTAGGGTATCCCATAGCGTGATGCCATCGAGCTGATGTTAATTACGCTCCCGCTGCCAGCCTCCATCATGTGGCTGATCACCTCGCGGCTCATCGCGAATACGGAAAGTAAATTTGTTTGGATAATATGAAAGAACTCGGCATCTGTTACTTCCAGAAAAGCCTTTTTTTGATTGATTCCTGCATTGTTAACTAAAATCGCCGGTACGCCATATTCATTAATGATCCCGGAGATCAGTTCCGGGATGTTTGAAACGTCACTGAGATCACATGTTTTGGTGATGCAAAACTCTCCGAGGATCTCCTTCGCTGCGGCAAGTTTCTTTTCATCCCTGCCGATGATGATAGTCCGGATTTCGTTTGCAATAAATTTCTTTGCTGTGGCCAGTCCGAGACCAGATCCACCGCCGGTAATGATGGCAAGTTTGCTGATTTTTTGCATAAATAATAGATTACATATCAGCAAGTTTAGAATAAAAAATAGTATTGTGCAAATGTTTGCACAAAATATATGTTTCTTTGCATGTATCAAATTTATTGCGCATGAGTGGCAAAGAAGTAACCATCACCGACCTGGCCGAAAAGTTAGGAATATCCTATGCTACGGTAAGCAGGTCTCTTGCAGACCATCCCCGTATCAGCCAGAAAACAAAGGAAAGAGTAACCGAATTAGCCGCGGAACTGGGTTACCGGCCTAACCATTATGCGCGCAATCTGCGCGACAAAAAAACAAGCACCCTCGGCGTGATCGTGCCGCGGCTGGACAGCGTATTTATGTCGGCCGTGATTGCGGGAATGGAAGATACTGCACAGGCTAATGGCTATAACTTACTGATCAGCCAGTCATCAGAACAGTTTGAGATCGAGCAGCAAAGCGTTAAAACCATGTACAACAGCCGAGTGGATGGTTTAATGGTGTCCGTTGGCTATCAGACCACAAACGGTGATCATTTTGCATTATTTACGAAAAAGGGTGTTCCGGTTGTATTTTTTGACCGGTGTACAGGCGATGAGGAACATGCAGTGATCATCGATAACGAACGCGCAGGATATGAAGCGACTCAGCATTTGATCGGGCGTAACTGTAAAAAAATTCTACATATCACTGCTGACAGTCAGGTGAATGTCTATAAAGACCGGTTGTCCGGATTTCGGGAAGCACTGCTGGATAACGGCCTTTCATATCATCCTGAACATATACTTTACACCGATCTGAGTTATGAATCAGGTGTAAAAGCAGCGCAAAAGATACTTGAGATGTCAGATCGCCCTGATGGGGTATTTGCCGCAAATGACAGCTGCGCGGTAGGGTGTATGATAGCGCTGAAAGGCGCAGGCATTAAAATTCCTTCAGATATCGCCTTCGTAGGATTTAATAATGACCTGATTGCCCGCGTAATTGAGCCGCAACTCTCCACGATAAATTATCCCGCGTATGCAATGGGTGCTGCCTCAGCACAGGAATTGATAAACAGGTTAAATCAGACTGAAGGTGTAAAGAAACACAAGAGGGTTGTTCTTCAGTCTGGATTGATTGTCCGCGGCTCCTCAGAAAGAATGTAGTTAAGCATCCGGAATGTGTGGCTCCACCAGTTTGATCAGCTTGTCAAGCGATTCCTGCCAACCCAGATAACACATCTCTGCAGGTATCATTGATGGTATGTTTTCCTGTAAAATTTTAAGGTTTGTACCTACTGATGTTTTTTCGAACCAAATGGTATTCACTATAGTGCCAGGCAGATTTGAATCGTCAAACCTGTCGGTATATTTCAACAGTTCATTGGGTATGACTTCCAGAAATTCGCCTCCGAAAGACTGGCTGTTTCCCGTTGTGAAATTCTGGAAAGACATTCTGAATGTGCCGCCTGTTTTTACCTCCATATCGTGAACGATACCGATAAAGCCATAGGGTGGAATCCATGAAGCCAGGGCAGGTGCTTCGGTGAAGGCACGGTAAACTTTTTCAGGAGATGCCTTGATCACTCTGTGTAATGAAACGCTGTTGTCTGACATCATATTATTTTTTAAATTAAAACTTGCTTAACAAAGATGCAGCGAATACCGGATAGCATACGGGGGTATATGCGACAATTTACAGGGTATATGCGACAAATAAATGAATGCACAATATCTTTTCAGGGCTGCTTCCGCAGTCATACAGGGATCAGGACGCACCGGCGTCTCAGCTGCCTGAGGATATTACGTTCCAACACTTTCCAGGGGCCTGAAACGCAATGCGCTCCAGGTATCATCAATGGAGATGGCAGTAACAGTTTTAACACCATACTTTTCTGCTGTCCAGCGGATGATGTCCCTGTTCAGATCAGTTTTGATCTTTGCTGATCCTTTCTGATAGGCAAGCCATAAAATGCTGTCTTCCACGATCAGTGGCAACTGGTTTTCAAGAAAATGATGAAGTTCTATTTTTGAATACAGGAACACAACAGTGTTTTCATTGGGTTGATCAGGACTGAGGGATGTACTGAATCCAAGTTCATGAATATCATGATGAAAGTCTTCGGGGGCATTGACGATAGTGGCCGTATCCCTGAATTTAAATTTATTGACTGCGTTTTTCATTAGCTGTAAGTTACTCAATAAATCAACAATGACCAGCGTTGTTTTTTACGTCCTCTTTGCTGGTCATCACAAGATCTTCGTATTTCATTTGTACCGGCATCGTCTTAAAAAAGATATTTCCTTTATTTATGTATTTAACTACGTATATTTGAACATAAATAAAACGGAATAAATGAATACGATTAATTTAACCATTGCCCCAATATTTAACGATGACTGTGCGGCGGTTATCGACCTGATATTACCCATACAGCAGATTGAATTTAATGTCCCTATTACTATTGAAGGCCAGCCCGACCTGCTGGATATCGAATCCAATTATCATCAGAAAGGCGGAAACTTCTGGGGTGCAAAAATCGATGGCGAACTTGCAGGCACCATAGCCCTGATGAATACCGGGCACAATGCCTGTGCACTAAGAAAAATGTTTGTAAAGAAAGAATTCAGGGGCAAGGAGTATGGCATCGCCCAGAAACTGCTTGACGTGCTGGTAGCCTATTGTGCTGAACAGCACATCACCGACATCTACCTTGGCACTGTGGATATGTTAAAAGCCGCGCACCGCTTTTATGAGAAAAATGATTTTCTACGCATTGAGGTGGCTGATCTGCCATCCTATTTTCCGAGGATGATGGCAGACAACAGATTTTATCACTTACATTTAGGCGTTTAAACAAAAACCGAATGAACGTAATTGATGAATCTGGTATACTGGCAATTTCTACCCGGTTGCAACGCCTGAGCGAACAGATCAGGAAAGATGGCTTTCTGGTCTACAAAGCGCATGGGATTAACTTTGAGCCTAAGTGGTTCCCGGTGATCTATACCTTACATCTCAAGCCTGTGTTAAGCGTTGTTGAACTGGCAAATGAAATTGGTTATACCCATCCCTCCACCATTACTTTATTAAAGGAACTGGAAAAGGAAAAATTGATCCGGTCAAAGAAGGACAAACATGACGAACGCAAGCGCCTGCTGCAACTTTCAGATAAAGGGAAAAAATTAGTGGAAGAGATGCAACCTGTTTGGGGAATAATCATTACCGCTATTACGGAGCTGACCGATACGCAAAACAATCTGATGAAAGCTATAGTCGAAGTGGAGCAGCAGTTACAGCAAAAAAGCTTTTTTGAAAGGGCTAAAGAGTTGATCAGGACAAAAGAATAGCATACTAGCTGAAATCTATTAATAAACAGATAGGTATTGCATCATCTGTGCCCTGATTTTATAATTAGAAGATGGGGCACCAAAAAGGGCACAAGCGTATTGAACAAAAAACCCCTGAAATCAGATGATTTCAGGGGTTTTTTAAGTTTTAAGTCGGGGTGGCAGGATTCGAACCTACGACCTCCTGCTCCCAAAGCAGGCGCGATACCGGGCTACGCTACACCCCGAACTTGACCAACAAGTCCGGTAATACTAAACCTTCGTTGTTGTTGGGATTGCAAAAGTACAACATTATATTTAGTAAGCAAATTTATTTTAATTTTTTATAAAAAAAATCTGAGAATCACTCATAGTATATCTGTGATCAGTAATTTAAATAATTGAAAAACTGATTTTTACAGTGAATTTCTAAGCGTAACTTTAAAAGGAATTGCGATCCGCTCTGCAGAGTTGCGGAGAACAAGTTCAGCAGTTTTTTCTCCCATGAGTGCAAAATCAGTAGAAATTGTAGTGATGCCATCCAGGATGATTTTCTTGATCGGTATCTCATTATACGAGATTAACCCCACATCTTCACCAACTTTAAACTTTCCTTCAATCATCTTCTCTATCAGAATGACCAGGTCATCTTCCAACAAATTAATGTATACACTACCATTTTCTATTTGTTCCTGATGCAGACAGGTAAGGATCTCGTATTTAAAATTGTAAAGGATACAAAATCGGCGAAATCCCTGAATGATCATTTTTGAATGATAAGTCCGGACTGGAAATACCAGTTTTAACGTATGGTATTTATGCAGGCGCTCTGCCAGCTGCTCAAGTGCAAAGAAAATATCATTTTCAAAATCTTCATATACGGCACCAAAATTACCCGTGATGCCCCCTGCCAGCTTATCCATCAGGATCAGTTTCTTTTTTGGTAAAGAGTCGATCAGTTCATAACCCAGATCCTTATCTTCATTAAAATGCGGGATGATCACACATTTTTCATAAGATCCGGCTTTATCGTCAATTATCTTTTTAAATAATTGAAAATCATTATTATAGATGTAAAAGTCTATTGCTCCTTCATTTCCAAGGGTAGCTGCAAAAGCATCATATATCATCTTTTTATGAATACTCAGTTTATTAAAAAGCAGCAACACCTTCGCAGGTTTGTTAAAGCAGGTTTGTACGATAAAATAACCTTTTCCTGCAACCGAGGTAACCAGACCCATTCGTTTCAATTCATTGTATGCTCTTTCAATAGTACTTCTGGCTGTTTCCAGGGTACAGCTCAGCTCATTGATAGATGGGAGTACATCATTCTTTTTTATCTCTCCGGATTGCATACCTTCCAGGATCGAATTGATCAGCTGAAGGTATTTCGGTGTCATGGAATACTCGTCAATCCTAACCATATGTAGAATGTTGTTCATGGGAAGCCGTCGTGCTATTTGGTTTTCTAAAGTAATGAATCATACAACTTGATGGAGTTTCTGAAAAAATATTTATATTCTTGAATTGGCTTATCTGTAATGAGTTAAAACGTTTTCAGAAAAATGATTTGATATTTATGAGCGGTGATTAAATGAACTTTTCTCAAATATTTTAATCCCTTTTTAATCCTTTCACAATTGGTACAGTCTATGTTATTGAAGTTAGGTAAACCTTAAAATAACACGCAAATGAAAACATTCAGAAATTTAATGCTGCTGTTGGTGACGGCATCATTGTTAAGCTCATGCTACGTTCAGGAAAATGGAAGAGGTCACGGACACGGTCATCACAGACGAGGACACGGCGGACCTGGATGGCACCGCGGACATTAACATTACAGATTTTTCGGAGGGGCTGCAATCATATGCAGCCTTTTTTTTGTGACTAATATACTGGTAATTAGCATGTAATGATTTAATTTCCCATTGGCTGTAACGTTTTAACATAAAATGACATCTTAAAGATATAAATGCTTTGAAGATGAAAAAATTAATTCCCTCTATACTGATATTCGTTATATGTTTTTTTATGTTGCCGGCTGTGCATGCGCAGACTGGTTCAGGAAAGTTATCCGGTAAAGTACTGGATGAAAAACATGCGAACTTATCCTATGCGTCAGTTAGTCTTTTAAAGGCGAAAGATTCTACGCTGATCAAGGGCTCTATTACTGAAGATAATGGTACCTATGAATTTTCTAACCTTGCAGACGGGGAATATATCATCGCGATCAACATGGTCGGATATGCAAAAGTACTGAAAGGGCCTTACCTCGTCAATGATGCGCACAAAACCTACACTGTGGATCAGGTACAACTGGTTCCTACATCCAAACAATTAAAGGGGGTGGAGATCACCAGCCGCAAGCCACTGGTAGAAAGACAGGTTGATAAAACCGTCTTGAATATAGAAAATAGTGTTTTAGCTGCGGGAAATACCGCACTGGAGATCCTGCAAAAGGCTCCTGGCGTAACGGTCGATAAAGATGGGAATATCAGTCTGAGAGGAAAAAAGGGAGTGTTGGTGATGCTGGACGGCAAGCCAACTTACATGTCAAGTGAGCAGATTGCCAACTTACTGCGATCAACAGAAGGCAATGCAGTACAATCTATAGAACTGATTACCAATCCTTCGGCCAAGTACGATGCGGCAGGTAATTCAGGAATTATTAATATCAAATTAAAGAAAAACAAGAATTACGGAACTAATGGCTCTGTAAATGCAGGAGCAGGATATGGCAGATATTACAAGGCCAACACCGGATTGTCTTTAAATCACAGGGAAAAGAAATTCAATGCTTTTGGAGATTTTAACTATTCTCGCCGCGAGCAGTATCACAACCTCGATATCATGCGCGTAAACAATACTTCATCAGACCAGACATACTTTAACCAAACCAGTGCAGGAAAAGGTCCAAGACGTAATTACAATTTTAAAGGCGGCCTCGACTATTTCATTGATAGTGTGAATACTATCGGTGTGGCTATAAACGGATACAATGGTGGAGGTAACAATGAAACCGACGTATTAACCCTGATCGGAAGCCAGCCGCTGCGCACAGATTCATCAGTACGGGCAAGTACGCCGAATAGCTGGAAATACCAGGGCATTACCTATAACCTGAATTACAAGGGTACGCTGGATACAGCCGGACAAGAGCTCAGTGCAGATATCGACTATTCAAAATATAAAAATTCCAATGACAACTACTATGAAAACAATTATTTGGATATCAACGGGCAGCCTTACAGAGCACCTTACATTTTCAGAAGTTTCGCTCCATCAAATGTAAATGTGTTCGCTGTCAAAACAGATTATACCTATCCCTTCAGTAAAAAAATGAAACTGGATGCGGGGCTTAAAAGCAGTGTCGTAAGCACCGATAACAACTCAATTTTTGAGAACTTCCTTTCCAATACCTGGCAGAGTGATGCCAGTCGCAGTAACCAGTTCAAATACAATGAAAATATCAATGCCGGTTACCTGAACTTGAAGCGCGAATTTACCGGTACAACTGTACAATTAGGATTAAGGGCAGAGCAAACCAATTCTAAAGGCAACTCTGTGACAGAAAATATTGTTTCCAAACGCCATTACTTCAATCTGTTTCCCAGCCTGTTTGTAAACCACGTTTTATCAAAAAATAATGAAATCGGGTTTTCTTATAGCAGAAGGATAGACAGACCAGATTATGGAGACTTAAATCCCTTTATATCTTTTGTGGACCTGTATACTTACGGAATAGGTAATCCCTTCCTGAATCCACAATACACCAACTCTTTTGAGTTTTCGTATTCTTATAAAAAGACAGTGAATGCCACGCTTGGATACAGCCATACCAGTGATGCGATTACCAGGGTGCTCCTGTCTGATACCCTGCAAAAGACTTTATTTATCACTTCCAGGAACCTGGCCGTTAAGAAATCATATAACCTGAATATCAATTCACCTATCAATATCTTTAAATGGTGGACAACCAATAATAACGTAACGATATTTTACAATAAGTTCAGTACGCCAAACCTGTTAGGCTCTCCATACAGCAGTGGTAAACTGTCATTCAACGCCAATACCAATCATACGGTCACCTTAAACAGTACGACCAACGTAGAGATGTCAGGTTTCTATCAGTCGAGCCTGGTTGAAGGAACCCTGGCGATGAAACCTCAGTACGGTATAGATTTGGGTTTGAGCAAGTCCTTCGCCAATAAGAAGTTCAATGTGAAACTGGCGGCAAATGATGTTTTCAACTTACAAAGATGGCGTATTACAAGTGCTTTACCAGGTCAGAACTATTCGGTAAATGAGAAAGAGGAAAGCAGGATCTTTCGTTTTACCTGTACTTACCGCTTTGGCAGCAGCGACATCAAAGGAGCCCGCCAGCGTAGTAAAGGCTCTGCTGCTGAGCAAAATCGTGTCAAATCGGGAGGTTAAACGTTAATTTGGCCAGATGACCGGAATAAAGTCTATCTGCAGGGGAGGGTTACCAATATTATTTTGCTTTTTCATGATTTAATAATGCTGTACGGCAAATTCTACTACACAAACTGATAAAAGCAGCAAATTTTACTTAATTTATTCAGTGGCTAGTATTTTATAATTTCTCTTACCAACTTTACGGTATATAAAAGCACGAATAATAAATAAACAGAACAAAGACTTTGCCCGAGGGTGGATGCCAGAGGTAAATAGGTAAATAATAGTTAATAATCATTAAAGGCCGGTTTTTAACTGGCCTTTATAGTAAAATAGGTAATCCGATTTCGGCTTTTGCCTGAGAAATGACAAGCGAGCTGTGTACATTGCCTACGTTCTCAAGAGTAGCAATTTTCTGTCTCAGAAAAGCGTTATAAGCATGCATATCAGGAATGATAATTTTCAGCATAAAATCATAATTCCCTGTGATATGATAACATTCCAGCACTTCTGGAAATTCTATTACACTTTTCTGGAAGGAAGCCAGCGCGTCTTCACTGTGATTGTTGAGCACGATCTGCGGGAATGCAACCATACTTGCAGTTATTTTTTCCCTGTCTAGGACAGCGACATATTTTTTGATATATCCCATTTCTTCCAGCCGTTTTCTCCTGTCAAATATCGGAGAGATGGTCCTGTTGAGGTTATAAGCAAGTTCTTTATTGGTCAGTCGTCCGTTTTCCTGCAGCAGATTTAATATACCCAAATCCGTAGGGTCTAAATGCGGGTTCATAATTTGAAGCGATTTTTAAACTATGTATAGGTTTATTTGGTTTTTGGTGGTTGGTTGTAGAATATTCAAATATATGATATTTCGTTGGGTGCTTGCAACCCTGATCCCGAAAAAAAATTTAAGATGTTTGTATTCCGCTTGCAGATAGTACAGTGTTAATCTGGTTTGTTTTCGCTTTTTTCAGAACGTGGATCGTCCTTGTTTTCAATGTTATGCTCTTTTAATGCCTGATTGTAACCCAGATTATAACTGATCTGGCCCCATGCGGTAAGCATCAATATGATATCTTCATCTTTTAATGGCCCTTTCACCTGATTCTGGCAATAAACCAGGAAATCGCTTTCTGTCATGCTGTTCTTTTTAATTTTTGCGCAAAATAACCATTTCGAACATATGCATCAAAAGTTATGATTTAAAACTAAAATCTATGTCTGCTGTTTTTTATTCTTAATGTGATGATGATGGAATCAAATGAAGAAAAACAACTGGATATTGATAACAAACTGATCATATCCGCAGAACAGGCTTCTGCCAGGGCAGAAAAGCCGGTCAATGAGGAAATAAAAAGTAGTGCTTACAACTCGGCCAATGATACCGGTAACAGCAATGAAGACCTTGGTCTCAGTCCAGATGACAACCCTGAAACCAACCTGGACGAATATGATCTGGAAGCCTTAAATGGAGAAGATATGGAATCAGATGACTTATAATCCAAATCATATGTATATTTTGCGGGCAAACACGAATTAAATATGGCCTCAGGTTTTTTTGCAATTTTAGATGATATAGCTGCTTTGATGGATGATGTCGCGCTGACAGCGAAAATAGCGACGAGAAAAACTGCCGGTATATTGGGTGATGACCTTGCCGTGAATGCAGAAAAAGCCACTGGCTTTGTATCTTCGCGAGAGCTGCCAGTGCTTTGGGCCATTACTAAAGGATCTTTGATCAATAAGATCATCATCGTGCCCATTGCCCTGCTGCTAAATGCTTTTTTTCCTTCTGCCATTACTGTCATTCTGGTTTGTGGTGGCTTTTATCTTGCCTTTGAGGGAGTCGAAAAAATAGTTGAATATTTGTTTCACCGTTCAGACAAAGCTCATGAAGCAGAAAAGGCGCAGCCAGCAGCAGCTGATCTTAAACAGGATGATAACGAAGCCGAGAAGGCAAAAATAAAATCAGCGGTAACCACTGATTTTATCCTGTCTGTAGAGATTGTAATCATCGCACTGGGAACGGTGGTAGAAGAAAGCCTGATGATCCAGATCGCTACAGTTTCCATTGTTGCTTTACTGGCTACAATAGGCGTATATGGTATCGTTGCTATGATTGTAAGAATGGATGATACCGGACTCAGATTAATTGCGGGTTCAAAGGATAAAGGCGTATTCGCTGCCCTGGGGCATATGCTGGTCAAATCATTGCCTGTCATCATCAGGGTCCTTAGTGTCGTGGGCACCATTGCTTTGATCCTCGTGTCTGGTGGAATCTTTGTTCATAACATCCACTACATACATGATTTATTTCCGACCATCCCATCCATGATCAAAGAGTTCATATTTGGATTGGTTGCGGGGCTGCTTGCGGTAGCATTGGTAACGGCAGCAAAAAAAGTCATTGCATTAGCTAAACAATAGTGGTACATTCGGCCAGAATTATTAAGGCGACAGCCTCGGTATTTCGCCAGGTTTTTTTTAAATTTTATCAACGTTAAAGGTTCTGTTTCATAGCAGAATAAAAGGGGAATCATGTGAAAATCATGAGCTGTCGCGCAACTGTGAGTAACTCTGTTACAAGTCAGGGCACCTGCCTTTTACTGAATTGACTATGCTTTCGCGGTTTGAAGCAGGGATCAAAGTTGAAAACAAACATTCAGGTCCTTATGGGCCTTACCGTTTTGATTTCTGCAAAATCCATTCTTTATATCCGCATTGCGCAAAATTTAAGCTGAGAGCTGGTAAACTATTATTTTTTGTAAGCAATTAACACGCATGAGTTTCCTAAATTTCAGTCGTCCTTTACTGGCAGGCATCCTGCATTCCTTTGAGCCTGATCATATCACAGCGGTATCTGTACTAGCTTCTGAGCAGGCCATCAGAAAAAAGAGAATATCCTGGGGCGTAATTTTCAGGGCTTCTCAGTGGGCACTCGGGCATTCAGTCACCCTGTTAATTTTTGGGGGTATTGCACTTGCTTTTAAAGCATCCCTGCATCAGTATGTCACCCATATTTCTGAATGGGCAGAAATTGCGGTGGGCCCAATCATGATATTTTTGGGTGTCAAAGCGATCAGGAGCAATGCAAAGATTGACCATCTGATACAGGCCAACGCAGCAGCAGCAGCCCATCCACATGCCAGCACGGATCAGTCTCCGCTTCACCTGCATGGAAGAAATGGGGAGATGATACCCGTTAATCCCTTAACCCGCTCTTTCTGGGTAGGAATGGTCCACGGACTGGCAGGAACAGGCGGTGCTTTAACCACAGCCCTGGTGATCAGCGCTACCACCATCCAGGCCTCGATCATGGTACTGATCATTGAATCTGCCGGCATCATTCTGGCCATGAGTATCTACAGTTATATTTTGATATCCACTATGAGCAGGTATCTGCAAAAAAACATGTCCGTGTTTAAGTGGATCAACGGCATTGCCGGCGTGGGATCTGCAACAGTTGGCTGTATCGTGATTTACAGAATCCTGTCTGCCGCATAGCACTTATTTTAAAAAATATTTGATATCCGGGTAGGGGTAAACCCATCTTTACGTGTTTGGTAAGCAGACAGGGATGAATCTGAATTCATTTACCGGTAAATAACTATTATTGTTAAACAATGCTTAACCCTAACCGCTGGAATTTTGGATTTGAATAACGAACAGCTTATACCACTACTGCTTTCAGGAGATGAAAGGACTTTCGAAGGCGTGTATAAACATTTTCTGAAGCCCCTGCATGTGTATGCGATCACCATCCTCAAGGATGAAGAGGCTGCTAAAGGAACCGTACAGAATATCTTTTTAAAATTGTGGGAACGAAAAAGTACACTCAGCTTTAATGGCTCGCTTAAGGCTTATCTGTACAGTGCTGTTTATCATGAATGCCTCAATTATATCCGTCATGAAAAGGTGAAGCTCAACCACCAGGATCATCTGGTCTATACGATGAAAAATACAGAGGAACACGACAGCGGAATGGAACTGACTGATTTAAAGGGAAAACTGCAACAGGTGATGAATGATCTTCCGGAGAAATGCCGGACGGTATTTCAACTGAGCCGTTTCGAAGAATTGAAATACAGGGAAATAGCAGAACAAATGGGGATCTCGGTAAAAACGGTAGAAGCACAGATGGGCAAAGCCCTGAAAATACTCAGGCATGAGCTGGTTGATTACCTGCCCGTGATCATCTGGCTGATCAGCCATCAGTTTATCCTATTTAATTAGAAAGATATGGACGAGATTTTAGTAAAGTATGTAATTGGTGAGGCTACAGCAGCAGAGGAAGAGCTGGTAACCTCCTGGGCCAAGGAAAATAAATCGAACGAAAAATATCTTGCACATTTCAGGCTGATCTGGGAAACGAGCAAGACCCTTCAACCAGAGAGTACGCTGGATGAAGAGCGCAGCTGGCAGGAATTTAAAGAGCTGAGAAGCAATCCTCAGTCTGCAAAGGATGACCTTTCAGCAGACCAAAAACCTGTTTATCAGCTGGAAAAGAAGAAAAGCTTTTCAAGTTGGATGCAGGTTGCAGCAACATGGGCTGTGATTACCGGGGCTGCTTTATTTCTTTATACCCGGTACTTTCCGGCAGAGCCGGAATTGCTTACCCTGCAAAGTTATGATGCCGTAAAAACGGATACCTTATCTGATGGCTCCATCATCACACTGAACAAAAGCTCTGTAGCTGTGTATCCGGAAAAATTTACCGGCAGCACCAGGGAGATGAAGCTCCTCAGCGGTGAAGCATTTTTTAATATTGCCCATGATCGCCAGAAACCTTTTATCGTACATGTACATGATGCGGCGGTCAGGGTAGTTGGAACCTCGTTCAACATCAGGAACAGTAAAGAAAAATCAGAAGTGATTGTAGAAACCGGGATTGTTGAAGTGAGCAGAAAAAAGGTGATGGTAAGGCTCAGCCCATTAGAAAAAGTAGAGATCAATTATGGTACAGGTGAATTAAATAAGGGAGTAACTTCCGATCATTTTTATAACTACTACCGCACAAAAGAATTTGTTGCCAATAAAACCCCGCTGTGGCGTATTGTGCAGGTATTAAATGATGTATATAAAGTTGAAATCCAGGTTCCCGATAAGGCTCTTGCAAACCGGCAGCTCACAACTACCCTCCGTTTAGGGAGCCTTGACCCCATCCTCGATATTATTGCAATGGCCTTTAATGTTCATGTGGTACATGAAGCTGATAAAATTATCATTCGGTAGCTTGCAGATGAAATATATACTGATGATCATTCTGGCATTGCTGATATCTTCGGCCCATGCACAAAGCAAACTGGATAAGGATATCAGCATCCGTGTAAAGCAAACCAGGCTATCAGTTTTGCTGGATACGATAGGAAAGAGGAACGGGTTTTATTTTTCGTACAGCAATGATCAGATCAGTGCAGATAGCCTTGTCAATCTATCAATTGATCATCTGCCACTGAGAACCGTTTTAGATTCCCTGTTTAAAGGTAATGTAGAGTACAAGGAAAGCCCGGGATACATTATCCTTCGCCTCGCGCCCAATGATTTAACGCTGAAGGCCGAAAATGTTGGGGGGAAAGAACAGAGTTTTTATATCAGCGGTTATATTCTTGATGAACGTACCGGACAGGGGATACCTCACGCAAGTATTTATGAAAAAAGATTGCTCGTATCTACGCTTAGCGACCACAAGGGCTATTTTAAAATCAGGGTAAAAGCTGCGGGAATGCTTACACTGACAGTGAGCAAGGAGTTTTATAAGGATGCGAGCGTGAATTTTCTGAGCGACGTCACCATAGGATTGAAACCCCGGAAACCTGATTACAGCGAAGAATCAAATCCTGATAAAGCGGCGAAAAGCTGGTTGGGAAGGATTTTTGTTTCATCAAAGCTCAGAGCGCAGGGAGTTAACCTCAGGAACTACTTTGCCAATGCACCTTTCCAGACCTCACTCACGCCCGGTTTAAGTAGCCGTGGTATGATGAGCAGTCAGGTAGTCAACCATCTGTCATTTAATCTGATAGGGGGATACACTGCCGGACTGGAGGGTGTGGAATTTGCCTATGTATTTAATATCAACAGGCTTGATGTGAAGTATCTGCAGGTAGCGGGACTTTTCAACGTGACCGGGGGAAACTTTCAGGGCGTACAGATCGGTGGAATAGGAAATAACGTGCTGAAGAAGGTGAACGGGCTGCAGCTGGCTACTACCTATAATATGGTGACCGACAGTGTGAAAGGTATGCAGGTGGGAGGGATATTCAATAGTACCAAAAGCAGTGTCAACGGTGTACAACTTTCTGCAGTTCTGAATTATGCCGGGAAAAACAGCTCAGGTTTACGGATGGCGGGTATCGCCAATATCTCTGGCGATACAGCAAAGGGCGCACAGATAGCAGGTATCCTGAATAAAGCGAAGGTGATGAACGGATTTTCATTTGGCCTCATCAATATTGCTGATACCCTCAACGGCTATGCCCTTGGTGTACTGAACTTATCAAAAAACGGCTATCATAAAATCATGGCTTATTCGAGTGACCTGGCACCTGTAAACATTGGGTTTAAATCCGGTAACCACAAATTGTATGCAGTGTTTTCTGCGGGGCTAAATCCGGGGAACAGCATCACCTGTTACAACCTGGGCTGGGGGATAGGGCACGATTTTATGTTGAACAACCGCTATTCCATAGCTGCTGAAATTTCTTCCCATACCCTGCTGGCCAGTGGCTGGCAACAAAGTTATTCTGTAGACAGACTGAGTGCAATGCTCAATTATAAAGTCAGCCGCAAGGTCTCGTTCTTTGCGGGGCCTTCAGTCAACCTGCTCCATAATGAGGGGCTGGAAGCTGAACGGCAGCAGATTATTAAGGATAAGCCCGGACTGATGAATATCGGGAAGAACAAGGGCTGGACCGGCTGGACGATCGGGGTGTCGTTTCTGTAATTCTAAATGTTTCTGAACTAATTAACTTGCTTCGCGCGCCCTGTTTCCTTCACTACAAAACTCAGCACCAGTGCAAGCGATATCACCGCGATCAGGAAAATCCCGGAAGAGCGGAAATGGCTTTCATGATCAGTTGCAAGGGCAAGTGTCCTGCCAAAGTACATCGCAAAAACAGGCCCCAGGCAAGAAGTTACGCCGAAAGTGACAAAGTTAATTCCTCCGGTTGCGCTGCCTTTCACTTCATCCGGATTCGCTTCCTTTATCATTGTATAGGGGATCATTGCCGCACCTGAGGCAATTCCGAACAGCAGCATGCTCGCCACTACAGGAACCAGTCCAGGGGCAAAAAACAGTTGCATAAAGCAGAGGATCATGATTAAACTTCCGGCTATCAGCACTGGCTTCCGGCGTCCGATCTTGTCAGAGATAAAACCCAGCAGCGGGCATCCGATTACCCATCCCATCGGTACCATCGCACTGGCTACCACTGCTGCGTGCTGCGCAATACCACGGTCTGTTACCAGAAAGGAAATTCCCCAGGTCATCGCAAAAACCGTTGTCGGTACAAACAGCAGGCCCGAAATGAGCCCATTGATATAGGATTGCGGATTGCTGAATACTACTTTGTAGGGTACCAGCATATTTCCGGAAGTTTTTTTCCGGCCTTCTGCAGGTGCTTCCTGAGGTGTAGTAAACACCAGCAGCAGACAGATAGTACCGCATGAAGCACCCATGATGATCCAGAATAACTGTACGCTAAGGCCGTTTTCTATGAATGGGCCAGTGATAAACTGTCCTGATGATCCGCCCAGCATGCCCATACATTGGGTTGCTCCAATGGCCGTGGCAATGTATTTTGCCGGGAACCCCCTTGAAGCCAGATACACACAGCCAGTAAATGAAAATGCTGAGCCAGCTCCCTGAAGCAACCTTCCGCTGTAGCCGCTGATTTCTCCTGAAAGGGAAAAAAGCAGGCAGCCTGCACATAACAGGCCGGCGCCAGCAGCTATAGGATATTTTGCGCCAAAACGGTCATAGGCAACACCTGCAACAAGACTGACAATGGCATAGGAATAATAATAAGTGCCCAGTATAGAACTGATTTTGAAAGCTGACATGCCATAGGCATCAGAAAGCTCACTGATCATCACCGCCGGGGAGGAGCGGATTGCATATTGCAACAGGTAAAATAAACAGCCGAGGGCCCATGAAATAATAAAGCCTCGCTGTAATTTTCTGATCTTTAAAGCATCTTGCGTAGTATCGTCTGTCATCATATTAAACTCGTTGGCAAATGGTAAAACCCGGCAACAACGTATGGGATTTTCGCGTGAAATGAATTTGTCGTAAGGTAGTAATATATTACATATCTTTACTTTGATAAGTACGGAACAACAGCAGAAATTAAAGTTCGCCGGACTGTTTTTAATGGAACAACAAGACATCACAAACACTGAACAATTCCTCTCCGGTGGTGGAGAAATGGGAAAACTGATCCGCTCTATGGACTGGTCAAAAACTGCACTCGGACCAATTGAAGACTGGCCGCAAAGTCTCCGTACTTCGGTCAGCTTATGCCTTTCATCCACATTTCCTATCCTGATTGCCTGGGGGCCGGAGACCATACAGATCTACAACGATAGTTACCGGCCGATCTGCGGGGCTAAACATCCTGAATCTATGGGCCAGAATTTCCGTATCTGCTGGGAAACAGCCTTACCTGTAGTAGGTGATGCATTTACCAGAGGGCAGGAAGGTGAAGGTACATACATCAAAGACCAGCAGATGTTTCTCGATCGTTATGGTTATATGGAAGAAGCATACATGACTTTCTCTTTTGCCCCTATCAGGGATGAATCCGGTGGGGTGGGAGGGATATTCCATCCGATCACAGAATCTACTGAAAAGATGCTCAACGCAAGGCGTACTAAGGTACTGAGAGAACTCGGCGCCAGTCTGGCTAAAGCAAAATCAGTATTGGAAATCGGGCAGATGACCTCAGAAAAATATGAGGATTACCAATATGATATCCCCTTTCTGCTGATGTACCAGATCGATTATGCTGCCGGTGAAGCACGTTTGGTGAGCAGTGCCGGCATTCCGGAAGCTGATCTCCAGGTTCCCGATCATATAGATATTAAAGATGCCTTTAACAGCTGGAACCTCTACGAGGTACTGCAGTCTGGTATGAACGGACAAACTGATATAGCGCAATGGATAGGCGAAAATACTGTTGGCCCCTTTGGGGAACCACCAAAAAATGCGATGGTGCTTCCGCTGCGGATCTCCGGACAGCCGGAAATATTCGGCTTCATGGTGGCTGGTATCAGCGCGCGCAGGGCACTCGATCAGGAGTACCTGAGCTTTTATGACCTGCTTGTTAATACGTATAATACTGCGGTATCAAGTGTTTATGCGTATGTGCAGGAACAGAACAGGGCTGAGGCACTGGCGGCAATTGACCGTTCTAAAACCGCTTTCTTCAGTAATGTAAGTCATGAATTCCGTACTCCGCTCACGCTGATGCTGGGGCCACTGGATGATATATTGCATAAGGATACCCTGCCCGGGGATATCAGAGAGCCTCTTGATGCAGTACAACGCAATGCAGTACGTTTACTGAAGCTGGTCAATAATCTTCTTGATTACAGCCGTGTTGAAGCAGGACGAGCACAGGCTGCTTATCAGCAGGTCGATTTGGCTGAACTGACCACTGATCTCGCAAGCAGTTTCCGCTCTATCATTGAAAAAGCAGGCATGACGCTCAGTGTGGATTGCCGGGAAATTAACGGACAAGTATATGCCGACAGGCAGATGTGGGAAAAAATTGTGCTCAATCTGTTATCGAATGCATTTAAATATACTTTGGAAGGCTCGATTAAAGTTTCCCTGAGACAGGAGGGCAATTTTGCGGTGCTCAAGCTCCAGGATACTGGTGTAGGCATACCTGAGAAGGAGCTGCCCCATATGTTTGAGCGTTTTCACCGTATAGAAAATTCTGCCGGGCGTACCCATGAAGGAACAGGCATCGGCTTGTCTCTTGTGCATGAGCTGGTTCATTTACACGGAGGTACAATCTCAGTACAAAGTGTAGAAGCTGAAGGCAGCACATTCACGGTTACAATTCCTCTTGGAAAATCGCATTTACCACAGGAGCACGTACTGCAAAAAGCAAAAGATGTTGATTCTACTGCGCTGACAGGCGCTTTCATCAAAGAAGCTTATACCTTATTACAGGATCAGCTGTCTCATCCTGATGTGCAATCTACGAAAACGGCTGAGAGCCTGGAAACACACGATGTTACGCAGAGCAAGGATACCCGCATTCTCATCGTGGATGATAATATGGATATGAGAGACTATCTGCGCCGTTTACTTGACCCCTATTTTACGGTTGTTATTGCCATTAACGGCGAAGATGCACTGGCGAAAATTGAAAATGCAGTGCCAGATCTCGTATTGAGCGATATCATGATGCCGGTAATGGACGGTACCACTATGCTCAAACAGATCAGGGCCAATACAGTCACCTCTCGTCTGCCAGTCATATTTCTCTCAGCACGTGCCGGCGAAGAAGCCCGCATTTATGGTCTGGAGGCCGGAGCGGATGATTACCTGGTTAAACCATTTTCAGCAGCAGAATTGCTGACCAAGGTAAGGGCACAAATTAAGATCAGTACTGCAAGGGGACTTGCGGAGCAGCAGCTGAGGGATCTCCTGATGCAGGCTCCTGTTGCTATTGCCATCTACCGCGGAAAAGACCATATGGTTGAAATGGCAAATGAACGTATGCTGCAATATTGGGGGCGTACGGCAGAGCAGACCTTTAACAAGCCACTTTTCGAGGCTATACCGGAACTGAAAATACAGGGGTTTGAACGGCTGATGGAGCACCTTAATCATTCGGGACAGCGCTATACGATTAATGAAATTCCTATTACCGTCAACCGTTACGGCCATACCGATATCGTCTATACCAGTCTGACGCTTGAACCTCTGAAGAACGAAGAAGGTGTCATCACAGGAACAATGGCTGTGGCTGCAGATGTAACAGAACAGGTTGTGGCGCGTAAAGAACTGGAGAAAACTACTGATACCCTGCAGCTGACAATGGATGCGGCGGGGATGGGAAACTGGTTAACGGTTTGGGGCACGGGGAACCTGGAAATTTCAAGGCAGACGAGAATTATCCACGGCATCCCGGACGATATGGAACTTACTTTTGGAGAGGCCACGCTGATGATTGTTCCTGAACACCGTGAACGTGTTTTGCATAGTATTCAGCATGCGGTGGAAACAAAAGGAAGATTTGATGAAGATTACCAGATACAGCCTTATAACGGAGGCAGAAAAAAATGGCTCAATACTACCGGTAAAGTAGAAATGAATGATGATGGAGAAGTGAAATCAGTCATCGGCACTATCCTTGACATCACCGAAGCAAAGGAAGATGATTTGAGAAAGGATGATTTTATCGGAATGGTAAGCCATGAGCTGAAAACCCCGCTGACCTCACTTGCAGGTTATTCGCAGATCCTCAGTTTACATGCCAGGCGCACAAATGACGATTTCGCGAAAGATAAGATCGAGAAGGTGTTAACGCAGGTGAAGAAAATGAGCACGATGATCAATGGGTTCCTGAACGTCAGCCGTCTGGAATCAGGAAAGATCCAGGTAAATAAACAGCCATTTCTGATGAACAGCCTGATCACTGAAACGATTGAAGATCTGGGGATCCGTTCCGGAACGCATCATATTACCTTTGCTGAATGTGCGGATGTGAGCGTGGTGGCAGACAGGGATAAGATTGGTACTGTACTCTCCAACCTGCTCAGCAATGCAGTGAAATATTCACCCACCGGACTGCAGATTGCTGTCCGCTGTGAAGTAAAAGAGCAATCGGTGATCATCAGTGTGACAGACGAAGGAATGGGCATCGCACAGCCTGACCTCGTAAAACTGTTTGACCGCTACTACCGTGCTGAAAATAAACAAATGCAAAATATCAGTGGTTTTGGTATCGGCTTATATTTATGTGCAGAGATTATCAACCGACATGATGGCCGCATATGGGCAGACAGTGAGGTCGGGAAGGGCTCTACATTTTATGTAGAACTTCCGCTTCAGTAAAATAAATCAGTAAAAATGGTATAAGAGTTTGGCAGGAAACAGGGACAGCCTGAGTACCAATATCGGATCAAATTTAGGGAAATTTTACTACCACTTATCTGCTCACAGCTCAAACAGGATGATGTGCCTATGCCGAATGATTTCAGGGCTACCCATACAGAAGATGGAGGCCACCGGAATAATTCATACCGCGATGATATTGGCTTTAGCGGTGAAGTAGATTTTACGCCAACCGTAAACCAGGAATATGTGGGGATATAGTTATCAGCGTGGCAAAAAGAGTACAACGGTATACACAAAGCCTTTATGTATTGAGCAATAATAAGATCAATGAAACCAACGTTATAAAAACACGATGGTACTACAACCAGTTTAAAAATCAACTGGATAGTATTATTTGACCGCAACTATCAACTGGCAGAAGGTTTTCCGGAGGCAGGCAGGAGTTATTTTGCTAACTTACATTATACTTTTTAATACACATGATGAAGAAAAAACTTCTGTTTACAGCTGTAACCGCAATGTTCCTCTGTACATTTTCTGCAGTACAGGCACAAACTGCCGGAGTTAGCGTTGGTGGCAGTGTGGCCAAACCTTATCAACTCAACGCAGCGGCTGTTTCAGCAATGAAAAAGGAAAACGTTACGGTGAAAGACCACGATGGTAAAGACCACCACTACAGTGGCGTATCCCTGTATGAGGTGATCACTAAAGCCGAAGCTGTACCGGGCAACATGCTGAAAGGCAAAACGATGGCGAAATATGTTTTGGTAACTGCCGCTGATCATTATCAGGTGGTGCTGGCTATTCCGGAATTTGATCCCGCTTTTACAGATAAAGTAATTGTTCTTGCCGATAAGGAAGATGGTGAAGCGCTGGCAGCGAACCTTGGACCGTACCGTTTAATTGTGCCCGGTGAAAAGAAACCGGCCAGAAGCGTCATGCGGGTAACCTCAATAGAGGTACTTGATGCCAGAAAACCCTAAAAGTTAATAAAACGGCGGTCGTTGATCAGTTGAATATCTGTAAGTGTTTTCAGGAAAGTGATCAGCTGTGCCTGTTCTACCACAGTTAAAGGTATGCCTCTTGATCCTGTTTTGTCCAAAACGGGATCGAGAGGCGGTCAGTACATGATCTGTACTGATCCCTGAGCTGCCAAATGCCTGCTCAAACATCAGGGGGAAACCGGCATCCCTTTTAAGAGCTTTTAAAATGCTGTCCGGATGATTGTTCATCTCGCAGGGATGGGTTAATGCATTGATCTGCCAGGCAAGATTGAACAATGGCGGGGCATTCCTGTCGCCAGGACAATCTTTTACACCTCTGCTAAGTACTGTATTTAAGTTGGCAAAGGCTAAAAACAGCCCCCGAATCAAACCGGAGGGCTGTTCAATAGGCTATAAAACGATCTCGCTCTGATACTGATGACCAGAGCCATCAGTGGCAACAACCTTCAGCTGTTTCACAGCCCCGTCAATCCTTGCGGTAAAAAGGTGCCCCGTTTCGTGCGGCTCTACGAAATGACGACCCTGGGGCTTGTTTTCCCCCTGATACAATTCTATTGAAAGCGGATCAAATCCGGTTTCTTTGCTGAGCTCACCGGCAAGCCTGCCATCGAGAAAATACCTCACCTTCCATTGCGGATCATAGTTCCAGACATTGGCCACCAGGCGAATGCCGTTATCCTGCTTTTCTGTATGCAGGCTCAGCTGGTGTTCTTTTGGCAAACCTGTTGATTTGTAATATCCTTTCAGATCTGATCCATTTACTTCATACACACCATAACCGCGCGGGGTGCCGTCAGTACAGATTGGCCCCGTCCACCAGGCACCGCATACCGTCCCGTGGTTATGTTCATATACGCCATTAGTGATATTGTTTTCGTGAAAATGGGTATGTCCGGACATCACATGTACATGCTTAAACTCCTGCAATACCTGATAGAATGCAGCATTGTTCTTCACGCCCAGATAAACCGGGATGTGAAGATTGATGATGATCAGCTGATCCTTGCCTACATACTGAAGGTCTTTAGCCAGCCATTCCAGCTGTTCCTCAGAAATATAACCATCATAATTGCGTTCCGTACCCAGGTAACGTACATCATCCAGAACAATATAATGTGCAGAGCCACGGTTGAATGAGTAATAGGTAGGGCCGTATAAGTTTTTAAATGTCACATCCGAGCTTTCATCGCCCCCCATCCGGTAATCCATATCATGATTACCGATCACCTGGAAAAACGGAATGCCCAGCTGATCAATCGCTGCATTATAGTCAGGAAACAGCGCATGGTTATCCCAAACCATATCCCCAACACAGATGCCATGTACAAGTGCATCCTTTCCCAAAGACCTGATCGTGGCTATGGTGTCTGGCACAGCAGTGTCCATCATCTGTTTTACATCCTGCTTGTTCTTTACCTGAGGATCTGCCCAGATGATAAAATAATGCTGGTTATCATCCTTTCTGAGCGCTTCCAGACTAAAATCATATGGCGATGCATCGCCCAGCTTCTCATATTGCTTCGCGATGTTATAGTCTTTTTTAAACTGGTAACCCGCAGGCGTGCTCATAAAAACATTTTTCGCTTTTTCATTGGGCATCAGTTCGTAACGTCCGTTTTTATCCGTCAGCACTACCGTAAATCCATCAGAAATAACCACATTTCTGATACCCTTTTTTCCGGCAGTTACCCTGCCTCTGATGAGCACTGAGGTATCTGCCAATCCAAATGCATTCGTATTCAGTGCAATAAATGCACTTCCGGCGATGAGGCCGGCACTGCGGAGGAAATCTCTTCTGTTCATATTAGTTTTTTAATGTCGTAAATCCTGTCCCTTTTTCAATAGTGCTCAGCGGCGATGTCCTTGTCAGTGTGATGCTCGTCACCGTTCTGCCGGCAACCCATTGCCCTGTAGAGGCATCATAGATACCACCAAGCTGGGTAAAGGCCCCTGTTGCCGGTAAAACCAGTTTCGCCGTATTGGTACCACAGCCGTAAAAGCCCTGGGTAAGACGCGTTACCGGGTTGATGGTACTGTAATAATCGGTATTCGTAATGCGGTACCCAATTTCCGGAGGCCCCGCAGCATAGACGGTACCATTACCACCGTACATAATTACATCCAGCGGAACGGTAGAGGCATTGACAGTGGTTCCCCGGAATACCGCGATACCGGCCACATTACCGCTGTTGGCGAGCAGGTTGGCGGTGGCCGCCCCGAAGTCTGCCCCGGCCACATTGGCATATAGTGTACTGTTGATCCATGGTGCAGCACTGATATCCGTAGAGCCTGCTCCCCAGATATTTTTGCTGCCCCCCACATAGAAGAACTGGCCTTTGCTCACCTTTCCTGATGTCAGGTTAAATTTATAGCTGCGGGCTCCACCGATTGCCCATCCGTTGGCAGGGGCAGGGTTGGTACCGGCATTGTTGCAGGCCACCAGCGAATAATTGCTTAGGGCAAAATCAATATCCTGTGTGGCCATCAGCTGGATATATTCGTAATTGCCATCAGATCCGTTCGGATCAGTGAGGTATCCTGCAATAATCACTGGCGAAGGTTTGATCAGCGGCAGTTCAAACACATCATTGAAGATGCGGGGCCAAAGCTGTACACTGGTTTGGGCACCATTGGCAACAATTACCGGGATACCTGTGAAATTGGCACTGGCAGGGAATATCTGGCTTGCAAAAGCAGCTGTCGCTTCCGTATGCACAGTCAGTTTACCAAAACCGTCATTGATGGTTTTATCACCGCTAAAAGTATCACCCGGCTGAGGCTCCGGTTCTGTTACCGCTTTGCTGATCGTCACGAGGGTGTTTTCATAATCATCAGGGGTGGCTAGCAGTGCAGCAGACTGAACCGTCCTCAGTTTTAAGGTCGTTACTTGTGCCAGCTTAGTAATAGCGGAGGCGGCCAAACCCCTGAGGCGCATACTGCCATTAACCTTTGTAAGGGTGGCACCAACAACTTCTACGGATACAGAATCCCCCGGTTTATAGCTGGCTGCTGAGGCACCCATTTCAAGCGCTATACCGCGGAGCACATTGCGGCGCAGGTTTTGGATCACTACAATACCGGAAGGTGTATTGCCTGATGTGGCATCAGAAATCACCACTCCGCCAATCTGTTTGGCTCCTGAAAGCATCTCTGTGTTTAAAGTGAGGTCGCTGCCTTTGTAAAGGTCTTTTAAATCTACCACGGCAATCACCGGGCTGAGCGTTCCTTCTGCATAGTCGTTCTTCTTGCAGCCAGAGAATGCCGCGATAACAATTAGGCCAAGGAATAAATATATCTTCTTCATTTGATGAATGATCTGAATTTTTAAATGATACAAATTATGGTTTTTGCCACCAGACCCGGGTGCTGATTTCGTCTCCTCCCTGTGCAGCTACTGCCGCCTTGTAATGATCAGGGTTGGAAGATTGTACGTATACAGGATAGTTTAAACGTGCAGGCATGATCCCGTTATTAACCAGGCCTGGACCCTTTGGCAGTATAGGGTGCCCGGTACGGCGGTATTCGAACCACTGCTCAAAATCAGTTGCAAACATCGAATAGTATTTTTGCGCGTGGATCAGTTCCATCTTCTGGTCAAGCGTGGCCGCAGGGTTCCATGGGATATCTGCACTGGCAAGATAGGTCTCTATCGGTGTAGCAAAGGTAGGTACCCATAAGGTGATGCCTGATAAAGTACCATTGTTATAGTATGTCCTGGCATCTCCGGCTATCCATCCTTTAGCGGCGGCTTCGGCCAGGATAAACTGCAGCTCTGAGTAATTCATGATATTGCCCATGAGTGGTTCATTCATCAGGGTTGTGGTAGTAGAGGTAGTGGAGAGGAAATAAGATTTGATCACTGCGCCCTGTCCCGGTGAGTATCCGCTCGGTACACCTACAAAACTACCCTGGTACGTGGCTATAGAAAAACGGTTGTTAGGTGTTAAACGCGGATCTGCCCAGCGGTTCAGGTTATTGATGAAGAACTCTGTGACACCTACCGCACGGAAGTCCTGTTCGCGCACACCACCGATAAAGGGCGAAGTCAGTGCACCCACTCCCGTCCAGCGTAATATGGCCCCATCGGCATTACTGGTCATGATCGGGTAAGCAGCGGGGTTCGTATCCACAATTTCCTTAATCTTGGCGATACAGGCAGCAGATACTTCGGCTTTGCCGGACAACCGCATCAGGAGCCGCAGGTAAAGGCTGTTCCCAAACTGGCGCCATTTCAACGCATTTCCGTTAAACACCGGATCACTGGAACCGTTTACGTTTCCTGCACCGATCAACAGCGTATCGGCAGTCTCCAGCTTTTTAAAGATATCCATATAGACATCTTTCTGGCTGTCAAACTTAGGCGCAAAATTACCTATTTTGCCCTGGTTGGATTCAGAATAGGGGATATCACCGTAAGTATCTGTCAGCAGGGAGTATACCCATGACTGGCAGATCAGCGAGATGCCCATATAGGTTTTGCTGTATGTGAGCGGCTGACCGGCAACGGTATAGATATCCTTAAAGTTAGTGAGTTGTGTGTACCAGTTGTTCCAGGTGTTGTCTGCCCAGGTGCGCCTGATATCATAGCGGAAAACCTTTCCTTCCCCATCTCCGGGATCTACGGTTACCTGCATCAGTTCATTGTTAAAGGTGCGGTTGCGGAGCATGTTGGTGCTCACGGTGTTTACCAGTGCAGGTGCCAGCAATTGCTGCGGTAAAGCATTCGGGGTGCCATTGGGATCTGTATTGAGTTCTTCAAATCCTTTTTTACAGGATGATAGTCCAAGGGCTACTAACATCAGGGCAGTTATAATTTTTCTCATTTTCTTAAATATTAGATACCGATAACCAGGTTAAAGCCAAATGTGCGGGTAGAAGGAAACTGGGCAACTTCAAAGCCCTGGACAATGTCGCTTCCGTCAAGAGTTCCAAACTCAGGATCAAAAATCGGCCACTTAGACCAGATGTACAGATCGCGGCCATATACCCCCAGGGTAGCGCGCTGCAGGCCCAGGCGATGGGTAAGGTTCTTGCCTACTGTAAAATCAAGCCTTGCTTCGCGAAACTTCACAAAGTTGGTAGAGAACGTATTGCCTTCGGCATTATCGATGCCGTAATGCGAACGGTAATAGCCATCCACATCTGTGGCGATCACATCATTTTTGCGGTAGGTGCCATCAGCATTCTGGATCACACCGTTACCGATGATCCCATTATAGCGTCCCGGCAGGGTGTTGGTCGTTTTTCCCTGTTCTGCCAGTTTATAGTTGGACAGTGAATAGGCAGAAGCACCAAACTGAGCATCAAACAGCAGGTGAAGGCCAAACTGTTTGTACTTGAAATCATGGCCCATACTGGTTTTCCATTTGGCTGTTGTGTTGCCCAAATAAACCAGATCATTTGATAATTTTGCAAAACCTGTGGCTGCATCATAAACGATCTGTCCGTCTGGTGCACGCATGTACCCGCGGCCAAACATGTCGCCCATGCTCCCGCCAACACGTGCCACAATCTGGGCACCACCGGTAGGGCCGTTCCGCAATACCACGGCGCTGTCTGCCAGCTGCTCAATCTTGTTCCTGTTGGCACTGAAGGTAGCAAATACCGTCCAGCTGAATTTTCCGGGATCTTGTATGGGTGTACCATTAAGTGAAATCTCCAGCCCTTTGTTATTTACCCTGCCCACGTTGATCACTGCCTGGCTAAAGCCTGAGGACTGATCGATAGTACGGTTGAGGATCTGGTTTTTGGTATTCCCGCTATACACAGCAAGGTCAAAGCCCAGGCGGCTTTTAAAGAACTTCATCTCTGCGCCTAGCTCAAGTGTGGTGGTGCGCAAAGGTTTCAGGTCTGGATTGGCCAGGATACGCGGGTTTTGCAGGCCTCCGGCATAAGTGCTGCCGGCGCTCACATAGTTGAATGTAGTTTGATAGGGATTGGTAGTTCCGCTGCCTACACCTGCAAGAGAAGCCCTCAACTTGGCATAATTGATCGTTTCAGGGAGTTTAAAGGCTTCGGTAGCGATGAAACTTAAACTGGCAGAAGGGTAGAAGAAACCAACCTGGTCAGTCCTGTTGGCCGTAGCAAGGGTACTTACCCAATCCTGACGGGCGGTGATATCCATATACAGGTAATCCCTGAAGCTGGTAGAAAATAAGCCATAGAAACTATTGATGGCATATTTAGATTTAAAGGGGGCCGTAATCAGTGGTCCTGCATTGTTGGCCATGGTATAAATTCCCGGATAGACCAGTGAATCGGCACGTACCTCATCCCGGTTGTAATTGTTGCGGAGCATGCTTCCGCCGGCCGTTGCGGTGACATTGAAATCACTGCTTACCTTTTTGTTGTAACGCAGCAGGAAATCGCCACCGGCTTCCTGTGAATAAATATTTTGTGTGCGGTATGATCCTTTTGGATATTTGGTGCCTGCGTCATACGGGCGTTCCTGCGCACGCTGCTCATAACCCATATCAAGCGTAGCCCTTACCTGAAAGCTCAGTGCATTGGTGATCTTGTATTCAGCCTGCACGTTACCCGTTACTGAATTACGGTTAGACTTATTGATAAACTCTTCGGAGATGGCGTAAGGGTTTTCAGGGAAAGTACTGAAAGGGTAGAAGATCCCCCTGCCTTCCTGACCGATCCGCCAATAGTTTTTCAGCCAGTTCAGATCGGCGCTGGGCTGCCAGAAAATATACCAGTACATGATCGACTGGTTACCATAACCTGCACCGGGCAGGTTATCGCTGTTTTTATTGTTATAATTTACCTTTGCACTGATGGTCAGCTTATCGTTGATCTTAGAGTTTACCGACAGCGCAATGCTGTTACGGGTATAGCCGGTATTTGGCGTAATCCAGTGATTGGTTACATTGGTAGCCGAGAAACGGGCAGAAGTTTTATCTGTACCGCCATCCACACTGATAGAGTTGGTATAGGTGCGGCCTACATCAAAAAACTCGCGGCTCTGGTTTTTATAAGGCACCCATGGCGTCCTGACGGTACCCTGTTTCTGAGTGAGCGGGTCCAGCTGGTAGAATTGCTGCCCGTCAAACTTAGGCCCGTATGCCGAGCTGGTGCCGCTCGTACTTGCACCGTCAGGCCCGGCACCGAACGAATAATACCTTGAACCTGCTGTTCCCTGTCCGTATTCATATTGCATATCCGGCCATCGGTTTACAGACTCCATAGAAGTATTGGAATTAAATGTGATCCCAAGTCCGCTTCTCTTGACACCAGATTTGGTGGTAATGATGATCGCACCGTTGGCGCCCCGCTGCCCGTATAAAGCTGCAGCTCCCGGGCCTTTCAGCACACTGACATTCTCGATATCCTCAGGGTTAAGGTCATTCAGGTTACTTCCGTAATCCGCGGGCATATTGTCGCTGCCCGTACCATAAGCAGTTTCACCGGCATTGGAAGTACGCCTGCCGCTACCCTGGTTAATCACTACGCCATCTACCACGATCAGCGCTTCATTGTCGCCCGTAAGGTTGTTCTCGCCACGCAGGATAATCTTGTTGGAACCTGCCGGGCCACTGTTTGAACGTACCAGGTTAAGCCCTGCCACCTTGCCGGAAAGTGCATCTGTCCAGTTGCCGGATAGCGCGTTGGTCAGCTGTTCGCCTTTTACTTCTGTTACCGAATAACCCAGTGCTTTCTGCTCACGTTTAATACCGAGCGCGGTAACCACTACCTCGTTCAGACTATTGTCTGCTTCATTGAGCGTCACGTTCAGGTTGGTAGTTTCATTGGCTTTTACGGCAATGCCGTTGATGGTCCTGGTTTCTGCGGAGAGGTAGCTGAATTCCAGGGTGTAAACCCCTGCATCTGCGCTCAGGTTATAGCTTCCGTCGTTCACAGACATCACGGCAATACCAGCTGCGCGGATACGTATGGATGCGCCAGGGATGGTGTTGCCCTTGTCATCCATAATTTTACCGCTGATCCGGCCTTTGCCCTGGGCTTGTGGAACAATAAGGATATTCTGTCCGGCTGTTTGCCTGAAAGTATAACCGGTGCCTTTCAGTAGTAATCCGATCGTTTCTTCTATAGTCCGTGTGGCCTTCGCCAAACTGACGATGCGGCTGTCATCCAGTGTGTTATTGTAGCTGATGGTAAGATTGCCTGCTTTTTCTACTAACTGAAATGCATTTTTGAGGCTGATGCGCTCTGCCCCGAAGGAAATTTTTTTATTGTTTACTGACTGTGCCCCTGCGTTAAAGACGCCAAATGGGATACAAAGTATCAAAAGCATGGTAAAAAACCACAAATGTTTCATAGTTTATCGATTGTTTTTTAGCGGTCATGAAGCTATCATCGGCTTATTTATTACATTTGAAGAGGTAAGCCGATGATGGATTCATCTATTTACTTTAAATTTATTCTTGCTTAGCGGTGAGTTTAAATGTCAATGATGCCTGGGATTGTTACAGCAATTCCGGGCTTTATGATCCTTTTCATCAAGTAATCCTATTTCATAATTTTCCCTCCTTTTTGGTTGTTGTTTGAGATATACAGGTGATTTCCGTTTTGTGTATAAGCTAAGCCCGACAGGATCGTCAGGTTATCCATCGTTTCACTAAGTGATATATTTTTGAATTTTGCAGTCAGCCGTACTTTACTGAGCTCAGGGTCAGTAAATTCTATCTCTACTCCATAATGATGTTCAAGAGACATGACAATATCTTGCAGGGAAGTATTATAATAGATAAAATCACGTCTGATCCATGAAATCACATCATCTGCATCGGTTTCGCTGAAAGTATATAAACCATTCTGGGTATTGATGCTGATCTGATCGTCTGGCAGCAGGTACCTGATCACTTCATTGTGGCCTCTGGTTTTTGCCATGACCGCCACTTTACCGGTTTTAACCGTTACCGCTATCCTGTCTTCATGCCCATAGGCCTTGATATTGAAAGAAGTACCTAAAACTACCGTCGTGATATCTCCTGTAGCTACGGTAAAGGGATGTTCAGCCTGGTGGACCACATCAAAGAAAGCTTCTCCATCCAGGTAAACCTCACGCGTCTTCCCGGTAAAATCTTTTGGATACTTTAGCTTGCTGCCTCCTCCCAGATACACTACCGAGCTGTCTGGAAGTATATATTTTGCCTGTTTGCCATTGGTGTTACTCAGAAACTGATATTCCTCTTCAGCACCAGTCCTGTATTTGTAAATTACTGAACCGAGGATGCAGCAAATCAGGCAGGCTGCTACAAATGGCATCCATCTTCGCTTCTTTACCGGCCTTTGGCTTTCCTCAGCACTGATATGTGCCTGTATCTTTGCCCATGCCTTTTCGGGATGTACCTGTGGTTTAAAATATAATTTCGATGCTTCAAGAATGTGGATGGTGTCACTGAACTGGGTTTGGTGCTCCGGACTTGCTTCTATCCATTCCTGTAGTTGGGTGAGCCCTTCATCGCTGATGGTCTTCTCAAAATATGCAATAATTAATTTATAGCTGTTATCTTCCATTACTGTCTCTACAGGTAAAGACAGAAAAATGATCAGTTTTACGTATCCGGATGCGTTAAGGTTATATTAACAAATCGTTAATTTCCCTGAGCTGAACGGCGGAAGTCTTTTAACAGCAAACGAAGTTTTTTGATGGATTTATACAATGTAGTATCTACTGTGCGGACAGAGATACCAAGAATGCCTGATATTTGCCTGTTATCCAGGCTGTCGATATGGCTCATCAGGAGAATCTGGCGCTGACCGGGAGGCAGGGTGTCAATGACGTTGAGGATACCGTCATAAGATTCCCTGCTCGAAAGGATTTCAAATGGATTTTTGCCGTCCTGAAAGGTAAAATGGTCGGTATTGATCTCTTCAATAGAATCTACAGGCTCCTTCTTTTTCTCGAGATAATTGAGTGCCAGGTTTTTTGCAGCTACAAAAAGATAACTTTTGATATTGAGGACTACAGCATCGTGCCGGTTGTCCCATACCTTGATGAATAAGTTGGCAATGATCTCTTCTGCAATCACATATTCCCTGGTATATACGGCGGAGAACTGGCAAAGCGGTTTGTAGTAGCGGTTGAAAAGAGTTTCAAGGGCTAAATGGTCGTTATTTTGTAAGAGATCCGTTAACGCTTCATCACTAAGTTCAGGATACATGCCAGATGGTTGTTTCTACAAAACTAAAGCTATGATATTAACTTAATATTAAATCGCTACGGAAACTCCTCGGCCTTTGTCATTGGCTTTTCTGGCAGGAAATACTTTGGGGTGATATCAAAATAATGCGCCAGCGCATTGATATGTTTCAGATTGTACTTCGCAGGGTTTTTGTAATTCTCTACGTTGCCAATAAATGAGGTCTTGGTATTGATGATTTTACCAATATCACTCTGTTTAAGATTATGTTTTCTTCTCAGCATGATCGTCACATCAATTGTATATTGCTCAATCGGATCAAGTAAAAGCTGTTGTTTCGCCATGGGATTACGTTAAAGCAAATATATCCTCCAGGGTTAAAATTATTCAGGGGGTTTATACCCTTTATACAGAAGAAAAATACTAAAAAAAATATGCGTTAAACCACATATGTAGTTTTTATAGGGTATCCATTTTTTGTCTGCAATTATTTCTTTAATATTACATCAAAAAAAAACTGACATATGAACATCAAAACAATCAAATCAGGAATATTAGCTGTGGCTTTAATCCTGACCTCTACAGCGATGCGCGCACAGGAAAAAGCCAGTCCTGCAGCAACGGCAACAGGTACTATCAATGGTGCTAATATTTCGATCAGCTATAGCAGCCCTGCTGTAAAAGGCCGTAAGATTTTCGGAGGACTTACTCCTTATGATCAGGTATGGAGAGCAGGTGCTAACGAAGCCACAATTTTTAAGACGGACAAGAAAGTAATGATAGGCAAAACTCCCCTTGAGGCAGGTTCATACAGCATTTACGTCATCCCTTCTGAAAAATCATGGAAGGTAATATTTAACTCGCAGACAGGACAATGGGGTGTTGGAAAAGGCGGATCTTCACGCATTCCTGAAAAAGATGTAACAACCATCACGGTTAAAGCTCAGAAAACTCCTGAACTGGTAGAACGCCTTAAATATGACATAACGCCAAAAGGTTTTACACTGGCATGGGAAAACACAATGGTACTTGTGCCTGTAAAATAACCTTTAGTATCTGATACCAAAAGCCCGCTTTTCTCACCGGAAAAAAGCGGGCTTTGCTATTAAAAAGTATGCAGCTTCTTTCTGAAGTTATACAATCCTGCCAGTAACAGCAGCAGGGAAAAAGCCATCACTACCAGTAGATTCTGCAGCACCTTTCTGCTGGAGGAGGGGTTCACATAATGCTCAACCTTCAGTTTTTTCCAGTCAATATCCCTGGCCGTACCGCCGGTAAAAATTACCGGATAAAATGATAAGCGCAGCTGCTCATGGTATGCCTTTAAGGCTTTGAGAAAATTAAGATGGCTCTGGAGATCCGATCCTGCAAGCTCATTTAGGCCAAGCTGAGTTTGTATCCCCGGAAACAGCACAGCGCTGGCGTTCGTAAAACCCTGTCGGTCATCCAGTTTTTTCATCATATGTCCTGCACTTTCAGCAGCCTCATCATCGCCCATTTGCTGCATGGCATAATACCAGTACCAGCTAAAAGTAAGCGCTGAGGGAAAAGGGAATTTTTTAAACTGCGGATAGTGTTCATAAAACTTGTCCATTGTGACATGTTTTTCTCTGTCCCATTTTTCATGGTTTCCTTCGCGCTGATGGATTACCGTTTCCATAGCTTCAGGGATCGGGTACTTTTTAGTGAGCCAGACATTCAGCACGGCCGGGCCAATAATATTTAAGACTACCCAGCAGGCGATAAGGGTAACGGCATTGTAACTGGATGATTTGTTTCCGGAAATTACCCAGAAGGAAAGGGCAAACCAGAAAAGCACATACAGGCTCAGCACCATAAGCACCATCACGAAATGCAGGTCAACCGCAAGTTGCAGGTATACAGCTGCGGCAGCCATCAGTATCAGCAGAACAGCAAATATGGTGATCATCCTGATAGAGAATTTACGCAGGATAATAGGTAAAGGAAGGCCGGACTGGGATTTAACCAATCCCCAGACGCCTGATTCCTGCTCCGCAGACACGATATTGTAGCTGAATGCAATGATCACCAGCGGGAAGAGAAATATAATTACAAATGCCAGGTCCATATTGCCGAGCAGTAGGGTAGAAGGGTTGTTCAGATCGGTATCATACATTTGTCCTTCCAGCCCCAGGATGGATACTGACATCAGGTAGGGATTGATATCACGCTGGCCATTTGCAAAAGCCGCCCATGGGCTCGGCATATGAGCTATGGAGAATTTATTGTAAAACAACAGCAGCCCAAGGTCTTCAGCATGAAGCCTGATATTGTGCGCGGTTTTTTCCTGTTGCAGCACATTTGCCTTTTCGATCACCGCCTCCTGCTTCTCTATAAACTTTTTACCAAAGTATAAGCCTGCAAAACCACTGATCAGCAAGATCAGTATGCCCGACCATACGGCTCTGTTACGGAAAAATATCTTAAATTCTAATTGATATGTACTGTTGTTCATGGTATTGTTTATAAAGTTTTTACCCATTTTGATGAAACTGCTATTCCCGTAATGACCAGGATAAACCAGCATAAAAGAGACAGGATAGTCATCATTTGGTTGTCAATCACCCATCCGATAGTCTTAAATTTATAATTGAAATCAGGCTGAGAAGCCCAGTTACTCTGGCTGATGCTGAGGGGTTTCTCTTTTTCTCCGGGTTTGATATTGCTGATCTTTTCGATCTGCAGCCTGTTCATATGCTGTGCCAGATGATAGCGGTAATCTTCGGCCTGGTCCTGGAAATCTATATAGGTTTTAAAATCTGCCGCCGTGAGTGCCATCGACAGGTTTTTTATGGCCAGAAAAGGATTGAAATAACTGGCCGCCACGGCAAAGCTGTTTTGCCTGCCAAAGGTATCAATCAGATCCTGCTGATGACGGTTGTAGATCTCTGCCGAAATCCGTTCACCTTCTGCCATGACCGTTCCTCCATAATTAAAGGGCAGCTTGTTGACATCATCAACCTTATATCTTTTTAAGATATCTGCCTTAAACTTCGCATAATGCGGGTCGTCAGGATTGTGGCTGTCGCCCTGCTTTTGCAGATCGGACTCAATCGCTGCGCCGAATTCAATTTTGGATGGCGAAGGATAAACCTTTGCGCCCACAGCCTGAGTAATCCGTGGCATCACGATCATAAAGAATACCCATAGCACCAGCAGGGTAGTCAGCGCGGCCTTTGAGGTCTGATGAAAAGCAGATATCAGTACGGCAATACCGGAGCAGATGACGAAATAGACGGCATAGCCCAGAATTAATAAGAGCAGTCGCAGGCTGGCATCTGCTGATACCTGCCAGTTGCTCAATGCGGCCCAAAGCACAATGGTCAGCAGGATCACCGGGATAAACAGGGTAAAGCTAACGGCGATAATACCTGCGGTTTTGCCCGCCAGCAACTGCCGCCAGCTCACTCCCTGGCAAAGCAGGATCTTCAGTGTACCGGTTTCTCGTTCAGCGGAGATACTGCTGTAACCCATAAAAAAGATCAGCAGGGGCACCAGCAGCTGGAGTACCATTGCCACGCTCATTTCTCCAAAGCGCAGCATGCCGTTAGAGAAACCAGCCTCGCTGAAGTTTACCGTGTTTTGCTTATGCGCCTCCAGGAAAATGGATACCCCTGCAAAACTCTCTATACCAAAATCAAAGAAACTGAGTTCGTGTTTGTTCCTGAATGCCAGGTAACCATAATGTGCCATGCGGTGGGGATGTTTATCGGGTTTAGCCAGCCATTGCTCTCTGACAATCTCTTTGTATTTTAAGCGCTGGGCATTCTGACTGCTGAAATTCTGCCAGCCAATATAAGTGGCCAGGCACAGTGCGAGTCCGAGGATCAGGGTAAGTGCCAGGGTGGCCTTGTTTTGAAAGGCATTTTTCCATGTCCTTCCTGCGATAATCTGTATCGGGTTCATATGCATATTTTTTTCTGTTATAATAGAATTGAATCGGCTTAGAATTTATAGATGACATTAAACATCACATTTCTTGGTGTCCCCGGGAATAAGCGCAGATAATTCTGGGCGCCTACCCAATAGGTTTTATCAAAAACATTGTTGACGTTCATGGCCAGCTGTACATGGCTTTTTTCCGGTGAATAATAAACAGCGGCATCAATGATGGTGAAGGCCGGGATGCTGAAGTTCCTGATGTACAGGGGCAGTTTATCGCCGCTGTATTGCAGTCCCGCACCAAAGCCAATACCTTTCAGGAGTTGAGTATCGCGCAGGTCATACCTTGTCCATACGCTTCCGCTATGTTTAGGCGTATTTTGTACCCGCTGACCAATCAGGCTCTGGTCGTTATCCTGTCTGATGACCGCATCAATATAGCTGTAGCCGGCATTGAACTGCCAGTTGGGCATAATAAAGCCTGAAGCCTCAAACTCGATTCCCCTGCTCCGCTGGGCGCCGCGCTCCACCAGCAGGTTCACATCAACCGGATCATTTGCATTGAGCAGCAGGTTTTTCTGGTTGATCTCGAAGAGGGACACATTCAGCATCAGGGTATTGTTAAACCATTCTGATTTGGCACCAACCTCTTTCAGGTCGCTCTCCAGTGGTTTGTAATTGGTGCCTGCTGGAGGGGGAACGATCACCAGTGCAGCAGTATTTCCCTGTGGCTGATAACCCTGAAGGTAGGTCCCGTAAATGTTAATGTGTGAACTTGCCGCATAGGTAATCCCTGCCCTTGGCAATAGTTTTTGGCGGGAGATTTTGCTTTCAGTGCTCAGTTGGTAATTGCTGTAATCCTGGTACCATTCCTGTCTCAGGCCGAGTGTGACCGTCAGTTTTTTGTATTTGACCTGGTCCTGTAAGTACAGGGCATTTACCAGGTAATATGATGGCGGTATCTCCGTTTTGGTAAAGATATAATCGCTCAGGTTACGGATCGTATAACTTGGGCTGGACAGGTTAAAATGGGGTACATTGGGTACCGGGCCGCTTACGCCATTGATTACCTGTAGCTGGTAAAGCTCTTTTTTTGCAGGGTCATATCTGGCCGCAATCGTACCATCTTTGAGCCTGTATCCCGATGCTGCGTTTTCACCGTTGCCCCTGAATTTCTGGGTGCTGATCAGGTCATAACCTAATACCAGCTTCTGGTTAACAGGCCCTGTATTGGCGTTGATGCTGAAATAAGTGCTCAGGTTATCGGTGCTCCATTTCTGCTGCCTTTGCACCGCACGCATGCCAGCAAGTGAAGGGATGGCCAAATTATTTTCATCCACTCCAAAGGCATTTGTAGTACGGTGTTCCAACAGGTCGTCGTTCCAGCTTTGTTTCATATAAGCCACATTAAATACAATGTCTGGTGTAAAAGTATGCGACATATTGGCCATCATCATCAGGTCCTGCGTGTTATAATAATCATTGCTGCCGCCCATGTTAAAGCTGGACGGTGTACTGTTGAGATCTGTTTTTCCGGCTACGGCACCAAATATGGCCTGCCCGCGGTCGAGCCTCGACTTGTTGTTGTTCAACACCAGTTCTACATTCAGGCTCGTATTGGCATCAGGTATATAGGAGAACGAAGGTGCAATGAGATAGGCCTTTCTGTATTGCAGGTCCCTGAAGCTTTTGCTGTCTTCGTAACCGATATTGAGCCTGTAAAGCAACGTTTTTTCCTCATTCAACGGGCCTGTGAAATCGAGGGCAGACCTGATGGTACTGAAGCTGCCGGAAGAAATGCTGATTTGTTTCCTTTCTTCATTAAGTGGCTTCTTCGTCACCATGTTGATGCTTCCCCCTGGATCTACGCTGGAGAAGTTGGCACTGGCAGGGCCTTTGATGACCTCAATACGTTCCAGGTTGCTGGTTAAGGGCTGGTTAAAGAAAGGCTGCCGGGTACGCATCCCGTTGATGATAGCGCCTTCTTCATTCTGGTTGATTCCGCGGATCGTGAACTGGTTGTAAAAACTGCTTTGTGAAACACTGGCCACGTTCTTCACGGCGTCGGCCAGCGTAAATGCTTGTCTGTCAACAATGAGTTCCTTAGAAACGGTAGAGATGGCCTGTGGTATATCTTTGTTCACAGCGGCGATTTTAGTAGCCGAAAAAGAATAATCGGTAAAGTACTTACGGCCTTTGTTGCCCACAATTTCTACGGTTTGCAGGTTTTCAGCCAGATTTTTTACCGTGTCTTTCAGCCTCACATTTTTTACGGTATCTTTTGGTTTGGTGTTTTTTATGGGTTGCTGCCGGGGGCTAACCACAGGGACACTGTCCTTCACCTGCCCTGCAGCATTAAAGTTGCATAAAAACATGATGGCTGGCAGACAAAACGTTTTAATGAGATTTGAGAGGAATTGATTCATGGAGAAAGTTGAATTAGATAGTTTGCAGGTACAATTCCTGAAGGTCACTGGCATTGATATCTGCCGCTTTCAAGGTGTGGATCAGCTGGCCCTTGCGCATGATACCGATATCCGTACCTACATTTACAGCATTGAATATATCGTGTGTAGCCATCAGGACGGATTTTCCCTGTTGGCCCAGCTCTTTTACCAATGTTGTAAATTCATTTGTTGCTTTAGGATCAAGACCGCTGGTGGGTTCATCCATCAGGATCACATCTGCATCTTTTGCAAGTGCAATCGCGATCCCGACCTTTTGTCGCATTCCCTTACTAAATCCTGAAAGATGTTTATAGTGAGCTTCTTTTTGTAATCCGCATTGTGTCAGGAAAGCTGCCAGATTTTCTTTCTGATAACTAAATCCGGCCAGTCTGCTGAAATAATCCAGGTTTTCCATAGCAGAAAGATTACCGTATAGCATCACCACCTCAGGAATATAAGCCAGGTGTTTGCGTCTTACTGCGCTATCGGCAGTGATTTCTGTGTTGTTAATCAGGATCTTTCCTGAACTTGGTGCAATGAAACCCAGAAAAAGGTTAATGGTCGTAGTTTTTCCTGCGCCGTTCTGGCCCAGCAGACAAAAGATTTCGCCGGCTTTAACTTCCAGGTTGAGTTGGTCCAGCGCCAGATGCGAAGGATACTGTTTTGACAGTGATACTGCTTTAAGCATAATGATAAGAAAATTAGAATACAGAATGCTGCGCCCTGATACAGGATGCAAATGTTCTGCTGATTAAAAAATGATGGATACCACAGGATTATCTGTGGCAGTAAAGCTGCGGTTTACAGAATAATGGCAGGGGGGCCTTTATTGGCACATGTGAGTATAAAATCTGAACTGGCCTGCAGTATGAAATACCAGCCCAGGGTTCCCAGAAATGTAGCGTTAAAGATAATTGTTTGCTGATCAGTGAGACAGGCATGCTGCGAATGATGCCACATCAGATCGCAGAGCTTGCACTTTAGCTGCGAAGCGCTGAGCTCTGTTTTGCTGAAGTCTTTCCGGAAAGTTGCTTTTACTTCAGTTTCATTACCGGAATTGACGTGGTGGTGCAGCGTTTCGATCAGCGGAACGCTCAGAAAAATCAACAACAGCACAAATGCCCCAAGCCTGGAGAATAGATGATGACGCTGTGTGATAAGGATTGTTTCCAATGCAACAAAGTTACCTTATTCTGTTAAACTTTCATATGCGATTTTAAATATGTCCTTTAATTTTTCAAGGTTCATCGGTTTGGAGATATATTCATCCATGCCACCTTTTAAGTAAATATCCCTTTCTTCGGGCATCGCATTTGCCGTTAGCGCTACGATATATGGCTGATAGGGAAGGGTATTTCTGATCATTCTGGTAGCTTCCATACCGTCCATTACCGGCATCTGGATATCCATCAGCACAATATCAAAATGATGCATCAACAATTGTTCTACTGCCTGTTTTCCGTTGTCTACCATTTCAATCTTATAACCAAGTTTATGAAGTACGCGTTCAATCAGTTTCTGGTTGATGATATTGTCTTCGGCCACAAGAATATTCAGGGGGTACATCTCGCTGAAGCGGTCGCTCAGTACCTGTTCTGGCTTGTCCTCAGCAGGTATGATGGCATGGAAGATCGAAAACTGCCTCTCGATGCTTTTCCATAGTTGTTTTTGTTTCACAGGCTTGGTGAGAATTGCCGAAAAGAGATTGGAAAAACTCTTCATGCTCTCATCGCCAATTGAACTGAGCATAATGATAGGCAGCTTATTATTGATAGCTTTGACTTTCTTCGCAAAAGCCACACCATTCATTTCCGGCATTTCCATATCAGTGATGATCAATTCAATATTATCTTTTACATGCATCACTTCCAGGGCTTCCTGTCCTGATGAGACCGTAATGGGAATAAAACCCCATATATCCAGCTGGGTATTCAGGATGACGCGGTTTGTATAATTGTCGTCCACCACTAGAATGTGCTTTCCTTTGATCTCGGGAGGCAGCGCCTGCAGCGGATTTGTTATGATCTGCCGGCTGCTTTCTGTTACACGGGCGGTAAAATGAAAAGCAGAACCTTCATGTAAAGTACTATCCACCCATATCTCTCCGCCCATCAGTTTTACGATGCGCTCACTGATCACCAGGCCCAGTCCGGTACCTCCATATTTCCGGGTAGTAGAAGAGTCTACCTGCGAAAAGGGCTTAAACAGGTCATGCAGTTTATCCGCAGGAATACCTATCCCCGTGTCTTTGATGCTAAACTCAATCAATAATTTCTTATCATCGAGTTTCTTGTTCAGGCTGACCTTTAAAAATACTTCTCCTTTCTCGGTAAATTTTATGGCATTGTTCACCAGGTTGATCAGCACCTGTTTCAGCCGGAGGCTGTCGCCAATAATTTGTTCCGGCAAATCATGCTCAATATCATACAGGAGATCGATCTTTTGACGGGCAGACTTCTGAGAGAACATGTCCATGACTTCTTCAATACAGCTGCGCAGGTTGAAATCTTCCTGTTCGATATCCATTTTTCCGGATTCGATCTTTGAGAAATCCAGGATGTCATTAATCACGCTCAAAAGGTTCTCGCCACTTTTAATAATCGCATCTGTATATTCTTTCTGCTCTTCGGTAAGAGTGGTTTCGGTCAACAGTGAGGCCATACCCACCACACCGTTCATCGGGGTCCTGATCTCATGGCTCATACTGGCCAGGAAAATACTTTTGGCCTGATTGGCTTTGTCAGCCTCAGTGCGGGCAAGGTGTTCCTGTTCTTTCTGGTGCTGCAGTTCTTCAGACTGTATCATCAGTTCTTCAGATTGTGCCTGCAGTTCTTCCGATTGGACCTGTAGCTCTTCGTTGATAGACTGCAGTTCATTGGCCTGTTTGGAAACTTCGGAAGTGCGTTCCTCAACCAGTTTTTCCAGATTTGCTTTTTGCCTGATAATGGCATTGAGCCTGAACCGGTAAAGCAGGTAAATAACAGATAGAATGATCAGCACTGAAATGAGCTTGAACCACCAGGTTAGCCAGAATGGCGGCACGATGATCACGTCCAGGCTAATGACAGAGGCTGCAGATGCTTTCTGGTCACTGTTGCGGCATTTTACCATAAACGTATAGTTGCCATGGGGCAGGTTAGTGTAGGCAGCAGAATTTTTACGGCCCACATTGTTCCAGCCCTTATCAAAGCCCTTTAGCATATAAGAGTAATTCTTTTTTCCATGAGAAAGGAAGTCCACCAGTACAAAATCAAATGATATGGTTGATTGTTCATAAGACAGCGTGATAGATCTGGCTTCAGAAATATCCTGTTTCAGTACTGAAGTATCACGGCTGTTCAGTGCAACCGTCACTTCTTTATTAAAGAGCTGAAATCCGGTCAGTAAGAGTGGCGCGGTAGACCTGCCATCCCTGATCTTGTTGGGGTAAAACTTATTGAAACCGTTTACCCCACCAAAGAACAATTCTCCTGTGCTGCTTTTCAGTGCAGAATGAGGTTTAAATTCATCTTCCTGCAGCCCATCCTCATCAGTGAAATTGGTGAAGGTGGCAGACTTGCGGTTGAATCTTGATAAGCCGCTGTTTGTACTCACCCAGAGGTCATGCTGGTTATCTTCCAGGATGGCATAGGTAAAATTATTCTGGAGGCCGTCTTCTGTTGAGAAACGGGTAAAATCATTGGTTGAAGGATTAAAGAGGTTCAGGCCGTTAAATGTGCAGAGCCAAATCTTGCCGGCATGGTCTTCTTTGATATCCACTACTGTATTATTACTGATGCTTGTTCTGGCAGCAGCATGTTTAAAGTGTTTAAATTTGCCTGTTTTGGCATCAAAGAGATCAAGTCCCGCATCATTGGTGCCTACCCAAAGATTACCTTTGCTATCTTTTAATAATGAGTTGATACGGTTGCTGGCAATACTTCCAGGATCATTATCGTTGTGCCTGTAATGGGTAAAGTGTTTGTTAGCAGGATCATATACATCCAGTCCCCCGCCAAATGTACCTATCCAGATTTTCCCGTCTTTATCAGGATGAAGAGTATAAATATTATCTGCACTCAGGCTGTTATCATTTTTTGAATCGTGCTTTAAAGTTTTAAACTGATTTTTTTTCAGGTCCAGGATACTGATCCCGGCTCCCCATGTTGCCATCCAGAGTTGTTTATGCTGGTCTTCCTTGATATCCAGTACATAATCCCCTGAAATGCTGTTTTTTCCTTCCTTGTGCTTGTACGACCTGAAATCGTCGTTAAGGTTATTAAATGAGTTAAGGCCGCCGCCATCTGTCCCAAGCCAGAAATGATGGTTGGAGTCTTCGAAAATGCTGAGCACAAAGTCATTGGAAAGGCTGTTAGAATTTCGGCTATGTTTATAATGGGAGAAATTGGTGCTGTATTTTTTATAAAGGTGCAGGGCCCCGCTAAATGTCCCTACCCACATATTGCCATAACGGTCTTTGAATATGGCATCAACAGAATTGGTGCTCAGGCTGCTTTGGTCAATTTCATCGTGCACATATGTTTCAAAGGTGTTCTTTTTGTAGTTGAAAACACTTAAGCCCTCATTTTCGGTACCTATCCACAGGTTTTTATAATCATCTTCAGCAATACTCTGTATGCTGTTGCCTGCCAGTGAATTTCTGTTTTTTTTGTCAGACGCATAGTGTTTGAAACTGCCTGTCGCATAATCATACAGGTTTAGGCCTGCATCATTTGTTCCTATCCAGAGCTGACGGTTGCTGTCTTCAAAGAGATAAGTAATCTTATTTCCCGAAATACTGCCCGGAACACGGTCCTGATGTAAAAATCTTTTGAAACTGCGGGTTTTGGAGTCAAACAGGTTGAGCCCGGTTTCTTGATCACCCGCCCAGATCTGATTATGGCTGTCTTTGAATACCGTGATGATATCATCACCGCTGATGCTCGTTGGGTCAAGCTTTTGATTGCGGTAATGAACAACCTTGTTCGATGTTGGATTAAATACATCCAAACCGTCATTTTGTGTAGCGATCCAGAGATTTCCCTGTTCGTCAAATACAATTCTGGTGATGAAATTGCTGGCTATACTCTGATGGTTTCCACGCTGGTGCTGATAATGGGAAAATTTATTGGTCCTGCGATCAAACTTGTTGAGCCCGCCGCCGAGGGTTGCCAACCAGATATTACCATATTTGTCTTCAGCAATGTGTGATATGTAGTTATTACTGATCGAATTCGGATCATCCGGGTTATTCCGGAATACTTTGATCTTGTACCCGTCATACCTGTTCAGTCCATCGCGTGTGGCGATCCACATAAAACCTTTTTTGCCCTGATAAATGAAATTTACATTTCGCTCGGACAGGCCGTTCCTGTATCCAATATGGGAAAAATGTATCTGCTGATTTTGTGAGAACGCCAATATAGAGATTGCCTGAAGCAAAATAATCAGCAGTGGTGTAAATGTGAAGGTCAATTCTGTGGTTAATATATGGTTTAGGTTGAAGCCATAAGGAGGTTCTGGCATTCAGTTACAAGATAATATTTAATTATGGTAAAATTTCACTAATAAGTATAAAATAGCGGATAATTAACCAATTTAAGCAGAATTGTTGTTTACCGATAGGCAGAAATAACAGAAGTATTTATGCGTCACAATTTAGGATGGAAACAAGAGATTCAGTATCTTCAGCTTTGTGGTTGTCCAAAGATCAAACAGCCTCCTCATACAGATAACATGAAGAATTTCAAATCATTAAAAGCAAGCGTAGTGCTGCTGGTATGTTTGCTGTCAAATGTCTCATTTGCACAAACCAAAGGGCCTAAATATATAATGGTCATCCATGGTGGTGCCGGAACGCTGACGCGCAAAAATATGAATGCGGAAAAAGAGGCTGCTTACCGGGCTGCCTTAACATTGGCATTACAGACAGGCTATAATGTGATCAAATCGGGCAGGTCGGGTTTAGATGCCGTTGAGGCCAGCATACATACACTGGAAGATAACCCGCTCTTTAATGCAGGCAAGGGCGCCGTTTTTACGCATGAGGGGAGGAATGAGATGGATGCCGCTATCATGGATGGCAAAACAATGATGGCAGGTGCCGTTGCGGGAGTTACAGTCATCCGAAACCCTATATCTGCTGCAAGGGCGGTGATGGAGAAGTCGGAGCATGTGATGATGGCCGGCGCGGGAGCAGAAGCTTTTGCCAGACAGGCGGGGCTGGATATTGTAGATCCAGGATATTTTTACACCAAAGAGCGCTGGGACGGTTTGCAAAAGGCACTACAACAAGATTCTGTGAAGGCTGTGCTTGATCATGGCAGTAAAAAATCTATGCTGCTGGGCACGCTGAACCGCGACAATAAATTTGGTACTGTTGGGGCCGTTGCCCTGGACCAGGCAGGTAACCTGGCTGCAGGAACTTCTACAGGAGGGATGACCAATAAAAAATATGGAAGGATAGGAGATTCTCCGATGATCGGTGCCGGAACTTATGCCAATAATACCACCGCCGGAATTTCCTGTACAGGATGGGGCGAGTTTTATATCAGGAATGTGGTTGCCCATGATATTTCTGCGATGATGGAGTATAAGCATATGACGGTTGCCGATGCCGCACAGGCAGCAATCGCAAAGGTGGGTAAAATGGGGGGAGATGGTGGTTTGATTGCCTTAGATGCACGGGGCCATGTGGCAATGCCATTTAATACAGATGGTATGTACCGGGGAACTGTCACTGAGGATGGGAAAATTGAAGTTTTTATCTTTAAAAAAGAGTAGTCATATTCCAGTATGAAGAAGTTGATCTTAATTTTTGTTGTATTGTCTACGCTGAACAGTTGTGTGAAGCCAACGGGCAGAAGAAATTATAAATATACTTTCAGCAGGGAGAATCATCTCTATATTGAGGTGTATAAAGCAGGTATATTAGGCAGAATGAATGCGAGGTACCTTACTGATTCTGTTAATTTCAGGCTGCACATCGGCACAACAGATGACGAAAAGGAGCAACTTCATTGCAGGATCAATGGAAACAGGATTGAGGTAGAACGCAGGAAAAGGGTAAAAGGCGAAGGCCCTCAGCAGGATCTGCTGATCGTAGAGTCTACCGCCCATTACGATTTGCAGGAGCTGAAGAATAAACGCGTATTCGAAGACTAAGCTGATCCGTATTGAGCTGCTAGTCTCCTCCTATATAGATATAGTAATGTACGTTTCCGGGCATATTACTGATCAGAAATGAACAGCCGGGATCTCCATCATGATTAAATGCACCGTAGAGACAGTGTATTTCAATGATTCAGATATTGGCATACAGATAGTTGCAGCAGTTCCTGTAAGCAAGAAGAGCTATGTTTAAACTTAACCTTAAAATCGCCTGGAGAAATCTATGGAAAAACAAAACCTACACGTTCATTAACATATTTGGACTTTCTGTAGGTATGGCCTGCTGCATTCTGATCTTTATCTTCATCAGGTTCCAGATGAGTTATGATAAAGGTTATCGCAATGAGGACAGGATATTTAGATTTGTAACCAACTGGAAATATAACAGCTATAAGGATTACTCGCAGGGCGTACCTGTTCCGCTGATTACTGCCGTAAAAAATGAATTTGCTGGTATTCATAAATCCTCAGCGCTGCTGCGGAGATGGAGGATATTGCATGTAAAGGATCAGCAGGGCAGGCTGGTGCTGAAAACAGCAGAAGGTGTGTTTTATGCTGAACCAGACCTCTTTGATATCTTCCATATGAGCCTGCTGATTGGAAACCCCGCGAAAGCTTTGGCAAGCCCCAATACCGTTGCAATATCAGAAAGTACTGCAAAAAAGTTTTTTGGAAATACAGAGAAAGCATTAGGAAGGCACATTTTATTGAGCAACCGGACGAATTTAACAGTTACCGGCATCTTTAAGGATATGCCTCAAAATAGTAGCTTTCCGCTGAATATCGTGCTGAGTTACCAGACCTTTGAGCAAAGAAACAGTCAGAACTGGGACGCTGTAGCATCGCAGACAGAATGTTATGTGCTGCTTAAAAAGGGTGTTAAAGTGTCAGATTTAGAAAAGCCACTGGCACATTTCAATCAAAAATATTTTCAGGATAAAAAAATTGCCGGCAACCAGAACATTCAGCTCCAGGCATTGAGGGATATTCATTTTAATGAATTTTACGGCAACTTTGCCGATACCAGTATTACAAAGAGGCAACTATATGTGTTGGCTGTCATAGGGCTGTTTCTGATAATTACAGCCTGCATTAATTTCATCAATCTCTCTACTGCGCAATCTGTAAGCAGATCAAAAGAAGTGGGGCTTCGTAAGGTAATGGGCAGCAAACGACAACACCTTGTAATCCAGTTTTTAACGGAAACGTTTGTCGTAGTTCTATTTTCCATGCTTTTTGCTTGTATCCTGGCAGAACTTTCCCTTCCTGCCATGGAGGGTATTTTTAAAAGCAACATCACTTTGAGCATGTTTGCTGACCCTGTAATTTTTATTTTTATGCTGTTTCTGGTAGTGGTAGTCAGCGCTCTCGCGGGTTTTTATCCGTCGATGATTATTTCAGGCTTTAGTCCGGCACTGGCAATAAAAAATAAGATTAGACTAAGCCATAAAGGTTTAAGCATGAGTAGAGTGCTTGTAGCAGTACAATTTGCTGTAACCATTGTACTGATTATTGATACGCTGGTAGTGATCAGCCAGATGAAATATATCCAGCAAAAACCTCTTGGATTTACTACGGCTTCCATTGGAATGGTGGATATGCCTGGCGATAGTACCAGCAAGACACGTTATCAAACCTTTAAAGAACGGGCAATGCACATTCCGGGAGTAAAGTTGCTGAGCTATTGTACAAATCCCCCCTTATCCGAAGATACATGGACAACTGATTTCAGCTTCAACGGGATAAAAAATACAGACTTTGAATTAAGAATGTGCATCGCGGACCGCAACTATTATCAGTTGTTTGGCTTGAAGGTTATCGCAGGGAAAGCGAGCTTTGCGAGCGATACCGCAGGTGGCTGTGTAGTCAATGAAACCTTTGTCAAAAGAATGGGCATATCAAATCTGCACACCGTACTTGGCAAGACCATCGTTGCCGGTGGCAATACGTTGCCTATAATGGGTGTAATAAAAGATTTCCATGATAAGTCTTTAAGACAGGCCGTATCGCCTCTGCTCATCTTTCAGAACCGAACTGAATATTATAAGGCGGCTATTCAAATAGACAATGCACAATTGATGCCGGCCATGAAGAAGGTAGAGACTTTATGGAACGAGGTATTTCCTGATTACATATACGAGGCAAAATTTGTTAGCGATGACGTCAATAAATACTACGAAAATGAGAAAATAATGGGCGTTCTGTTCCGCGTTTTTGCAGGGGTGATTATTTTTATATCTTTCACAGGCCTGTTTGCTTTGGTTTCGTTTGTGACTGCCAGGCGCAGCAGTGAATTGGCGATAAGGAAGGTTCTTGGGGCATCAACTGTTGAATTGGTGAAGATGCTGAACAGCTCATTTGTGATGATGGTCCTTTTAGCGAATTTAGCAGCCTGGCCATTGGCGTATGTATTTGTATCAAAATGGCTATCCGGTTTTGCTTACCGGATAGACTTGAGTTTATGGCCCTTCATACTGGCATTTAGCGCCACTATGCTGGTTACGCTGATCACTGTAACTTATCAGTCCTATAAAGCCGCTGTGGCCAATACAATTGATGTTCTTAAGTATGAGTAATCAGTGATATGCTATAATTTTTCATAATGAGATTCTGTGCCGTCAGCTGCAATGGCTCCAAAAAATAACACCAGCTTGTTTCCCTTGAGGTTGATGTATAGTTTCTCCGGATAAGTGCTTAATGTGATATTGTAATTGGATTTGAGGTTATTGATGTTTTTTACATCCGGCTGAATAGTAAATGTTCCGCTCATTTTCAGTGTATTGCTATCATACCATTCAAAATTTCGATCAGTAAAGATCAGTTTGTTGCCATTTCCGGGTTTAAAATTAGGATCAACGCCGGCAACTTGTATGCCTTCTATTCGCCTGAGTTCCCAGCTGCCGTTCAGATTGGACTCAGCAGATTTCTTTTTGCAGCTGATCACACAAAAAAGGAGCAGCAGACTGATGGAGAGTGTTAAGAATTTTTTCATAATAACGTCGTTTTTCAATGTTTAACGATTTAGAGTTGGAAAACGCTACAATTTAGTTATTAGGAAATAAGATTTGCCATTCCTGCTGGTGCTTTTAACAAATATAAAAGCCGGATAAATATACCGGCTTTTATAAAAAAACGACGAATTAATCCTGAAATATTGCTGCGCACATCGAAAACGCATCAAATTCCTATACAAATATGTATGATAAAGGGATCAAATTCCAGACATTATGAGTAATAAGAAAAATTTGCTGCTAGATCCATTTTGAGGCTGTAATAATTTTGTGTGCACCAAAAATGAACGCTGTTTCAGTATATAATTTTATACTGGTCAATATAGCTATTATTTATTGTATGGATTTGATTAGTAGTTATTTAAAACTAATCCGATTTAGTTTGATGGACTGAATCTGATGGGTTTTTAATGCTAAAATATATTTGATTTTTAGCACGTATTAATCTCGTCTATTTGCGATAAGTACCGTAAAATTTTTTAGATTTGTTTAATAGGGATAAAAATTTACAGTTTTTTAGTGTGACTAAGACTTGATTGTAAGTATTTACTGAACAGCGACTGGAGGCAATTTTAGCTGTGAGTTGAATTGCTTGCATATGACCATTTGAGCTGAACGCATCATTGTGTTATAGCTAATAATAAATGTAAAGTTTTCAGGAAATTGTATAGAATTTTTATGGTAAACCAAGGATTATATGATGTTCTTTTTAACGTCAAAAATTTACCGGATGAACTTAGAGATGGTAAGAAACGTGAAGAGCTGATGCGGTTTGTTAATTTACAACTTACAACAAGCAGTCATAAAAAAAATCAGTTATTGCTTACACCGGGCCATGTTGCCGACCAAATTTATTTTCTTGAGCGTGGAGCGGCGAGAGGTTATTTCCATGATGAGGATGGCAAGGAACATACACTGTATTTTTGGGATGAAAAAAGCCTTGTCATTGATTCTGTAAGTTTTTTTAGTGATCAGCCTAGCGATTTGTACATTGAAGTGATGCAGGATAGCGTTTTATTATCTTTGTCGAGAAAAAGGCTGAATGAAACCCTTATGGTATTTCCTTATCTTCGCATAGTAGTGGATCTCATTCTTCTTAATGATTTTAAGCAATCCCGAAAAAGGATAATGGATTTTATCTCTTTAAATCCTGTGGGACGATATGTACAGCTGGTTAAATCTATTCCCCGGGTTGACTTAAAATTTCATCAGCAGGAAATTGCCTCTTACCTGGGCACAAGCCGGCAGACGGTTTCCCGCTCCAAAAGAGCGTAACATGCCTATTTTTTTGCTGGATTGATGGTTTCTGAACCGGGCTTGGGCAGTATATTATGAAAATCAGGCGGATCGGATAATAGATACAGGTTACCATAATGTTGTCTGCCAGCGGCAAACACTTTTATCGTAATGACGATACAGGTGCTGTACAGATCAAGTGAACAATTGTGCCAAATGGTACAGTACCGTGTTAAAAAATTACATCACTTTGTATGGAATGAGAATCTGTTTGCTCCAAACGGGCACAACTATTAAGAATATCGTGTTTAACTTGGTACTACAATATTTAACCCATGCAAACCACAATCAAGAAAGTACGGAGCCTTCATGTTTCAGAAAAATCAAAAGCTATTATCGCAGATGTTATAGTTTATGCTTTTATTATCTTGTTTATCTATACTGCAACAAGTAAAATCCAATCGTTCAGCTCTTTCAAACTGGTATTAAGTAAATCTGTTTTGATAGGTAAGTACAATGTTTTTGTGGCCTGGGCTGTCCCTTTTCTGGAAATTGTGATCAGTGCCTTGCTCATTTTTCCGCGGACAAGAAAAACAGGTCTGCTTTCTTCTCTGGCAATGATGATGGTGTTTACCACTTATTTAATTTATATGGTCAATTCCGGTACCCAGTTGATCTGTACCTGTGGGGGAGTATTGAGTTCTCTAACCTGGCAGCAGCATATCTGGTTTAATGTAGTCTTCATTTTATTAGCCGCAACCGGATTGAAAATATATAAAACCTCATAGTTACAAGTACAACTTTAGAGAACAACCAATTAAACAAATTACCTATTATTCAAACCTTAAATTTTAAACCATGAACAAAATTATGATTGGCTTACTGGCCGCAACAGTTGCGGCAGGGAGCAGCGTGTTAACTAATCCTGAGAAAAAGTATAGTACCGGTGACTGGTACGGGCATACTTTGTCAGGTTCATACACCAAATTTACCAGCCCTTATTTACTGGGGCTTTGCCTGCCGCTTTCTATTGATCCATGTGCTTACTATGAAACTGCCGCCGGGGACGGGCATATTCCAACCACCTTTTCCAGTGCACAAGCAATGGAATGGGAGGACGATGGCTATCTGGTAGGTGTAGGATCTGGATTTTATCTGGGTTTATAACCAGTTAACTAACTATTGTAATCAAGTGCAGGTAATAATAGAAGGGGCTGAAGCCCCTTTTATTATGAGAAATTTTTATCAATCTGATAGGGTGTTTTTTAACTATCGATTGTTCTGCTGAATTCCACTAAGCGCAATTTCATCACCTGGAATTGGAAAAACGTAACGCACATCATTAGGTAAAATGCTGTAGGTTATTCCATTTAAGACTCTGGTTAGTACGATGCCGGCTCCTTCTTTATTCAATCTTTTAATATCGTCCCATCTTAACCCTCTCCAGACTAACTCTTTTCTCCGCTCTAAAAGCACAAGATCAAGTGCTTGTTTTGCCGTTGCAGCATTTAATGGTGCAAAGGAGGAAGAAGGAAATCTTTTGCTGAGCAGTATATTCAATATAGAAAGGCTTACATCCTTCTTTTCAGCCCTGGCTGCACATTCTGCTTTGATCAGGTAAACTTCATCAGTAGCCAAACCTGTATAAGGGAAAATGGTCTGGCCAAAATAATTACCGCCCATGATATAACCACTGGCGGAGGGTTTGAAATATATTTTACGCCTCAAATCATTGCTGTGATAAAGACTGAGCAAATCATTATTTATGATAATAAAATTATTGGACGTACCAGCACTTGCGGCATAAGTAGGAACAGCTACAGTGGTAAATAAAGTTTCATCATTGGTTTTAATAAAGGGAAAAGATTCAGTACTACTGATCGTTTGGTAATCTATAAGGGTATGATATAGGGAAAGACAGCTGTCCGCTGCCAGTTCTGCTCTGACATAATCCCCCATGCTGAGAAAAATTCTGGCTTGTAAAGCATAAGCTGATGCGGCTGTGGGCATGTTCTTCTGAGCGGTCGGTATTGATGTCCCTAAAAGTACCCTGGCTGAATTTAAATCATTTAGGATCTGCTGATAAGTCTGCTCAAGTGTTGAGCGCTGTACGATTTCATCAATCTCTGGCCTTAGTTTCAGGGGGATGCCCAAATCTGTATTTGAGGTTGCAGGATGATAGGCTTTACAAAAATTCCTGGCGAGGTCGTAAAAGTGATATGCCCTTTCAAATAATGCCCAACCTTTGATACACTTCCATTTTGCAACATTATCAGGATTAACTTCAATTTTCTGTAAGCCACTCAATACATTGTTGGCATAAAATACTGCAACATAAGGTTTGGCCCAGTCCTGAATATTTGGTTGCCCGCCAAACAGATCAGCAGCCCATATATAGGCATTTCTTTCGGTTGCGGTTCTGGCTGATTGCCAGGTAGGATAATCAATGTAAGTATATTCATCCGCAGACATCACAGGAAGTGCAGAAGTTGAATAAGTAAAATTATCACCTTTAAGGATACTTTCAAAATCATCAAGTGTCACAGGTTGAATAACATTTGATGATGGTTTGGCATCAAGAAAGTCTTTTCTGCAGCCTGAGAATAAACTTAAGATTAGAATAGTCAACAGTGCAATATTTATTTTGTTGTTTATATTTTCCATCGCTCAATTAAAAATTAGTTTTAATACCAAAAGAAATACTCTTAGGAACAGGATAACCGGCTCTCGCATCCGGATCAATCCGTCGTTTGTTTGCCTTCCAGATAATGCCAAGGTTATTTGCATAGATGTAGAAACCCACTGAACCCAGGCCGATTTTCTTCAAACCGGCATTGACCAGCGTGTACGTGAATTGAATATCATTTAGCCTGATATGGTCTCCTTTTTCTACTGTGGATTCTGAATACGCGTAAAACTGATCACGACTGGTATTGGCTGGATAAACAAGGGATGGTACCGTAGTGGTGTATTCATCGCCAGGATTTTGCCACCTCTGATTATAATCGTCTGTATGATAGCCAGCTTCATATAGTAAACCGTATTGTAAGGCCTGACGTCTGAAATAATAACCGAATTTATAGCTGATATTGGTTGATAATTCCAGAGAGTTGAAACTGAATGTATTCCTGAGTGATCCAAAAATCGTTGGCACGGCCGAGCCTTTGAATTTCAGTTCATTACGGTTGGTAGAATTAGTGATAATGGTATAATTTTTACTGATGTTGTCACCAATAAACCCTTGCGGATCTCCGTTTGCATCCAGGCCTGCAGATCTAAAACTAAATATTGACAGAATAGGATAGCCCACTATGGGATGAATAAAACGGGGATCAAGAATGCTCAGGTTAGATCCTGTATTCACCTGATAATTGGTCACTTTGTCTTTGGATACATTAAAGATTGCAGTTGTTCCCCATTTGAATAACCCGTTAAGGTTGCGGGAATTTAATTGTATATCAAATCCTTTAGTATGGGTATCTGCAACATTGCCTGTAAATATGCTCAAGCCCGTTTGTTGCGCAATGGGACTGGTGCCAATCAGATCTGCTCCGTTTTTGATATAATATTCTATACTGCCTGAAAGCACCTCCTTTTTAAGACCAAAGTCGATTCCAAAATTAATGTTCTTTATGCGTTCCCAGCGAAGTGAAGGATTTGGAGGATTGGAAATAATGGTGAACGGTAATCCCAGATAATTAAGGGAAGGGCTGGGGCTTGCTGTAGTAAATGCAGTGATGGTCTTGTTTACATTCCCATTAAATCCATATGTTGCCCTTATCTGCAACCTTGGTATCCAACTTAGGGGGTAGAATTTTTCCTTGTCAATATTCCATGCTGCTCCTGTAGAGAAGAGAGGTACACCTTTTTTCTGAGCGGATACCCCAAATAAATTGGATTCATCCCTTCGGTAACTTCCAGATAGGATGATGCGGCTGTCGAAGGTATAAATAGCATTGGTATAATAGGAAATATAATGATCTGTACTACTGTTTTGAGCGAGGGGATTGTTCCCGATCCTCGCTGTTTTAAGACCATAATAATATGGAAATGATGTAATTGGATCTACAATGGCGCTTGTCTCAGTTTCAGGATTATAACCATAAAGGTTCTGGCTGTTAACTGATGCTTTCTCAGAACGGACTTCATAACCTGCAATCGCATTCAGATTATGTTTTCTGAAGAGGGTGTGCTTGAAATCCAGTTGAGCGCGTCCATAGTCAGCATTAAATGCGTTATTTGTTCTGTTAAACAAGCTGCCTATGGGTATAGGATTAAATACGGCCCCGGTAGTTCTGTTTATTTGTGTGATTTCATTGATGGTATTCCTGGTGATATAGGAATCCAAACTTTGTAGTTTTTTATTTACATTATTGGAACGAAAGTACTGGTAGTTCACGGAAAATGCCAGTGGTTTTATGATCTGATAGCGCAAGCCGGTATTTACCCTGATATCAGTGGATTCTCCGTTAAAAGAATTTGCTTTTTTCCTCAGCTCATCCAATGGACGGTATTTCCAGTTGAGTAAGTTCCCATTTCCGGCAGTATCGGTATAAGTGGCACGCAATCCCGAAGATGGTAAAACCGGCAAGGCAGTGCCATGTTGATCCGCAATCATCTCGTAAGGATACAGTGGAGCATAACCGTTTAAATTCTCAATTTTATTAAGAGAACGGGTAAAAGTAATATCAGTGCTCAGCTGTACTTTATGATTTACGAGATCATAAGTGTTATTGGCTTTTAACGTGTAGCGCGAATTAGAAACTCCAACAATAACAGGGCTAAAATGATCATAGCCCGCGGATAAATGATAAGTATTATTTGCTCCGCCACCATTCAAACTGAGGTAGTACTGCTGCTGAAGGCTTTTTTGATAAAAATATTGATCAAGCTGACTGCGTACATCGTTATTCTTTAAAGCCTCTATACTGGCTTGTGTTGCGGCGGTGTTAGCGGGCGTTTCTTTTGACAGCAATGCAACAACAGGCGAAATCAGTTCGTAACTGTTGCGGAGCGCTGTAGTATACCTTCCTTTTGAATATAAATACTTTTCCAGCTCAATAAATTCTGCGGAAGTCATCTGCGGCTGGTAATACAAATCTGGTTTGTCGCCTATAGTAACATTTGTATTGAAACCAATCTTCGTCTGCTGATTGAGCTTTCCTTTTTTCGTAGTGGTCACAATCACACCGTTTCCTGCGCGTACACCCCAAATCGCTGCGGCGGCTGCATCCTTCAGCACAGTCACATCTTCCACATCATTAGGGTTAATGGTATTCAGGTCTCCTTCGAAAGGAAAATTATCAATCACGATCAGCGGCTTCGTTTCTGAGAACAGCGTGCTCCTTCCGCGCACACTGATCCCGGTATTGTTACCTACTTCAGAATCAACTAATAATCCATTGGTAACACCTTTGAGCCTGCTGATGAAATCAGAGGATACCGAGCGGTTCACCAGTTTATTTTCTATCAGCACAAAAGACCCGGTTGTACCTTCCTTGGAAATCTTTTGATAACCTGTAGACAGGATCGCCACTTCGTTCAGGTGATTGACGGACTGCTGCATACGGATGTCTCCAAGTTGCACAAGGGCCCTGACTTCTATAGGGTTGTAGCCCAAATGAGATATCACTAGTATCGCATTTTCCTCTACCGCTGGGAGCGTAAAGTCACCGAGGATATCTGTAACTTCAGTTTGGCTACTACCTTTGACTTTCACGACGGCTCCTTCCATTACTTTTCCGTTTTCATCAAGCACACGTCCATGAACATCGATCTCTCCCAGGAGTCTTCTCACTTTTTTGAGGGTGCCGCCCATGGCAGCAGGCCTGCGTTTGGTAAGAATAATATTTTTACCTATGATTTTATAACTGAGCTGCAGGGCGCGGATACACTTGGATATGGCTTCATCGATCGTGGCATTTTTCAGGGAAATCGTAATACGGTGGGCGTCGATATCATAATCTTTGGCCACAGTAACGTAACCTGTCTGTTTTTCGATCGCACTCAGTGCTGATCCCAGGGTGATATTTGTTTTTTCAAGATTGATCCGCTGACTGTAGGACTTAGCGCTTACTTGTAACAGGGCAATGAAAAATAACATAGCAGTCAACTTCATTTTCAGTAGCAATTTTTTAGGCAGCCATAGGCCGGACATGCCTCGTTTAAAAGCATATATTTTCATACTTTTGTTCTGTTTGGGTTAATTGGTTGAATCTGGTCAAATAGATTTTTTCCCGAATATTTCGGGAAGGGTTAATCCAAACCGTATCGCAGAAGTGCTCGTAACACTTCTGCGTTTTTTTTGAATTAACCGTAATACGTCAGAGAACCTGCCGTTGATGAGAAGTTGTAGTCATGGGTTGGGTTTGTTTGTTAGAAATCTGGTATATTTGGTTATTGTTTTGTTCTTTATTTCTTGCTCATAATAGTTACTTTTCTGTTTTCTATTTTGTAGCTGATATCTGATCCCAGCAGTAATTCCAAAACCTTCGAGAGGTTGATGTTGCGGTAAACTTTACCGTCCAGCTTTTCAGCAGGAACAACTCCCTCATAAATAATATCTACATTATACCAGCGTGCAATTTGCCGCATTCCGGTTTTCAGATCGTCATTCTGGAATTGAAAAAAGCCGTTTTTCCATGATATAGCTTCATCGGCATTGATTGCTGCTATCGCTATCCGTTCCTGCGTCAGGACCGCCTGCTGCCCGGCTTTAACTACCTTTACAATTATGGGTGGAGTTGAACTGGTTTTTTGGGCTGAAATGGCAGCATCTTTTGCCGGAACAATACTTACAGCTGCAGAACCTTCAAGAAGAGTAGTTTTGATGCCTGGTTCTTCAGTGTAGGAATTGATGTTGAATTTTGTACCGATATCTTTTACGTTCAGACCGGCAGTCTCTACGATAAATGGTTGTTTGGCATTGTGTACAACTTCAAAGTAGGCTTCGCCGCTCAACACCACCCTGCGCTCTGACAGCGACGAAAAAGTAGCAGGATATCTTAATGTTGAGGCAGCGTTTAGCCATACCTTGGTACCATCAGGCAAACACACACCATATTGACCACCTTTTGGAATTTCTATCGTATTGTATTCTGCAGCTCCGGATTTTGTATTGGTCACTCTGTAGGTTAATTGTCCGTCACTGGTCTTCATGATTTTAACGCCGGCCTGCTTCGCCAGTTCTCCGTTTAGGGCATTCGATAAATCTATACTTTTACCGTTTGCCAGTATCAGTTTAGCGCGGTTACCCCCAGGAGCAATATCATGCGTATAGGTTTCGCCTGCGTTGTTGCTGTGGTTCCAGGTACTTAGGAAATAGAAAGTGATGCTCATGGCAATCAGCAGGAAGGCTGCTATTTTAACATAGGTAGATGTATAGCGTTTTCTATTTACAGTATTCAGGTGCGCCATCATCGCGTTATCCAATTCTTTCATTCGTTTTTCATAAACCTGAGGATCAAGTTGGGGATTTGAGGTTTTCGCATATTCCAGGTACCAGCTCTGAAGTTGCAGCAGCTCCTGATCTGTAATGGTACCGTTTCCGTATTTTTCGAAAAGATTGGTTTGTGATGAATTTTCCATATCTGTAAGCGTGAGGTAGATGTTTTATTTGCAGTGTTTGCACAGGATGATATGCCCCGTTTAATCATATGACGGAGTAGGGTCGTACTGGTAGTACGCCATGATGAAAAAAAATAAAATCTTAAATTTTGCCGGGACTCTGGCGTGATTTTATAGAAAAAACATGGAGAATAAATTGAGATGTATCCTGAGCTTTAAAATTTTGATCGCCTTATTGATCTGCTTTTTCACAGTAAGCTCAGAAATACTCATTTTTTCAGAAATCTGTTTGTGCGTAAGCCCACGGTTCCTGCTGAGGTCAAAAACCTCGCGCATCCTTTCCGGGAGCCTTTCCATTTCTTTTTTGAAGAGGGCAAGGGTTTCTTTCTCAATATAATGCTCATCGAGTGCTGCCGTTCCCTTTTCCAGGTAACAATCCAGTGAATCCAGATAACGGGTAATCGTTTTCTGCCGCCTCATCAAATCAAAAACTTTATTACGTATACATTTGTGGGCGTACGCTTCTACAGTTGTTTTTATAATAATGGACTTTCTGGTCTCCCAGAATTTGATCAGCATTTCCTGGACTACATCCTTTGCTTCCTCATCATCTTCGAGCATTTTAAAAGCATGAAGAAATAATTTTCCTTTGTACCGGTCGTAAAATTCTGCGAATGCAGATTGATCATCATTTTGGATCAGAGATACCAGTTCAATGTCAGTTAAGGAAGTATATTTGGCCATTTTTCAGTCAGAGCTGTATTTAATTCTGTAGAGAATAAATGGATATACGTATTCTTTTAAGTTGTGGATTCGAGTTTAAGCAGAATTTTTAATTAATAGCTAGCGATATTTAGGTTTAATTTCTTCTCGTGATAAGTTTGCTGTGATTAAATTTCACAACTAAAACGATTGACTGACAAAAAAAAAGCAATTATGCTATTGCCTCTCTTTTTTGTCTTTGCCAGATGAGTACGGCCAAAAGAAAACCAATAAATACCAAAGCCATACTGAAAGGAAAAATATAAAGCATCCCGAAATGACTGGCTACCCCTCCAACCAAAGGGCCTGTTATGCCTAACGAAAGATCGATGAACAATCCGTAGCCACCAATAGCAGCTCCCTGATTAGAAGCAGGGACTAACTTTACTGCTTCAACCCCCAGGGCTGGGAATACCAGTGAAAACCCAAGTCCGGCTACGCCCGCACCTATCAGCGCCACATGCGGAATATTGGCGAGCCAGAGGATCATCAGTCCTGCAGTTTCCAGTGCAAG
>Ga0163161_10000166_pt1 | contig 60327 bp, 61 predicted proteins | sample S45metaG_FD_129847 | JGI IMG/M metagenome (GOLD analysis project Ga0163161, IMG submission 129847) | Switchgrass rhizosphere microbial communities from Kellogg Biological Station, Michigan, USA - S4-5 metaG | ecosystem: Host-associated > Plants > Roots > Rhizosphere > Soil | place: USA... | reverse complement strand
TAGAATCGGCGCTTTCGTCCACCGACAAAGAGATTCCCCCTTGGAGCAACTGACAGGCAGCATCGTCGCGCTCGTCACGCCGATGCACGACGACGGCAGTGTCGACTACCCCGCCCTGCGGCGACTCATCGACTGGCACATCGACGAAGGCACCGACTGCCTCGGCGTGGTCGGCACCACCGGCGAGTCGCCGACGGTCGATGTGGAAGAGCACTGCGAAATCATCCGCGTCTCGGTCGAACAAGCCAAGGGCCGCGTGCCCGTGATGGCCGGCTGCGGCGCCAATTCGACCAAGGAAGCCATCGAGCTGGCCAAGTTCGCCAAGGGCGTTGGCGCCGATTCGCAACTCCAGGTCGTTCCCTACTACAACAAGCCCACGCAAGAGGGCCAGTACCAGCACTTCAAGGCCATCGCCGAGGCCGTGGGCGACCTGCCCATCGTGCTGTACAACGTGCCCGGCCGTACCGTCGCCGATATGGCGCACGACACCGTGCTGCGTCTCACGCAAGTGCCCGGCATCATCGGCATCAAGGAAGCCACCGGCAACATCGAACGCGCTCAGTGGCTCATTCGCGATGTGCCCAAGAACTTTGCCGTCTATTCGGGCGACGACCCGACCGCCGTTGCGCTCATGCTGTGCGGCGGCCAGGGCAACATCAGCGTCACGGCCAACATCGCGCCGCGCAAGATGCATGAACTGTGCGTGGCCGCCATCGCCGGCGACGTGAAGCGCGCGATGCAGATCCAGTTCGAACTCATGCCGCTGCACCGCAACCTGTTCGTCGAACCCAATCCGATTCCGCTCAAGTGGGCCATGGCCCGGCTCGGCCTCTGCGGCGGCGCCCTCAGGCTGCCGCTCACCGAACTCGGCGAAGCCAGCCGTCCGGCGGTCGAGGGCGCCCTGCGCGCCACCGGCCTGCTCAAGAACTGAGCCAATCCCAATACGCCTGCGATCCGCTTTTTCCCTGGCCGCAACAAGGTTAAGCAACCTTTTGCCCGAACCGTGCTCAGAGATGGCGGGCACTGCGGCCCATAGATTGATCGAACCATTCCAACAAGGAAGACGACGTTGAAGAACCTTTCGCAACTTTCGCGATATGCACTGCTGACCACCCTGGTTGCCAGCCTCGCCGCCTGCTCCGTGCTCGAGAGCGACAAGATCGACTACAAGAGCGCCGGCAAGGCCCCAACGCTCGAAGTCCCGCCCGACCTGTCGCAACTCTCGCGCGACAACCGCTATGCGGTGCCCGGCGGCGCAGTCAGCGCCAATTCGTACCAGACCGGCATCGCCAATGCCCCGGGCGTGCCCACCGCCGTCGCCAACATCGGCGACGTGCGCATGGAACGCGCGGGCACGCAGCGCTGGATCGTCGTCAACCGCACGCCCGACCAGCTCTGGGAGCCGGTGAAGGACTTCTGGCAGGAAAGCGGCTTCCTCCTGACCACCGAACAGCGCAACCTGGGCATCATGGAAACCGACTGGGCAGAGAACCGCGCCAAGCTGCCACAGGACATCATCCGCGGCACGCTGGGCAAGCTGGTCGACTCGGTCTACTCGACCGGCGAACTCGATCGCTTCCGCACCCGCATCGAACGCACGACCAACGGCACCGAGATCTTCATCAGCCACCGCGGCATGCAGGAGGTCTACAACAACTCGCGCCAGGACCAGACCGTGTGGCAGCCGCGCCCGAGTGACCCTGAACTCGAAACCGAGTTCCTGCGCCGCCTGATGGTCAAGCTGGGCGTCTCGCAAGAGCAGTCGAAGATCCTGGCCGCCACATCGGCACCGGCAAAGACCGCAACCATCGCCAGCGTGGGCAACCAGCCTGTGGTGCAGATCAGCGAAGGCTTCGAGCGCGCATGGCGCCGCGTCGGCCTCGCCCTCGACCGCACCGGCTTCACCGTGGAAGACCGCGACCGCAGCGCCGGCATCTACTACGTGCGCTACGTGACGCCGAACCCCGACAAGAAGGAAGAAGGCTTCTTCGGCAAGCTGTTCAGCAGCTCGTCCAAGGACGAAAAGCCGATCAAGTTCCGCATCCTCGTGAAGAGCCAGGGTGAATCGACCACCGTCTCGGTGCAGAACGAAGCCGGCGCGCCCGAAACCTCGGCCAACGCGCAGCGCATCGTCAAGGTCATCGCCGACGACCTGAAGTAACCCGCATGCTCCGCTTCCGAAGCCTCGGTAGCGGCAGCACGGGCAATGCCGCGCTGGTCGAGGCGACCAGCGCCGGCCGCACCTCCCGACTCCTCGTCGACTGCGGCTTCGGCATCCGGCAGCTCGATCAGCGGCTGGCCCAGGCGGGCCTCGCCGCCGGCGACATCGACGCCATCTTCATCACCCACGAGCACGGCGATCACATCGGCTGCGCCCACACGCTCTCGCGACGCAACCGCATTCCCGTCTGGATGAGCGAAGGCACCTGGCTCGCCACGGGCGGCCGCGACTTCGAGGGCCGGCTGAACCTGGCGCGCGACGACGCGGAGTTCGCCGTCGGCGACATCGGCGTGCAGCCCTTCACCGTGCCCCACGACGCGCGCGAGCCGCTGCAGCTTCGCTGCACGGACGGCGCACGCTCGCTGGGCGTATTGACCGACCTGGGGCACGCCACGACCCATGTGCTGAATCGCTTGGCCGGCGTGCACGCGCTGCTGCTCGAGTTCAACCACGACAGCGACCTCCTGGCCAATTCGGCATACCCGCCTTTTCTCAAGCTGCGCGTTGGCGGCAACTACGGGCACCTGTCGAATGCGGCGGCAGCGGAGATCGCGCGCGCGGTGCGCCACGACGGTCTGCGCCATGTGGTCGCAGCGCACTTGAGCGAACAGAACAACCGGCCCGACATCGTGCGGCGCCTGATGGCCGAGGCGCTGGGTGGCCATGAGGCGGAAATGCTTACCGCCACCGCAGCCGAAGGCTCGCCCTGGCTCGACGTCTGACCGCCAGCTGACCTGCCGACAGCCCCAGTAGAAAAGCCGCCCTGGGGCGGCTTTCTGCTGTGTGAAGAGCCCGGCTTATTGCTTGGGCGCTTCGTTCTTCTTCGCGGCCTCTGTCGCGGCATTTGCAGCGTCCAGCGCCGACGAAGCGGCCGGGGAAGGTGCGCTCGCGGCCGCTGAAGGCGCCGGCGCGGCGGCGGGCGGGGCCGCGGGTTCGGTCACGGGAGCGGGCGGAGGCGTCACGACTGCGGGGGCAGCGTCCTCTTTCTTGCCGCAGGCAACGAGTGCGGCAGCGGCGATCAACGAGGCAATCAGGACGGACGACGACTTCTTCATGAGAACTCCTTTGGCAAAGAATGTCTGGAACGAAAAAATTCTAGACCCGCATCTCCGCCTGAATATGTCTTGCGGCCGCATTCGCGGCATTGGCTTACAAGCCGAGCGTCGATGCCGGAAATGCCGGCCGGCCCAGGCGCCAGCCCTCGTCGATGGCTTCGCGCAGTTCGCGGCGCGCACGCGGATCGGCGCCGCAGACGCCGCGGCAGCGCTCGGGGTCGATGCGGTGCGCGAACCAAGTGGGTGTCCAGATCGCACTCGGCACTTCGGCGCCGGCCGCCTTGCCAGTGGCGCGGCATTCGATGATGTGGTCCCACATGCGGCGCCACGGCACGAAGCGCGCGTGGCCGCGCTCGATCACGTCGAAGCGCTGCGCCAGCAGCACGAAGCGCCGGCCGCTGGCCGACCAGGCTTGCAGCGCCTCGATGCTGGCGCGCTCGCCCAGGGGCCAGTCGGCGAAGTCGGGATCGCTGAAGACGATCTCCTTCCAGCCTTCGCGCGCGGCAACCGCCAGCGCATTGCGCACGATCGCGCCGAAAGCCTCCCGGCCGTCGAAGCGGCCTTCGGGCAGCAGCGGCAGCGAAGTGCCGTCAGTCGGCATGAACCCAGCCCGCCTCGCACCATTCGCCCAGCAGCGCCAGTGCGCCTTCGCTGGCCCGCGCCAGCTCGCGCGGCCCGAGCGCGCGCTGGTCCGCCAGCCGGCGCATCAGCGTCGCATCGGCACCGCCTGCGCGGAAGCTTTCGCCGTTGATGTAGATGTGGCGCGTGTCGTAGAGCATTCGCGTGCGGCGGTCGAGCGCCACGTGCTGCATCGCATCGGGCACGTCGCCGCCTTCGTCGAACCAGATGTTGGCCTTGGGCTCGGTCAACGATTCGCCGAGGGCGCGGTCGATGGCGTCCGGGTCGCGCAGCGCGGCTTCGACGGCCTTGCGTGCGAAGTCCTGCAGCGCAGCGGGCATCGCGGCGGGGGCATCGACCGCGGGCTGCGTCGGGTCGCGGTAGCGCGCCAGTTCCGCGGGGCCAGCATCCTCGAGGTCTTCCGAATAGGCCTGCGCCATGCGCGCGAGCAGGTCGGCGCCGAGCTCGCCCAGGGCGGACGAGCGCAGGCCGATGGAAAAGGTCATGCAGTCGTCGCCCACCGCCACGCCTTCGTGGGCGTACTTCGGCGGCAGGTAGAGCATGTCGCCGGGCTCGAGCACGAAGGTTTCTTCGGGCTCGAAGTTCTCGAGGATCTTGAGCGGCACGTCCGGCTGCAGGCGCAGGTCGCCCTGCTTGCCGATGGACCAGCGGCGGCGGCCCTGGGCCTGCAGCAGGAATACGTCGTAGCTGTCGAAATGCGCACCGACGCCGCCGGTGTCGCTCGCGTAGCTGATCATCAGGTCGTCCAGACGCGCATCGGGCAGGAAGCGGAACTGCCGCAGCAGGTCGTGCACGCCGTCGTGGTGCAGGTCGACGCCCTGCACCAGCAGGGTCCAGGCGGGTTGCTTCAGGGGCGGCAGGGCACGTCTTGGCAGCGGGCCGTGCTTGAGCGACCAGCCGGCCTCGCCGTGTCGGATGAGGCGCGATTCCACCTCTTCACGCTCGGCCAGCGCAAACAATGCGCTGCGGTCGATGGGTGGCACCATGGCCGGAATCGCCTGGCGGACCAGCAGCGGCTTCTTCTGCCAATACCGCCGCATGAACTGCGCGGCGCTCAGGCCGCCGAGCAACGGCAGCGGTTGTGTAATCTCCATGGGAGAATTCTGCAATGGAAATCTCTGAACAATGCGTGGTCGGTTTGACCTGGACGATGAAAGACACGCTCGGCGACGTGCTGGATGTGCTCGACGAGCCAGTCGAATTCATGGTGGGCGGCGACGATCTCTTCGACGTCATCGAGGCGGCCTTGCAAGGCCATGAGCCTGGCGCCCGTGTGCAACTGCAGGTCGAGCCCGAACAGGGCTTCGGCGACTTCAACGACCAGATGCTCTTCCTTGAGCCGCGCTCGTTGTTTCCCGAGGGCACGGAAGAAGGCATGACCTTCGACGGCTCCGCCCTGCCGAAGGGCGTGAGCGACAGCATTCCGCGGGACGCGCTCTACACGGTCGCCGAAATCTACCCCGACCACCTGGTGCTCGACGGTAACCATCCGCTGGCCGGCATCGCGATCCGCCTGGACATCACCGTGCGTTCGGTGCGCGAGGCGACGGAAGAAGAAGTCGGCCGCGGCACGGCGGGTACGGCCTTTTTCAAGGTACCGCCGATGGCGCCGGGCAACCAGATGCTGCACTGAGGACTGCGGGCACAAAAAAACCGGGCGCTCCCCGGTTTTTTTGTGCCCGCAGGGCGGCTTACATGCGCGAAATCTGGCCGTTGTCGATGCGCACGCGGTCGCCGATGCGCAGGTCACCCGGGCTTTGCACGTCGAACGCCCGATAACCGCCGTGGTCGGTCTGCACCGACACCCGATAGCTCTCGTAGACACGCGGCCCGTTCTGCTGCGCCTCGATGGTGTTGCCCAGCAAGGCACCGCCCACGATGCCCAGCGCGGTCGCCGCGGCACGGCCGTTGCCGCGCCCGAACTGGTTGCCGACCACGCCGCCGATGACGCCACCGGCGACAGCACCGCCGCCGGAAGTACCGGTGCCGGCAGTCTCGCTGCGCAGCACCTCGATATTGGCCACATGGCCGTATTCGACGTGGGAGGCTTCGCGGTACTGGATCGCTTGCGGCGGCGCCTGGTAGGGGTAGCGCGAGGTCTGGTAGACCGGCATGGGGGCAACACAGGCCGTGAGCGTGGCCAGGGCCAGCACGGAAGCGGTGACGGATACGAAGCGCATTGAGATCTTCATGTTGAGAGGCTCCTCGAATAGAACTGCGCGAGAAAGTGCGCTGCCTGTGAATAACGCCACAGCTTTCGCTGCGATGACGCAAGACACATGCTGAAACTTTCGAGCGCGGCGCCGCTGCGGCGGTTCCGTTCTTTACCCCTCGCTTACCTCGCAGTTACTCAGGCTGGCTTCAGCTTTCAGTGCTTGCCCGTGGAGCCGTAGCCGCCCTCGCCGCGCTGCGACGCCTCGAATTCGGTGACCACCCGGAACTGCGCCTGCACCACCGGCACGATCACCAGTTGCGCGAGCCGTTCCATCGGCTGCAGCACGAAGGGCGTGTCGCTGCGGTTCCAGGCGCTGATCTTGAGTTCGCCCTGGTAGTCGCTGTCGATCAGGCCGACGAGGTTGCCCAGCACGATGCCGTGTTTGTGGCCCAGCCCCGAGCGCGGCAGGATCAGCGCCGCGAATGCCGGGTCGGCCAGATGGATCGCGATGCCGGTGCCCACCAGCTGCCAGCCGTTGGGCTCCAGCGTGATCGGCGCATCGAGGCAGGCCCGCAGATCGAGGCCGGCGCTTCCGGGAGTGGCATAGGCGGGCAATTGATCCACCATGCGTGGATCGAGGATACGAACGTCGACTTTCACTTACTTGCCTTGCTTTTGTTGCTGTTGTTCTCTTTGCTTGCGGGCGGCCTCTTCGAGCACCTGCTGCCACTTGGCCACGCCCGGCGTGAGCTTCAAACCCTTGAAAAAACTCTTGCCGAACCAGGCTGCCACGGCGAACCCTGCGACCAGCACGAAGAACGGAACGCCGATCGACCACAGGACCAGGAACACCAGCGCTCCCACCGCGCCCAGCACCTTGAGCAGCACCGGGTCGAATGCGCCCGGCTCCCGCTTCGGCACCGCGCCGTTCGGCAGGTCGGCGCGCTGCATCGCGGCCGAGACTGGACCCTGCTGGCCCGGCGCCTGGTTCATGCCGACATCCAGCCCGGGCTCCCCCGGCTGCGCCGGCCGTTTCGGCAGTGCCGCCCGCGCCGAAAGCTGCTCGACGTAGCGGGCGAAGTCGCCATTGGGCGGCGTGTTCGATTCGGTGTTCATCAGGCTCTCCAGTCGGGAAGTCGTGCGGCAATCTCCGTCATCAGTTCACGCGCCAGCGTGAGCTTGGGCGCGCGGGGCAGTTCGCGCACGCCTTTGGCGTCCACGAGCAGCAGTGCGTTGTCATCCTGGCCGAAGGTCAGCGGGCCGATGTTGCCCACCAGGAGCGGAATGCCCTTGCGCTCGCGCTTGGCCTTGGCATGCTCGGCGAGGTTCTCGCTCTCGGCCGCGAAGCCGACGCAGAACAGCTTCTTCGCCTGCGCCCGCTCGCTCTTGGCGACCGTGAGCAGGATGTCGGCGTTCTCCACGAAATTCAGCACGGGCGTCTTGCCGCTGCCGTCCTTCTTGATCTTCTGGTCGCTGTGCGTGGCCGGGCGCCAGTCGGCGACGGCGGCGGTAGCTACAAAAATGCTAGCGCTCTGGGCTGCACGGATGGTGGCTTCGAGCATGTCCTCTGCCGAAAGCACATCGACGCGGGTCACGCCGCGCGGGGTCGGCAGGTGTACCGGGCCAGCCACCAGGGTGACTTCGGCACCGGCCTCGCGTGCGGCGCGGGCAATGGCAAAACCCATCTTGCCGGACGAGTGGTTGGTGATGCCGCGAATCGGGTCCAGCGCCTCGAAGGTCGGGCCCGCGGTGACCAGCACGTTCTGCCCTGCCAGCAGCTTGGGCTGAAAGAAAGCCGTGATGTCCTCAAGCAGTTGCGCCGGCTCGAGCATGCGCCCGTCGCCCGTTTCGCCGCATGCCTGCCAACCGCTGCCCACGCCCAGCACGGTCGCGCCGTCGGCCGACACCTGCATCAGGTTGCGCTGGGTGGCCGGATGGGCCCACATCTCGCGGTTCATGGCGGGAGCGATCAGGAGCGGAATGCGGTCCATCGGGCGGGCCAGGCACATCAGGCTCAGCAGGTCGTCGGAGCGGCCCTGCACCAGGCGGGCGATGAAGTCGGCACTGCACGGCGCCAGCACGATCACGTCGGCCTCTCGGCTCAGGTTGATGTGCGGCATGTTGTTGGGCTCGCGGGTGTCCCACTGCGAGGTGTAGACCGTGCGGCCGGAGAGCGCCTGCATCGTTACCGGCGTGATGAATTGCTCGGCCGCCTCGGTCATCACGACCTGTACGGTGGCGCCGGCCTTCACGAAGAGCCGGCAAAGCTCGGCCGACTTGTAGCAGGCGATGCCGCCGGTGAGTCCCAGGACGATGTGTTTTCCGGCGAGATCTTGCATGGGCCGTATTGTTGCTCATAGGCCATCGAACAAATGGCAACAAGCCCTCGGCGGAAGGTGTCGCAAAGGGCACACCTATAATCGCAATTTCCCACTGCCCGGATTCACGCATCCGGAACTGGCATGACCAAATTTGTCTTCGTCACCGGTGGTGTCGTATCTTCCCTTGGCAAGGGAATCGCCTCCGCCTCTCTCGCTGCGATCCTCGAATCGCGCGGCCTCCAAGTCACCCTCATCAAGCTTGATCCGTACATCAATGTCGACCCCGGCACGATGTCGCCCTTCCAGCATGGCGAGGTGTTCGTCACCGATGACGGCGCCGAAACCGACCTCGACCTCGGCCACTACGAGCGCTTCATCAACACGCGGATGCGCAAGGCCAACAACTTCACGACCGGCCAGATCTACAAGACCGTGCTCGAGAAGGAACGCCGCGGCGACTACCTCGGCAAGACGGTGCAGGTGATCCCGCACATCACCAACGAAATTCAGGAATACATCAAGCGCGGCGCCGGCATCGGCACCTCGCACGAGGTCGACGTGGCCATCGTCGAGATCGGCGGCACGGTCGGCGACATCGAGTCGCTGCCTTTCCTGGAAGCCGTGCGCCAGATGAGCCTGCGCAACGGCCCGAACAACTCCGCCTTCGTGCACCTGTCGTACGTGCCCTGGATCGCCGCCGCCGGCGAACTCAAGACCAAGCCCACCCAGCACACGGCCAAGGAACTGCGCGCCATCGGCATCCAGGCCGACGTGCTGCTGTGCCGCGCCGACCGCCCGATTCCGGACGACGAACGCGCCAAGATCTCGCTGTTCTCCAACGTGCCCGAATGGGGCGTGATCTCGATGTGGGACGTGGACACCATCTACAAGGTGCCCCGCATGCTCCACGAGCAGGGCCTGGATGGCCTCATCTGCGACAAGCTGCGCATCAACACCCCGCCCGCCAAGCTGCAGCGCTGGGACGACCTGGTCTACGAGGTCGAGCATCCGCAGCAGGAAGTCTCGATCGCCATGGTCGGCAAGTACGTCGACCTGTCGGACAGCTACAAGTCGCTCAACGAGGCGCTGCGCCACGCCGGCATGAAGAACCATGCGCGCGTGAAGATCGACTACATCGATTCGGAAACCATCTCGGCGCAAGACGTGTCGCGCCTCGCGAAGTACGACGCCATCCTCGTGCCCGGCGGCTTTGGCCAGCGCGGCGTGGAAGGCAAGATTTCCGCCGCCCGATTCGCCCGCGAAGGCAAGGTGCCGTACCTGGGCATCTGCCTGGGCATGCAGGTGGCCACCATCGAATACGCACGCCACGTGGCGGGCCTGAAGAACGCCAACAGCACCGAGTTCGACCCCGAGACGCCCACCCCCGTGATCGCGCTGATCACCGAGTGGAAGGACGCCGACGGCACCGTGAAGACGCGCGATGCGAAGTCCGACCTGGGCGGCACCATGCGCCTGGGCGCGCAGAGCTCCGACGTTTCGCCCGGCACGCTGGCCCACAGCATCTACGGCGACGTGGTCACCGAGCGCCACCGCCACCGCTACGAAGCCAACGTCAACTACTTGGACGAACTGCGCGCCGCAGGCCTCGTGATCTCGGCGCTCACGCAGCGCGAGCACCTGACCGAAATCGTCGAACTGCCGCAAGACGTGCACCCGTGGTTCATGGGCGTGCAGTTCCACCCCGAGTTCAAGTCGACACCGTGGGGCGGCCACCCGCTTTTCAACGCATTCATCAAGGCTGCGCTCGATCACAAGGCCCAGGGCGCGGGCGGTTCCAAGAACCTGAAGGCAGTTGCATGAGCCGTAGGGCTGTTCACAGGGTGAATACCGCAGTGCGCAGCGCGGAGGCATTGCAGTGAGGCTTTGCGGATTCGACGTCGGGCTGGACCAGCCCTTTTTCCTGATCGCCGGCCCCTGCGTGATCGAATCCGAGCAGTTGCAGATGGACACCGCCGGTACGCTGAAGGAAATCACTTCGGCGCTGGGCATTCCGTTCATCTTCAAGAGCAGCTTCGACAAGGCCAACCGCTCCTCGGGCACGAGCTTTCGCGGCCCGGGCCGCGACAAGGGCCTCGAAATCCTCGCCAAGGTCAAGCGCGAACTCGGCCTGCCCGTGCTGACCGACGTGCACACCACCGAAGACATCATCGAAGCCGCCAAGGTGGTCGACGTGCTGCAGACGCCCGCGTTCCTGTGCCGCCAGACCGACTTCATCCACGCCGCGGCGCAGTCGGGCAAGCCGGTCAACATCAAGAAGGGCCAGTTCCTCGCGCCGCACGACATGAAGAACGTGATCGACAAGGCGCGTGCGGCCGCCAGGGAAGCGGGCCTGGACGAAGACAGCTTCATGGCCTGCGAACGCGGTGCGAGCTTCGGCTACAACAACCTCGTCTCGGACATGCGCTCGCTCGCGATCATGCGCGAGACCAAAGCGCCCGTGGTGTTCGACGCCACCCACTCGGTGCAGCTTCCCGGCGGGCAGGGCACGACCTCGGGCGGACAGCGCGAGATGGTGCCCGTGCTCTCGCGCGCGGCCGTGGCCGTGGGCGTGGCCGGCCTCTTCATGGAGACGCACCCCGATCCCGCCAAGGCCCTGAGCGACGGCCCCAACGCCGTGCCGCTCAAGCACATGAAAGCCCTGCTCGAGACGCTCGTTGCGCTCGACCGGGTCACCAAGAAAAACGCTTTCCTCGAGGACATCTTTCAGCAATGACCAGCGCCTACATCATCGCCAACGTCGAAGTCACCAACCCGGTGCAGTACGAGGACTACAAGAAGTGGTCCACCGAAGCCATGAAGGCGCACGGTGCCGAGGTGTGCGTGCGCGGCGGCAAGGTCGAAGTGCTCGAGGGCGACTGGGCCCCGCAGCGCATCGTGATCCTCAAGTTCCCGAGCGTCGAAGCCGCAAAGAAATTCAATGAATCGCCCGAATACGGCAAGGCGCGCACAGCGCGTCAGGGCGCCGCGATCATGCGCATGATCGTTGTCGAAGGTGTGTGATCCGTTTTATTTGAGAAAGACAAAAGATGAGTGCAATCGTTGACATCGTCGGCCGCGAAATTCTCGACAGCCGAGGCAACCCCACCGTCGAGTGCGACGTGCTGCTCGAGTCGGGCACCATGGGCCGCGCAGCCGTGCCCTCGGGCGCATCGACCGGCTCGCGCGAAGCCATCGAGCTGCGCGACGGCGACAAGAGCCGCTATCTCGGCAAGGGCGTGCTGAAGGCCGTCGAGAACATCAACACCGAGATCTCCGAAGCCGTGCTCGGCCTCGATGCCAGCGAGCAGGCTTTCCTCGATCGCACGATGATCGACCTGGACGGCACCGACAACAAGGCGCGCCTGGGCGCCAACGCCACCCTCGCCGTCTCGATGGCCGTGGCCCGCGCCGCGGCCGAAGAGTCGGGCCTGCCGCTGTACCGTTATTTCGGCGGCATGGGCGGCATGCAGCTGCCGGTGCCGATGATGAACGTCATCAACGGCGGCGCGCACGCCAACAACAGCCTCGATCTGCAGGAATTCATGATCATCCCCGTGGGCGCCAAGAGCTTCCGCGAGGCCGTGCGTTATGGCGCCGAAGTGTTCCATGCGCTCAAGAAGATCCTGGGCGACCGCGGCATCAGCACGGCGGTCGGCGACGAAGGCGGCTTCGCCCCCAGCGTCGAGAGCCATGAAGCGGCCATCCAGCTCATCCTGGAAGCCATCGACAAGGCCGGCTACACCGCGGGCGAACAGATCGCACTGGGCCTGGACTGCGCCGCCAGCGAGTTCTACAAGGACGGCAAGTACGTGCTGTCGGGCGAAAACCTGTCGCTCTCGGCCGAGAGCTGGACCGACATGCTCGCCAACTGGGTCGACAAGTACCCGATCATCAGCATCGAAGACGGCATGCACGAAGGCGACTGGGACGGCTGGAAGCACCTGACCGAGCGCCTGGGCAAGCGCGTGCAACTGGTGGGCGACGACCTGTTCGTCACCAACACCAAGATCCTGCAAGAGGGCATCGACAAGGGCATCGCCAACTCGATCCTGATCAAGATCAACCAGATCGGCACGCTCACTGAAACCTTCGCCGCCATCGAGATGGCCAAGCGCGCGGGCTACACCGCCGTCATTTCGCACCGCTCGGGCGAAACCGAGGACAGCACCATCGCCGACATCGCCGTGGGCACCAACGCCGGCCAGATCAAGACCGGCTCGCTCTCGCGCTCGGACCGCATCGCCAAGTACAACCAGCTGCTGCGCATCGAAGAAGACCTCGGCGACATCGCCAGCTACCCGGGCCGCGGCGCGTTCTACAACCTCAAGTGATGCCAGCCACCCGGCTCGCCAGGCCACGCACTTCGCCGCTCCATCCGGAACGGCGGCGCGGCGGCCTCGGTGTGCGGGTGGCGTAGACAGACATTCACTCATGCGCGCGCGCTTCGTTCCTCCCATCGTCCTGTTGCTCCTGCTGGCCGTTCTCCAGTGGCAGCTGTGGAACGGGCGCGGCAGCGTGCGCGACGTCCAGCAGCTGCAGACCAAGCTGACCGACCAGAAGGAAGCGAACGCCAAGGCCACGATCACCAACGAGCGCCTCGCCTCGGAGGTCAACGACCTCAAGGACGGGCTCGAGATGGTCGAAGAACGTGCCCGCGCGGAACTCGGCATGGTCAAGCCGAACGAAGTATTCGTGCAAATCGCGCACTGACCCTTCACCACTTCGCCTGCTGATGCCCGAGCTTCTCTCGGCCCCCGCCTTCGCGCTCTGGGGCTCTCCTGTCAGCTGGCTCGAACTCGTGGCCGCCGTCCTGGCGCTCGCCATGGTCGGCTGCAACATGCGCGAGATCCACTGGGGCTGGCCACTGGCCATCGTCAGTTCGCTCCTCTACGTCGCAGTCTTCGCGAAGGCACGCATCTACGGTGATGCATCGCTGCAGGTGTTCTTCGCCTTCGTCGCGCTGTGGGGCTGGTTCCAGTGGCTGCGCGGGCATCGCAGCGATGGCAGTGCATTGCACGTCAGCCGGCTGTCGTCGCGCGGCGTCACGCTGACCCTGGCCGCCTGCGCCATCGCATGGCCCGCGGTCGCCCTCTTCCTTCGCCGCTTCACCGACACCGATGTGCCATGGTGGGACGGTTTCGCCACGGGCCTGAGCCTCGTCGGCCAGTTCCTGCTCGGGCGCAAGTTCATCGAGAACTGGCTCATCTGGCTGGCGGTGAACGTCGTGAGCGTGGGCCTGTTCATCCACAAGGGCCTGTGGCTCACCGTCGGCCTGTACGCCGTGTTCGCCGTGCTCAGCGTGGCCGGCTACCTGGCATGGCGGCGGCGCCTGCCGGCGCTGGAGCGCGCATGACGCCGATGCTGCCGACCGGCTGCGTCATCGCGGTGCTGGGCGCCGAGAGCACCGGCAAGACCGAACTGGCACGCGCCATTGCGCAGCGCCTGCGGGAGCGCGGCATTCCCGCCACGCTGGTGGGCGAATACCTGCGTGAATGGTGCGATCGCGAAGGCCGCACGCCGTGCCCCGACGAGCAGCAGGCCATCGCCGACGAACAGACGCGCCGCATCGACGCCGCCGCCGCAACCGGCGTGGCGATCGCCGACACCACCGCGCTCATGACCGCGGTCTACAGCGAGCAGCTCTTCGACGACCGCTCGCTCCACGCCGACGCCCTCGCAGCCCAGCGGCGCTACGCCATCACGCTGCTCACCGCGCTCGACATTCCCTGGGTCGGCGACCACCTGCGCGACGGCCCCCATGCCCGCCAGCCCACCGACACGCTCGTGCGCGCAGCGCTGACGGGCGCGAAGCTCTCTTTCACCGTCGTGCACGGCACCGGCGGCGAGCGCCTGGCCAATGCCTGGAACGCCATCAACTCGATCGCCAGCGGCGAAGACCGCGAAACCCGTGCGCGTGCGCGTGCGCGCGGCAAGGCCGACGCAAAGCCCGCCGCGTGGACATGGCCTTGCGAGAAGTGTTCCGACCCGGAATGCGAACATCGGCTTTTCACAGACCTGATCGGGCGGCGCGAATAAGCAAGCCGCCGTTCTTCTTCAACGGAGACCTGATGCCCCTGCACCCCGCCCCGCGCACCGCCTCCCTCCTGGCCCTCTTGCCCCTTTTCATCGCCGCGCTGCTGTCGGCCGGCCCGGCCCTCGCGGCTCCCGTCGCCGCCACCATCGAAAACGGCACCACGACCACCGCCTGCGCCGAGGAAGACAACGTCTCCATGGTGCTGCGCGGCGAGGGCATCCGCCACATGCGCATCGAGGCGCTGCAGCCCGACTACCTCGACAAGATCGGCAACGACGTCACCGCGCCTGATTTTTCGGGCTGCAACTTCGACGGCGGCGCGCACCCCACCGACCCGGCGCACCGCTTCAAGAAGCGCACCGTGGTGCTGCTGGACAACGCCGACTGGCGCATCGTCGGCATGACGCTGCCGACCTTCTGGCGGTCGCAGCGCGTGCCGGTGCAGGTGGGCAACCGCAGCGACCGCGGCTTTCACCTGCTGCAGGTGTTCAAGAAAGAGAACGGCAAGGCGCTGGAGGCGATCGTGCTGTATCCCTCCGACGGCTACTGGCGCCTGAAGCCGCTGCCCGAGGCGCGATTCGGCGACGGCGTGTACGGCTCATCCTTCCTGCTGGGGCCGGTCGAGCAGGCCGGGCGGCCAGTGGTGAACATCGCGTCGATCCGCGTGGTGCCGAAGCCGCTGGCGATCCACCTGCGCTTCGCGAACGGCGGCAGCGCGGTAGCGCGCGTGGACGAGATCAGCCGCAAGCGCACGGCGTTGGATGTGACGCTGTCGAAGCCCACCGCGAGTGCGCAACCCTTCGCGGTGCTGCGCTCGATGTACGTCACGCCCGACAACGCCGATATGAGCGAAGTGCGCTGGCAAGAGTCGCCGGGCGCCGCATCGCAAGCCAAGCCTTTGCCCGAAGTGAAGTCGCTCAACGCCACACAGGTGCGCTTCGGCCGCAGCCTGCCGTCGAAGCACAACACGAGCGCGCCGGACATCGAGTTCAGCGGCTTCGACAACAACGGCGAAGCCCGCTAGGGGCAGAAGGCAGAACCAGCCGCCGCGCTGCGCCTTACTGAACGATCGGACTACCCGGAATCTGGTCCGTAGGCGGCGTGAAGATCTGCGCCGCATCGACCGCATCGAAGCGGTACTGCTTGCCGCAGAAGTCGCAGCCCACCTCGATGTCGCCGCGCTCGGCCAGGATCTCCTCGGCCTCTTCGACGCCGAGCCCGCGGATCATCTGCGCCACGCGCTCGCGGCCGCAGGTGCATGCGAAGTGCGGACCCTGCGGGCCGGCCTGCGGCTCGAAGCGCAGCAGCTTTTCTTCCCAGAACAGGCGGCGAAGAATGGTTTCGATGTCGAGCGTGAGCAGCTCGTCGCGCGTGAGGCTGGAGGCGAGGATGGAGATCCGGTTGTAATCCTCGTTCAAGCCGATCTGGTCTTCGTTGGCCTGGTCGCGGTCTTTGTCCGACGTGCCTTCGAGGTTGCCCTCGCCCTTCACCGGCAGGCGCTGGATCAAGAGGCCCGCCGCCACCTTGTCGTCGGCCGCAAGCACCAGCGTGGTGTCGAGCTGTTCGCTCTGCAGCATGTAGTGCTGCAGCACGTCGCTGAGCTTGCCGAGCTTCTCGCCCTCGTCGCCGAAGAGCGGCACGACGCCTTGGTACGGCGTGGCGCCCGGGAGCTTGTCCTTCGGATCGAGCGTGATCGCGCAGCGGCCCTTGTTGCTCACGTTGACCATGTCGGGCAGGCGCGCATCGGCCGGCAGGTCGCCGATCACCTTGGCGGTGGCGCGCAGGCTCAGGTCGGGCTTGGCCTCGGCCACGGCGACCTTGACGGGGCCGTCGCCGAAGATCTGCAGGATCAGCGCGCCGTTGAACTTGATGTTGGACTGCATCAGCGTGGCTGCGGCCGTCATCTCGCCCAGCAACTCGGCCACGGGCGGGGGGTACGGGCCGGTCGAGGTGTTGGAGGCGCGCCGCGCAAGGATCTCCTGCCACGCATCTGTCAGGCGCACGATCATGCCGCGCACCGGCAGGCCATCGAACAGGAATTTGTGCAGCTCGCTCAAAACGGATTCTTCTTTCTGTTGGGCCTGCGCGGGGTCAGGCGATTTTCTTCAAGCCCTTCGCATAGCGAACGGCGTTTTCGACGTAATGGTCGGAACCATGGCGCAGGCGGGCGGCGTCTTCGTCGCTGATCGTGCGCATCACCTTGGCGGGCGAGCCGAAGATGAGGGAGTTGTCTGGAAACTCCTTGCCTTCGGTGACCACGCTGCCGGCGCCAACGATCGAATTGCGGCCGATCTTCGCGTTATTCAAGACCACCGCCTGGATGCCGATGAGCGAGTTGTCGCCGATGGTGCAGCCGTGCAGCATGACCTGGTGGCCGATGGTGACGTTCTCGCCCACGGTGAGGGGGCTGCCAGGGTCGGAATGCAGCATCGACATGTCCTGCACGTTGCTGTTGCGGCCGATGGTCATGGTCTCGTTGTCGCCGCGCAGCACGGCGCCGAACCAGATGCTGGCGTTCTCGCCCAGCTTCACGTTGCCGATCACTTCGGCGCTGTCGGCGACCCAGGCGCCTGTGCCAAGTTGCGGCGCAACGCCGTCGAGTTCGTAGAGGGCCATCGTGGGGTCTCCGGGGGCAAAAACTAGAATTGTAGGGATGCACCCCCGACTGAGCGCGCTGGCCGCGCTGCGACTGACCGATCCTGAAAAAAAAGTGGCTGCAACGCGCGCCACGGCGGCGCTAGCCGCTACCGATTCCATAGCAACCGACCCGATCCGCACCGAACGCGACGATGTGGGTGTTCCGGGCCGCCCCGAGAAGCCCGTGCGCGTGTCCGCCACCGCGGTACAGAAACGCTCGCCCTTCACGCCCGAGGGCCGCGCCTCGCTGATCCATTCGATCTGCCACATCGAGTTCAACGCGATCAACCTCGCGCTCGATGCGGTCTGGCGCTACGACGGCATGCCCGAGGCCTACTACCGCGACTGGCTGCGCGTGGCCGACGAAGAGGCGCTGCATTTCACGCTGCTGCACGCGCACCTGCAGGACATGGGCTGGCGCTACGGCGACTTCCCCGGCCACGACGGCCTCTGGAACATGTGCGAGAAAACGAAGGACGACGTGCTCGCACGCATGGCGCTGGTGCCCCGCACGCTGGAGGCGCGCGGGCTCGACGCCACGCCGCTGATCCAGGCGAAGCTGCGGCGCGTCAACACGCCCGATGCGCTGCGCGCAGTGGAGATCCTGGACATCATCCTGCGCGACGAAGTGGGCCATGTCGCCATCGGCAATCACTGGTATCGCTGGCTTTGCGAGCGCGCAGGGCTCGATGCCGAAGCGAACTATCCGGCGCTCGTGGCGCGCTACGACGCGCCGCGCATCCGACCGCCATTCAATCTCGAAGCCCGCGAACGCGCCGGCTTCACCGCCGAAGAACTGCGCATGCTGGCAGCCGGCTCCGACACATCGACATGACCGCCACTGCCTCCGTGATTTCCGACCAGACCTGGTCCCGCGCCGACCTCGTCGCCTGCCTGCAAGGCCGCGACACGCCGCTGCATTTCGAACGCTGCAACTTCGACGAAGCAGACCTTTCCCGGCTCGACCTGCGCGGCGCGCAGTTCACGCTGTGTCATTTCGCCGAAGCTTCGTTCGACCGGGCCCTGCTGTCCGAAACCCGCTGGGTCGGATGCAGGGCACGTCAGGCCGACTTCGGCCTCGCGGACCTGACGAATGCGCGATTCCAGGACTGCGACCTCAACAACACGCAGTGGACACGCGCCAAGCTCGCATCCGCGCTCTTCACGGGCGTGAAGCTCACGGGCGCGCACTTCGCCGAAGTGTCCGCGCTGGGCATCGTCTTCAAGGATTCGCTGCTGGTCGATGCGCACCTGCGCAGCCTGTCGTTCCGGAAGCAAACGCTCGTGCAACTGGACTTCTCCGAAGCCGACCTCTCGGGCTGCGATTTCCGCGAGGCCGTGTTCGAAGGCGGGAGCCTGCGCAATGCGCACCTGAAGCTCGCGCGCTTCGAAGGTGCGGACTTGCGCGATGCCGACCTGGGCGGCCTGCGCCTGGCCAACGCCGCGCAGTTCAAGGGCGCGACCATCTCGCACCGGCAGGCTGCGTCGCTGGTCGAGGAGCTCGGCCTTCGCGTGGTCTGAGTCCGGCAAATCAGGCCGCTGTGGGCCGGCTGTGCACCACCAGCTTCGGCGTGAAGTACTGAACCACCTCGCCGCGCTGGTTGCGCGTCTGGCAGCGCATCGTCACCATCGCGCGGCCGGGCTTGGAGCGCGAGGGCGTGATGTCGACCACTTCGCTCACCACATGCAGCACGTCGCCGGGCCGCGTGGGCTTGGGCCACTGCAGCTCGCCGCCCGAACCGATGATGCCGTCGGCCAGTGGCACACCGCTTTCCACCAGCAGCTTCATCGTGAGCGCGGCCGTGTGCCAGCCGCTCGCCGCGAGGCCGCCGAAGAAGGTGTGCTTCGCAGCCTCTTCGTCGGTGTGGAAGGGTTGCGGGTCGAACTGCAGCGCGAAGGCCTTGATCTGCGCCACGTCGAGCGCGTGCTCGCCGCTCTGGAAACGGTCGCCGACCGACAGGTCTTCGAGGTACAGCGCGCGCTTCGCGCCGATGTCAGGGGATGCAGCCATGGAGTCTCCTTGTCGTGCCGTCGCGCATTCTCGAACTTTCCTTCATTCAGACGCGCTCGAGGATGGTCGCGATGCCCTGTCCGCCGCCGATGCACTGCGTGGCCAGCGCATAACGGCCCTTCTCGCGCACCAGCAGCGACGCCGCCTTGCCCGTGATGCGCGCGCCGGTCGCGCCGAGCGGATGGCCGATCGAAAGACCGCCGCCGTCGAGGTTGATCTTCGCCGGGTCGAGGCCCAGATCGCGGATGCATGCGAGCGCCTGCGACGAGAAGGCTTCGTTGATCTCGATCACGTCGAGGTCCGCCGCGCTCAGGCCGGCGCGTGCGAGCGCCTTGCGCGTCGCGGGGATCGGCCCGATGCCCATGATGGCCGGGTCCACACCCACGGTTGCGAACGACTTGATGCGCGCGAGCATCTGCAGGCCGTGCTTCGCCGCGAAGGCATCGCTGGTCACGAGCACGACGGCCGCGCCGTCGGTGAGCGGCGACGAGGTGCCGGCCGTCACCACGCCGTCGGGGCGGAAGGCGGGCTTGAGATTGGCCAGCGCTTCGCCCGACGTGCTCGGGCGGATGCAGCCGTCGGCATCGACCACGTCGCCGGAGGCAAGGCGCACCGGCACGATCTCGCCCGCCAGGCGCCCTTCCGCGCGCGCGGCGGCGGCCTTGCGGTGCGACTCGACGGCGAAGGCCTCCTGGTCGGCGCGGCTCACGTTCCAGCGCTGTGCGACGTTCTCCGCTGTCTCGCCCATCGAGATGTAGGCGTCGGTATTGGCCAGCAGCTCGGGGCTGGGCGAGAAGTTGAAGCCGCCCTGCGGCACCATCGTCATCGACTCGACGCCCACGCAGAGAAACGCCTCGCCCATGCCCGCCTCGATCTGCGCAGCGGCGATGTGCACGGCCTGCATCGACGAGCCGCAGAAACGGTTCACCGTCATGCCGCCCACCTCGTGCGGCAGGCCGGCCAGGAGGCCGACGATGCGCGCGACGTTGTTGCCCTGCGAGGCCTCGGGGTAGGCGCAGCCCAGGATGATGTCTTCGAGCAGCGCAGGGTCGAGATCGGTGCGCTGCAGCAGGCCCTTCACCACGCCGGCGGCCAGCGTGTCGGGGCGCACCTCGGCGAGGGCGCCCTTCTTTGCGAAGTGGAACGGCGAGCGGGCGTAGGCGGAAATGACGGCTTTCATGAAGATGCTCCTTGAGAAAATCTACCATCCAATCGGTAGGCTGACAGGTCAAAAAATAGGCACGTCGACGCGTGCCTTGCGATGCCGCCCGACCATCAGCCGGGCAATGAACTCCTGAGTTGCGCGATGGCTTCGTCGAAGTCTTCGACACGCCCCGTCATGCGCGACGCAAGCAGCGCGCCCTGGCACACCGAGAACACATAGGCGGCCTGCGAAGCAACCGAGGCGCCGCCCTTCTTCCGCGCCCCTGCCGGCGCCAGCGCGCCCAGCACGCCAGTGAGCCACAGCACCTGCGTGTGGCGCAGCTCCTGCACCGCCTGGCGCAGCTCTTCGTTGATGCAATCCCACCCTGGCGCCAGCGAGCCGGCGGGACACATGCCCGAACCTGCCTTCAGCGTGTTGCGGTACATGCGGAAGTAGGAGTCGAGCGCGTCCTGGGGCTCCCGCTCCCGGGCCGCGTCCCAGTCCTTGAAGTACTGCGTGGCCTGCCGGATCACCGCGATGCCCAGCGCTTCCTTGGTCGGGAAGTGGTGGTACAGGCTCGCCTTGCGGACGCCGACCGCGTTGGCCACGTCCTGGAAGCTGAAGCCCAGGTACGAGCGGGTTTCGATCAGGCCGCGCGCCACGCCGAGGATCTGGTCCCGGGTGCTGCCGGCAGCCAGCGCGGCGGGGGTGGCGGTGGCGTCGTTCATCTACCTACTATAAGGTAGGGAAGTTCCAAGCACAAGCCTCAGGGTCATTCCTCAATCCGCCTTGATGTTCGCGGCCTTCACGATGCGCCCGTTGCTCTCGAACTCCGACGCGATCTCCTTGGCGAAGGCCGCGGCCGTGCCGCCGGTCGGCACGTTGTCGGTGGCCGTGAGCTTGGCGCGCAGCTCGGGGCTCGCCAGCGCCTTGTTGATCTCGGCGTTGTATTTCGCAATCAGCGCGGGTGGCGTGGCGGCCGGCGCGAACACGCCGAACAGCGAGTTGATGTTCGCCGCGTTGTAGCCCAGCTCGCCCAGCGTGGGCACCTGCGGCAGGCTGTCGAGCCGTGCCGGAGCGCCCACGGCCAGAGGACGCAGCTTGCCCGACTGGATGTGCGAGGTGAGCGTCGGGCTCGCGTTGGTCGACAGAATCTCGAACTGCCCACCGAGTGCATCGTTGAGCTGCTGGCCGCCCCCCTTGTAAGGCACGTGCGTGATGTCCACGCCCGTCGCGGCCCTCACCTGCTCCAGCACGATATGACCGAGCGACGCCGGACCCGACGTGGCCCAGCGCACCGCACCAGGCTGCGCCTTGGCATCGGCGACGAGTGCGCGGAAATCCTTCGCCTTGCTGGCCGGCGTGGCGATCAGCAGCACCGGCGAATACATGACGCTCGCCACCGGCGCGATGTCCTTCAGCGGATCGAAAGGCAGCTTGCCCAGGTGCGGGCTCAGCACCAGCGGGCTGATGGCCGAGAAGCCGAGCGTCGCGCCATCAGGCACGGCCTTGGCCACCGCGTCCATGCCGATGGCGCCGCTCGCGCCGGCGCGGTTGTCGACGATCACCGTGGTGCCCAGTTGCGCGGCGAGCCTGTCGCCGAGCGCGCGCGCGACCACGTCGCTCACGCCGCCGGCGGGGTACGCCACGATGAGGCGGATGGTCTTGGGAACGGCCTGTGCCGAGGCCTGTGCGGCGGGCAGTCCCGCCATGGCGGCCAGCGCGAGGCCGGCACACAGTCTGTGATTCAGTTTCATGGATGTCTCTCGAGGGCAATCGCCCATTTTGAAACATCCGCGGCGCCGTTCAGCCCCAGGGCATCGTGAACGTCTTGCCGTTCGTGAACGACTTGATCGCCTCCTGCACCCCTTCCTTGTAGCCCAGCCCCGAGTCCTTGATGCCGCCGAAGGGCGTGAGCTCGATGCGATAGCCCGGCACCTCCCACACGTTCACCGTGCCCACCTTCAGCTCGTTGGCGAAGCGGGTCGCGTAGTCCATGCGGTCGGTGCAGATGCCCGACGAGAGGCCGTAGGCCGTGCCGTTCGAGATGGCGATCGCCTCGTCGATGCTGCCGAATCGGACGATCGGCGAGACGGGGCCGAAGGTTTCCTCGCGCACCACCGTCATCTCGGGGCGCACGTTGTCGAGCACGGTCGGCGAATAGAGCGCACCTTCGCGCCGGTTGCCCACGAGCAGCCGCGCGCCCAATGCCACCGCCTCGTCCACCAGCAGTTCGAAGCGGCGGGCCGCGGCTTCGTCGATCACCGTGCCCATGTCGTTGCTCGCGTCCGCGGGGTCGCCATGCTTCCAGCGTTTCGTCTTCTCGACCACGCGCTCGGTGAATTCGCTCGCCACGTCCTTGTGCACCAGCATGCGCTTGACTGCAGTGCAGCGCTGGCCCGAGTTCTTGTACGAGCCCTGCACCGCGAGATCGGAGGCGCGGTCGAGGTCGGCGTCTTCCATCACGATCAGCGGATCGTTGCCGCCCAGCTCCAGCACGATGCGCCGGTAGCCGGCCTTCGCCGCGATGTACTTGCCGATGGCCACGCCGCCGGTGAAGGTGACGAGGTCCACCTGCGCGTTGGTGATCAGCTCGTCGGCGATCTCGCGCGGGTCGCCCGTCACCACCTGAAACATCTCGGGCGGCAGCCCCGCCTCATACAGGATGTCGGCCAGGTAGAAGGCCGAGAGCGGCACCTTCTCCGAGGGCTTGAGCACCATGCGGTTGTTGGTCGCGATGCTCGGCACCACTTTGTGCGCCACCTGGTTCATCGGATGGTTGAACGGGGTGATCGCGGTGATCACGCCCAGCAACGGCTCGCGCAGCGTGATGACCTTGCGCTTCTTGCCGTGCGCCGTGAGGTCGCACGAAAACACCTGCCCGTCGTCGCGCAGCGCCTCGGTCGCGCCGAAGGTCAGCACGTCGGCGACACGGCCGATCTCATACAGCGCGTCCTTGCGGCACAGGCCCGACTCCATCGTGATGATCGCGGCCCCTTCGTCGGCGCGCGCACGCAGCAAAGCGCAGGCCCGCTGCAGGATGCTCGCGCGCTCATAGCGCGACAGGGTCGAGTGGTATGCATGCCCGATGCGGAAGGCCTCGCGCACATCGTCCACCGAAGCGAGCGGCACGGTGCCCACGCGCTCGTCGGTGTACGGGTTGAACACATCGAGCTTGCGCTCGCGCCGCACGCGCTCGCCGCCGATGCGCAGGGACTCGGCACGAAAGGCCGCAGCATCGCGATGAGGTGCAGAAAGCGTCGTCATGCCTGGTTCTCCGCAAGGTCGTTGCCGATGAAGTTCTTGCCGCGCGCACCGCCTTGGGCATGCAGCAGCATCTCGCGGGCTTCGTCGTCGCCCACGCCGTAGTCGGCGAAGCGGGTCTTCACGCCCAGCGATTCGATGAAGGCCGCCAGCTGTTGCGGCGCCTCGGCGAGCAGCATGCCGAGGGCTTCCTGCAGCACCGCATCGCGGTCGGCACGCCGGCCGATGGCGCGCTCCAGCACCATCGGCAGCAGGAACGAACAGGCGATGCCGTGCGGCAGGCCGTAGCGCAGCGTCATCTCGTAGGAGATGGAGTGCGCGAGCGCCGTCTTGGTGTTGGAGAACGCCATGCCGGCCTTGAGCGCCGCGAGCGCCATGCGCCCCCGCAGTTCGACGTTGTCGAGCTGGCCCATCAACTGGGGCAGCACCTCGAGCGTGTCGCGCACGGCCGAGACCGCGAAGGTGTCGGACAGCGGATTCGCATTCACATTCCAGATGGCTTCGAGCGCATGCGACAGCGCATCGAGCCCGCTCTGCAGCGTGACGGCCGCGGGCAGCGACAGCATCAGCTCCGGATCGACCACCGCATAGCGCGGCCAGGTCTCGGGCAGGTGCAGCGAATACTTCTTCTGCCGTTCGCGGTCCCACACCGTGGCCCAGGGCGTGACCTCGCTGCCGGTGCCTGCAGTGGTGGGCACGGCGATCAGCATCTTGCTGCGCGTGGGCACGAACGGCCGCTCGCCGGCAAGGCCCGCCACGAGATCGGAAAAACTCGCCGCATCGTTTGCGACCATGAGCGCCTTCGCAGTGTCGATGGCGCTGCCGCCGCCGACTGCGATGAGCACCTCCACATCCGCGTGCTCGCGCCAGAACCACTCGTAAAGGCCCGCCAGTTCGGCGACATCGGGGTTGGGCCGCGTCTGGTCGATGGTGCAGGCCAATGCGCCCTGCAGCACCGACTCCAGCCGGCCCAGCAGGCCGATGGCGCGGGCCTCCGGAAAGGTCACCAGTGCGGCGCGGCGGCCGTCGAGCAGTTTCGGCAGGGACGACAGGGCCCCTGCCCCGTACACGCTCTGTACGGGGTTGTGGTAATTGGCGCTCATGGGTTTCTCGTCAGGTGGCGGCAGGTGCCGCAGGGGCCGCGGGGATCGCGTGATTCAGTGCGAGGTCGAAGATGTCGAAGTTGCGCAATCGCCGCTTCGGATCGACGCCCTGCAGCTTCCGGTTGAACAGCAGCGGCACCTTCTGCTCGGAGAGTCCGCCGTGCGAGCGCAGCGGCACCGTGAGCCCGCTCAGGTCGTGCTCCGAGGCGCGCGTGCCGATCACCGCGAGGTGGTCGGACACCACCACGAGGTCGCCGATGCGGTCGGGCGGCAGCTCGAAGCGCTCGGCCGCTTCGTCGCGCGTGAGCACCTGCTCGATGCCGTCGGTGGCCTGCAGCGCTTCGACCAGCGCGGGTACATCGACACCCGCTTCGAGGTACACGGTCGCAAAGGAACCGAGCGCGCCGTGATGCACCACGTACGGATCGGTGATCGGCAGGATCACCCGGCCGCGCCCCGCGCCCAGGCGCGCATCGAGCACTTCCTGCAGGAACACGATGCGCGGATTGCCGGCCGCATCGGTCTTGGGGCTCATGCCGTGGTCGGCGGTGAGCGCGATGGTCGCGCCCAGCGCGTCGAGCTGCGCGAGGTAGCCGTCCATCATGGCGTAGAAGTCGTTGGCGCCGGGGGTACCGGGCGCGCACTTGTGCTGCACGTAGTCGGTGGTCGAGAGGTACATGAGGTCGGGCCGCTGCGTCTCCATCAGCTTCACGCCGGCCGCGAACACGAACTCGCTCAGCTCCGCGCTGTAGACCGAGGGCACGGGCTTGCCGACCAGCGCCAGCACATCGTCGATGCCGCCGTTGGCGCGCGTCGCCTGGTCGGCCTTCTCGGCCGAGAAGCAGATGCCTTCCATGCGGTGGCCCAGCAGCGTGCGCAGCTTGTCCTTGGCCGTGACCACCGCGACCTTCGCGCCGGCCTTGGAGAACACCGCCAGCAGCGTCTCGGCGCGCAGGTAGGCGGGGTCGTTCATCATCACTTCCTTGCCCTGCGCGGTATCGAGGAAGTAGTTGCCGCAGATGCCGTGCACCGAAGGCGGCGCGCCGGTCACGATCGAGAGGTTGTTCGGGTTCGTGAAGCTGGGCACCACGCAGTCGCCCACCAGCGAACTGCCCGCGGCCAGCATCTTCTTCATGAAGGGCGCGACGCCGGCCTGGATCGCCTGCGTGATGTAGTCGGGCTCGCAGCCGTCGACGCACACCACGACGACGGGTTGCGTGGGCGACCTGTAGCTGCGGCCGTTCACCGAGACATCCGGAATGGCCGGCTTGCTGCTTGTCATTGATGCGCTCCTTGTTGAATCCATGCGCGCAACTTGGTCGACAGGTAGTCGGCGGTCATCACCATGACGACGATCACCAGGATGCAGGTTGCGGTGTCCTGGTACTGGAACAGCTTCATGCTCCCCACCAGTTCGAAGCCGATGCCGCCCGCGCCCACCATGCCCAGCACCGTGGCCTGGCGCAGGTTGGTCTCGAAGCGGTAGACGATGACGCCGATCCACGCGGTCACGACCTGCGGGATCACGCCGAAGATGATGGTCTGTATGGGGCCGGCGCCGGTGGCACGCAATGCCTCGAGCGGACCCTGGTCGATCTCCTCGATCGATTCGGCGAAGAACTTGCCGAGCATGCCCGCGCCGTGCAGCGCCAGGGCCAGCACGCCGGGGAATGGCCCCAGGCCCACGGCCGCCACGAAGATCAGCGCGAGGATGATCTCGTTGATGCCGCGCGTGATGTTCAGCACCTGCCGCATCGCATGGAACACCGCCAGGTTCGGCGAGATGTTGCGCGCCGCGAAGAAGCACAGCGGCACCGCAAGAATCACCGACAGCAGCGTGCCCCAGAGCGCGATCTGCACCGTCTCGATGGCCGGTTTCACCAGCCGCTGCATGAACTCCCAGTTGGGCGGCAGCATGCGGCCCAGGAAGTCGGCGATCCACGGCATGCCCTTGGCCAGTTCGCTGAAGCTGACCTGGCTGCCGATGGCGGCCCACCACATCACGGACAGCAGGGCCAGTCCGGCCAGGGCGTACTTCCACCAGCCCGGGTTGCCGCCGCTCTTGGCGACCAGCAGGTTGTAGCGTCCGATGGCGATCATGTTTGCTCCAGGGCGAGTTGCTGGGCGGGGCGCACCGCGGCCACGGGAGCGGCTGCGGGCGATGCGGCGGGTGCGGTCGGCTCGATCGGGCCGTCTTCCAGGCCGCCCGGGTAGATGCGCTGCAGTACCTCTTCGGTCAGCTCGTCGGGCCGGCCTTCGAACACCACGCGACCGGCGGCGACACCGATCACGCGCTGCGCGAATTCACGCGCGTAGTCCACCTGGTGCAGGTTGCAGATGACGGTGATGCCCGCTTCGCTGCTGGCCTGCTTCAGGTAGTTGAGCACCTTGCGCGAGGTTTTCGGGTCGAGGCTCGCGACGGGCTCGTCGGCCAGAATCACCTTGGGCTGCTGCGCCAGCGCACGGGCGATCCCCACGCGCTGCTTCTGGCCACCCGAGAGCGTGTCGGTGCGCAGGTCCGACTTGTGGTCGAGCTCCACGCGGCGCAGGCATTCGCGGGCGATGGCGATGTCCTTCGCGGGGAAGATCTGGAACCACGAGGCGATGGCCGGCATCGAGCCGAGCCGCCCGGTCAGCACGTTCTTGAGCACCGACAGGCGCGGCACCACGTTGTAGTGCTGGAAGATCATCGCCACATCGCGGCGCACCTTGCGAAGGCCCGCGCGGTCGCCGCGCGAGCGCTCGCCATCGACGTGGATCTCGCCCTCGCTCGGTTCGGCCAGGTGGTTGATGCAGCGAAGCAAGGTCGACTTGCCCGCACCCGAGGCGCCGAGGATGACGACGAACTCGCCCTTGCCCACCGTGAGGTCGACGCGGTGGAGCGCGGTGAAGTCGCCGTAGCGCTTGCAGAGGCCGCGGATCTCGATCATTTCATCTTCCTCAGGTCGAGGTTCAGCACCTTGGCCGTGTCGCGGATGATGTTGTAGGCCGCGTCGTTGGTCGGGTGGAAACCGTTGAGCTCGCCCTGGTCGGACCAGGGGATGTCTTTCACCTGCAGGAAGGCCGCCTGCACGCGCGTCTTGAGGTCGGCGGGCAGGTCTTTGCGCCAGACGGTGGGCGACTCCGGAATCGGCTCCGACTTCCACACCTCGACAAGGTCTTCGCGCTTGACGAGCCCCTTGGCAACGGCGGCATCGAGGATGCGGTCGGCGATGGCCGCGGCGTCCACCTTCTTGTTCTGCACTGCGATCGCGCTGGAGTCGTGCGAGCCCGAGAAGATCACGCGGCCGAAGTCCTTGTCGGTGTTGAAACCCAGCTTCATCAACCCCGCCTTCGGGAACAGATGGCCCGAGGTCGAGCTCGGATCGACGAACGCGAAAGTCTTGCCCTTGAGGTCGTTCACCGTCTTGATGCCGGTGTCCTTGTGAGTGACGATCTGGCTGTAATAGAAGGTGCGCCCGGCCTTCTTGGTTTCGGCGACCGCGAAGGCCTCGATGTCGGCGACCGTCGCACCCAGCACATACGAGAAGGGGCCGAGGTAGGCCACGTCGAGGCGCTTGGAGCGCAGCGCCTCGATCACGCCGTTGTAGTCGGCCGCCACGAAGGGCTTGACCGGGAAACCGAGCGCCTTGGACAGCATGTCCATCATGGCCTGGCTGTTGGCGATCATGGCGCGCGAATCCTCGGAAGGAATCAGCCCGACAGTGAGAACCTGCTGTGCCCGTGCCATCGGCACGAAGGCGGACGCTGTGACGGCGGCAGTGCCGAACAGCAACTTTCTGCGCTTCATCATGGTTGTCTCCAGTGGTCTGTGTTGCATGAATTCCTCCTGGTGTTTTCGAAGGGCAAAAGCGCCCGTTCCGAGTCTTCCAGTGCTTCGTGTCGTGGTCATGACATCGAGAGGATTTCGGGACGTCCGGCGTTTTTCTGTCGCTTGCCTGGTCCGTCTTGAAGCGGAGTAAATCACCGAGACTCGTATCTAACAAATTCAAATTTTTTCGATGATCTATATACTGAATCTATAGATTCAAAGGGTCTTCCCCATGCGCCTCACACAGCTGCGTTCCTTCTATGCCGTGGCCCGCGAGGGCAGCTTCACCAAGGCCGCCGAACACCTGCATGTGAGCCAGCCCACCATCACCACGCAGGTGCGGTTTCTCGAAGAGGCATACCAGGTCGAACTCTTCCATCGGCGAGGCCGGCGCGTGCAGCTCACCGAAATCGGCGAGCAGTTGATGCAGCTTGCGCAGCAGATCTTCAGCCTCGAAGGCGATGCGGTCGCACTGCTCGGCGATGCCGGCACGCTGCGCACCGGCCACCTGCGCGTGGCGGCCGTGGGGCCTTATCACGTGACCAAGATGCTGGTCGACTTCAGCCTGCGCTACCCCGGCGTGAAGGTGACGGTAAGCACCGGCAATTCGCAGGATGTGCTCGACAGCCTCGTCGACTACAGCGCCGACGTCGGCGTGCTCGCGCAGATGGTGCGCGACGACCGGTTCCTGTCGGTGCCCTTCAGCCAGCACCCGGTCGTGATGTTCGTGCCATCCACGCACCGCTTCGCGCGGCGGCGCAACATCCGGCTTGCGGAGCTACAGGGCGAGCGGCTCATCATGCGCGAGCAAGGCTCGACCACGCGCAAGGCGCTCGAACTCGCGCTCGCCAAGGCGAAGGTCGATGTCGACGTGGTGATGGAAATCAGCAGCCGCGAAGTGATCCGCGAAGCCGTGGCGCAGGGCCTGGGCATCGCGGCGGTGTCGAGCGTGGAGTTCGTGCCGAGCCCGGACCTGCGCATGGTCGGGTTCAGCGACACCGAGATCTTCACGTATGCGCATGTGCTGTGCCTCGCGGAGCGGCGCGAGATGCGCATGGTCAGCGCCTTCTTCGACACGCTGGTGCCGGCCATCGAGGCGCGCAAGCGCAAGGCCTGAACAGCCGCGGGTTCAGCCGCGAGGATGGTGCGCGGCGTGCAGCTGCTTCAGGCGCTCACGCGCCACGTGCGTGTAGATGGTGGTCGTTGATATGTCGGCATGGCCGAGCAGCAGTTGCACCGCGCGCAGGTCCACGCCGTGGTTCAGGAGGTGCGTGGCGAAGGCATGCCGCAGCGTGTGCGGCGACAGCGGCACATGGATGCCCGCAGCCGCGGCCTGCTTCTTCACGATGATCCAGAACATCACGCGCGTCATGCCAGCGCCGCGCGCAGTGACGAAGAGATCGGGAGTCTGCTGTCCGTCGAGGATGACCGGGCGCGACTCCTCGAGGTAGCGCTCGATCCAGCGCCGAGCCTCGCCACCGAAGGGCACGAGCCGCTCCTTGCTGCCCTTGCCCAGCACGCGCAGCACGCCGTCGTTGAGGCTCATGTCGATGACCTTGAGTGCCACCAGCTCGCTCACGCGAAGGCCGCTGGCATACATCACCTCGAGCATCGCGCGATCGCGCAGGCCCAGCGGCGTTTCGACGTCGGGCGCGGCCAGCAGGTCGTCGACCTGTTTCTCCGACAGCGTCTTGATGGCGCGCGGCGTCTGCCGCGCGGGTGCGAGCCGGATCGTCGGGTCCGCCGTGATGCGTCGCTCGCGCAGCGCCCATCGGTAGTAGCGCTTGAATACTGTGAGCCGACGGTTGGCCGAGGTGGCCTTGCCCTTGGTGGAGAGACGCACGCCCATGTAGGCCTGCACGTCGGACTCTTGTGCGGTGTCGAGTGCGACGCCGCTGCGCTGCTTGCCCAGCCATTGCGAGAACAGCGCGAGGTCGCGGCGGTATGCAGCCAGCGTGTTCTTCGAGAGCCCGTCCTCGAGCCAGAGGGCATCGATGAACTCGTCGATTGCGGGGGTGGGTGCTGCGGCGGCCTCGGTCATGCGGTGCAAGATAACAAAAGAAAAAGCCGCCCTGAATGCGGGCGGCTTTTGCGGCGTGAAGGCGGATCAGTCGAGCTTCAGGTTCTGCTTCTTCACGACCTGCTTGTACACGTCGTACTCGGCCTTGATCTGCGCTGCGAACTGCTCGGGCGTGTTGGCCACGATCAGCGAGCCGGTGTCTTCGATGCGCTTCTTCACGGCCGGATCTTCGACCGCCTTCTTCACGCCGGCGGCGACCTTGTCGACCACGTCCTTGGGCAGGCCCTTGGGGCCGAGGATGCCGTAGTAGGCCATGCGGTTCACCGGCTCCAGACCCACTTCCTTGAAGGTCGGCACATTGGGCAGCGCGGCCAGACGCTGGGGCGCCGACACCACGATCGGGATCAGCCGGCCGCTGGTGATGAAGGGCATCGCCGAGGGGATGTTGTCGAACATGATCGGCACCTGGCCGGCCACCACGTCGTTCAGCGCAGGGCCCGCGCCGCGGTATGGGATGTGCGTGACGAAGGTGTTCGTCAGGCTCTTGTAGAGCTCCATCAGCAGGTGGCCGATGCCGCCCGTGCCCGACGAGGCGTACGAATACTTGCCGGGGTTCTTCTTCAGCTCGGCCACGAACTCGGCGTAGTTCTTCGCCGGGAAGCTCGGATTCACCGCAATGATGTTCGGCGTGGCCGCGATGTTGGTGATCGGGGTGAAGTCGTTGATCGGGTCGTACGGCGTCTTCGGGTTGATGGCTGGGTTGGCCGCCGTGCTCGACACGGTGGCCACGCCCAGCTTGTAGCCATCGGGCGTGGCGCGTGCGGTTTCGGCCGCGCCGACGATGCCGCCGCCGCCAGCGCGATTGATCACCACCACGGGCTGGCCCAGGATCTTGCCCAGCGGATCGGAAATGACGCGCGCCACGATGTCCGTCGTGCCGCCCGGAGCGAACGGCACGCTCAGTTCGACCGGCTTGTTGGGATAGCCCTGCGCAAAGCTCTGGCCCGCGACTGCGGCCAGGGCGACTGCCCCCATCAGGGCGCTCCATTGACGACGTTGCATCGAATAACTCCTTGAATTGACTGGCTTTGACTGACGGATGTCGAAAAAAAGCGAAGCCCGGATGCTAGCGGTTACCGGGGGCGCCTCGTGCTCTGGATTACCCATGGTCCGTGCGGTTTATGCTCGAAACGGTGAACTACGCGCAGCTGCTTTTCCCCGACTTCTCCCTCATCGTCATCGGCTGGCTCCTGTGCCGCTACACCGCGCTCGACCGCCGCGTCTGGGACCAGGTCGAGAGCCTCGTCTACTACTTTCTTTTTCCGGTCCTGCTGTTCCATTCGATCGTGCGCAGTCCGCTCGACTTTGGTGCAACGTCCAGCCTTCTGACTGCGGGCGTAGGCATCGGGTTGTGCGGCATTGTGCTGGCGTATGCCCTGCCGCATATGCCCGGGCTCGGTGCGCACATCGACCGGCGTGACCACGCCGCGAGCGCGCAGGTCGCATTCCGCTTCAACTCCTTCATCTGCCTCGCGCTGGCCGACCGTCTCGCGGGCCCTGAGGGTCTCTTGCTCATCGCGGTGCTGATCGGCGTGTGCGTGCCGATGTTCAACATCGCCGCCGTGTGGCCGATGACGCGGCATGCGCAGACCGGCTTCGTGCGGCAGCTGGTGCGCAATCCGCTGATCGTTGCCACGGTGGCCGGGCTGCTGGCGAACCTGCTGGGCTTCACGGTGCCGACCTGGCTCACGCCGACGCTCACGCGCATCGGCGCAGCATCGCTCGCGCTGGGCCTCCTGGCCGCGGGCGCGGGCATGCAGTTCGCGACGCTGGGGCGGGGCAAGGTGCTGGCGGTGTCGGTGCTGGCGATACGGCACCTGATCCTTCCGCTGGTGGCGTGGGGACTGGCGCGCGCGCTGCGGCTCGATGGAATCCAGGCGTCGGTGCTGATGGCGTTCTCGGCGGTGCCGACGGCGTCGAGCGCCTATGTGCTCGCGGCGCGCATGGGCTACAACGGGCCGTATGTGGCGGGGCTGGTGACGCTGTCGACGGTGCTGGGAGTGGTCAGCTTGCCGTTTGCGTTGGCGTTGCCGCGATAGCGCGCGGGGCAGGCATAGCCCCACCCCGATCTGCAAATTACTTCGCACTCTTTTCCGGTTTGTCCGACGGCGGACACCGAGCGACCATTGTTTGCAATGGTGCTGAACCCGCAGGCCTCAGACTTTTTAGACGATCACTCGTCAAGGCCCGCCGCGTGTTTTCTTCTGCCCTCACTTCCTCCCGAACCATCTCCGTCGACAGCCCTGCCATGCCGAGCCTGCTCGGCAGCCCGGCACTGGCATTCAAATCGCTCGACGGCACTGAAGCGCTAGGAGAACTCTTCGAATACACCGTGCGGCTGCAGACCCCCGATAGCCCGATGCTCACCGAGTACGTGACGGCCAATGTGCCGGTCAAGCAACTGGTCGGCAAGGAGTTCGGCATCAGCATCGAGCTCGACGGCAAGGGCTTTGCGGTCCGCATGGGCACCGGTACGCGGGAGATCAACGGGCTGGTGACCAGCGCCCGGTTCGTGCAGCACGAGAACCGCCGAGGCATCTACGAAATCACCCTGCGGCCGTGGCTGGTGCTTGCTACATGTACCAGCGACTACAGGATCTTCCAGAACAAGACGCCGCTGGAGATCATCGAAGAGGTCCTTGCGGACTACAACTTCCTCACTGAAAAGCGAGTGACCCATCGCTATCCAAAGCGCGTGTTCCAGGTCCAGTACGGCGAGACCGACTTCGAGTTCATCACGCGGCTGATGCAGGAGTTCGGCATCTACTATTTCTTCGAGCACAAGCAAGGTGCGCACAGGCTGGTGCTGGTGGACGACCTTGGGGCCCACAAGCAGTTCGAAAGCGAGGCCTACCAAGTCATCAGCTACCACCCGCCGGGCCACAAGATCGACGAGGAATACTGCAACGACTTCTGCAGCATCGAGAACCTCGAATCAGGCCAGTGGGTCACCGGCGACTTCGACTTCACCAAGCCGCGCGCAAGGCTCCAGCAGACCTCCCGGATGCCGCGCAACACGGGCAACAGCACGCAGGAGATTTACAAGTGGCCAGGCGACTACAGCGAGCCGGACGAAGGCCGCGACCTCGCGCGAACCCGCATGGAAGCGACCGGTGCGCCAGGCAGCCGCGGACGAGGCAGCGGCAACCTGCGGGCCGTGGTGACGGGGTGCACTTTCTCGCTGGTCAACTATCCGCAGGACGCGGCGAACCAGGAATATCTGGTCATCGCCAGCACTCTGCGCCTGCACGAAAGCGGGCATGCCAGCGGCCAGGAAGCCTACGTTTGCCACACCGCCTTCGAGGTTCAACCCGCCAACAAGATCTTTCGCTCACCGCAGACCCAGTCCAAGCCTCGCACCACGGGCCCGCAGACGGCCATCGTCACCGGCCCGGGCGGCCAGGAAATCTGGACCGACGAGTACGGCCGCATCAAGGTCAGCTTTCACTGGAACCGCTACTGCACCAAGGACGAGAACTCCTCCTGCTGGATCCGCGTCGCCTCCCCTTGGGCCGGCTCCCAGTTCGGCGGCATGCACGTGCCTCGCATCGGCCAGGAGGTGATCGTCGACTTCGAGAGCGGCGACCCCGACCGCCCTATCGTCACCGGGCGCGTCTACAACCGGCTGAACATGCCGCCGAGGCAACTGCCCGGGCAGAAGAATCTCTCGGGCTTTCGCAGCCGCGAACTGAGCGCAGATGGCAGCGGCCTGGGTGCGCGAGGCAACCATCTGGAACTGGATGACCATCCCGGCAAGATTCAGGCGCAGCTCAAGAGCGATCACCTGAGCAGCAGCTTGAGTCTGGGGCACATCGGACGCATCGAGGACACGGCCGGCCGGAAGGACGACCGGGGCCAAGGGGTCGAACTGCGCACCGATGGCCATGGCGCCATCCGCGCTGCGAGAGGCCTGTTGGTCACCACGCAAGCCAGGCCCAATGCGCAGGCGCACATCACCGACCTGGGAGAAACCGTTGCCCGCCTGACGGCTGCGCGCGATCTGCACGAGCGCCAGAGCCAGACCGCGCAGGAAGCCAGGGCGCATGAGAGCGGCGATCAGGATGTGGTCACGACGGCTCTCAAGGAGCAGAACGACACCATCAAGGGCAAGCCTGGCGACAGACACGCCGACGCGTTTCCGGAACTCGGCGAACCCCATCTCGTGCTCGCCAGCTCGGCGGGCATCCACAGCACCGCGGGCACCGCGACGCACATCGCGAGCATCACGCACAACGCGCTGAGCAGCGGCGGGCATACCAGCATCAGTGCGGGCAAGGGCTTTCTAGTCAGCGTCAAGGAAGCCGTGCGCCTCTTCGCCTACAAGGCCATTCGCCTGACTGCCGCAACTGCAGGCATCGACATCGTGGCACTGCAGGACAGCATCAAGCTGATGGCCAAGCTAGACATCAAGCTGGAGGCCAACAGGATCAACATCACCGCCAAGGAAGAGATTCTGATCAACGGGGGGAGCAGCTACACGCGCTGGAATGCCTCCGGCATCGAGCATGGCACCAGCGGTGCGTGGCGTGAACAGGCGGCATCGCACAGTCTCATCGGGCCGATGAACATGGAAAAGCTGCTGCGCATGGAAGGCGTCAGCCACGACGACAAATACAGCGTTCGATTCGCAACCCTGGGTGGTGACGAAGTCTTCAAGCAGGTTGCGATGGCAGGGCTGCCCTACAAGATTCTGGACGAGCGGCAGGCCATCAAAGCCGAAGGCGTTATCCCGGAAAACGGGCGGCTGCCACGAATCACTTTCGAGACGCCTGAAGAAGCAACGCTGATCGTGGGGGAGGAGACCTGGAGCTGGAATCTCGCGCCAACCCTCCGCGAAGTGCACAGCCATACAGATGCGTCTGAGCCAGAAATCGAGGAATTCGATGGCGAGGCCGTCGACGACGACGACGTGCTATCCATAGAGAACTCGAAATACGCCGAGGCAGCAAACGGCTTCGGATCGAGCCATTTTCTTTCAGAGTCCGCAGTGGAAAAGCATCTACGCGGATAGATCTAATTTCCCAATCCAATCATGCCAAAACTGATATCGGCAACCTACCACCCAAACATCGAAGTCGCCGAGTTCATTTGCGACGATGGTCGGCATCTGCTTCGACAAGGCGGAACATTGCCGTGGCGAATTAATAACCCTGGTGATTTGACTGCCCGCGTGGTAAATGGCGCTCCCGCCCCTAAGAAAGCCAAAGGATATATTGGATTTGCCACAACCAAATCTGGACGAGTATTCCTTATTTTTCCAGATGAAAATGCAGGGCGCGCGGAACTGAAAGCCAACCTGAAGCGCTTGCACGGAGAGAAAACCATCCCACAGGCAATTCCAAGTTATGCCCCGAATCATGAGAACAACACACAAAAATACATAGACGATCTTCTCAGATCAAGCGGAGTGGCAGCCGATAAAAAAATCAACGAATGCAGCGACGCAGAAGTTGAAAAAATAATGGACAGTATTTCACAAATCGAGGGATATTACGCAAAGGTTGAAACTCGCAAAGAAACCTGGGTGGCAGTAAGCACCATCAACGCCACCAACGGGCATCAGCCTCTGCCGGACACAGAGATTATTCTGCAAACGGGAGACAAAGAAGAAAAAATAAAATCCGACGCAACAGGACGCTTTCCGCCAGTAATCCATCCTTCAAATAAGGTGGCCGTACACGTCAAGGTGATAGATCCGAAGACCAAGAAGCCCGTGAAGATTGGCACAATTCAGGGCGATACCGGCAGAGATTTCAATCTTTTGGAAAAATCCAGAAAATGGAAAGGCGTTGCCGGCTCGGAGAAAATAAATAGTTCTACGCCTGGACAGAGAAAGTCGATGAGCTATGTCATTCAACCCGGGGACAATCTCGGAAAAATTGCAAAGCTGTATCGCACCAGTGCGACTGCCATAAAAGCCGATAACGACTTGAATAGCGACAGCATTTATCCCGGCGAGGTAATTTTAATCAATGGCAGTGGAAAAGAAAAATCAAGCAACGCGCATGCGGCTCCGGTAATCGCGCCGCCAAGAACGTCCTCCACAGGTGCGCCGACCGCCGCCCCAAAACCACGACCACGTCCCGCTGCTATTCCAGCGCCTCCTATTCCTTCGAGCACTCAGTCATCGGATTCAGAACGATCTAAAGAGGGAACCGGGAGGCAGTTGGCTTTGATCAGCCCCTTGACAGGCCGAGCACCTTGGATGCCCATCGCCATAGCAGAAGCCAAGCTGAGGTATGGCTCAATAGAAGGAGAAATTCAGAAAAGTATCAGCTATCACATCGAAATTGGAGATGGCTCGAAATCTCTGACAGATGCAGCATGGTGTGCCGCTTTTGCCAACTGGTGCTTGTCTAAAGCGAACTATCCCATCGACAATTTGGGCTTCAAAGATCATAAAGCCATGATGGGACGAGCGCATGGATTTTATGAAATCAATGAGAAATTAAAAATCAGAAATCCTTTATTCATCGAACTGGATCAACCAATATACGGCGCCATTGCCGTAGAAGTCAATCGATCCGATCATGGGCGTCATGTTGGATTCGTCTATGGAAAATCTGGAAGCGACAGTTTGATCTTGTTGGGTGGAAACCAAGATGACAGAATAAAATTCTCACCTTTCATCAAGAACAAATACAGGACAGTTAAAAAGAAAGACAAAGAAGGAAAAATAAAATCAATCGAAGCAAGAAATCCAGCATACCTGAAATATTTTATCCCGACTTCCTATCATGAGCAAGCCAAAAAGGACTTGAATGATCCAGGGCTTATCGAAATGGATTTCAATTTACTAAACCTTGCAATCGGAATACCTCCAAAGAAAAACAAAAATGAAAAAACAAAAACCAAATGAAAATATTGACATGAAAATAAAGCGTTCACGCAAAGTCGGTTTTTGCTTTGTAATTTTTTCCTGTTTTTTTAATTTTAACTCGACATCCCATGCTGGTTTCAGAGACGATCATGCCCTTGCCTGGGTAAATCTCGACGGGGCAGCAGACCAGTTTGGGATTGATCAGAAGATTGTCGATTTTGCCAACGCCGACCGCATCGATTCAATATGCGGCATAAATTGGACAAGAAATAATTCAATTCTCTACATCAAGAAACGTCCCCAAAAAATAACAGACAGTTTATTGCATCGAGTATTTTTTGATCAAGAAAAATCAGCTTTTAAAGAATTGAGCAACGTGTTGCGGAATTTCAGAGACAACGACGCTGAAGTTTACGATGGCTTGGATGGCGTCATAATTTACTCCAGTAAAAATGGTCCGCGCATGATGAGCTTTACCAAAGGTGGAAAAAAGGTAATGGGGCGTTCATTGAAATTCAATTCCTCGAAACTCAGAACCGAGGATATTGAACAGTCGTTTTGCGCGCTGATGCCTCCGATCACACGAGCACCTTAGTGTCAGGCGCACAGGCAACCAGCCCCATGAACTCCGACCCGACGCGCAGGCCCATTGCCACCTCATGATGAGACGGCGTCACGAACTCAAGCCCGCAATAGCACCGCCGGCACCGCCGACGCCAGCATCGCGATACCCGATGCGGTGAGCAAGCTCAGCACCAGCTTCCTGAACGCCGTCTCGCTGATCCCGATATAAAGCCGTGCGCCCAGCAGCACTGGCACCGCAACCGCTAGCGCCACAAGCCCCAGCAGCGGCACCATCGAGGCGACGATGCTGCCGCTTGCGAGGTGAATCGCGAACGCCACCAACAGCATCGACAGATTGAAGTTCTGGATCACCGCCCGCTGCGTATCGCGTTGAAAGCCACGCAGCGTGCACCAGAGCGTCGGGATCGTCCCGGAGAAGCCCCCGATGCCCGCCATCGCACCACCGATGGCACCCACGATGCCATCCGCCACACGACCACCGAAGGTGATCTTCGGCAGATGCTGCGACATCAGCATCGCCGGGCACCACAGCACCAGCAACGTGCCCAGGCACACCTTGAAGACCACGAGATCGAGGTGCGGCAGCAGCCAGACACCGAACGGCACGCCGACGAGCCCACCGAGGACGAAAGGCCAGAGCAAGGATTTGTCGAAAGCGCGCCGCACCGTGACAGCCGCGATCACCTGCCCCGTCAACGCGCCGAACAGCGCGAGCACCGCGGCCAGTTGGGGTTCCAGCGTCCAGGCCCAGACCGACATCGCGACCAGCCCGAACGCAAAGCCCGAGAGGCCCTGCACGAATCCCGCCAGCACGGCGCCGACGATCACATAGACATACAAGGCTTGCATGCGGCCGATGATAGAAGCCGCCGCATTGCGCCCGCCTCGACGGACGGGCCGAGGAAAGGAAGGAGGATCAGGCCGAAGCCGGCACCAGCGCCGTGCGGCGCACGCGCGTGACGTTGAACGCGCTTGCGATCAGCACGCCCTGCACCAGCGCCAGGCCGACGATCACGCTCGTGTACTGGCCGTGGTCCATGAGGCGGCCGAACACCAGCGGCGCGAGCGCCTGTCCGATGTCGAGCCCTGCGTACACCACGCCGTAGACACGCCCCGTGGCGTTGGGCGGCGTCGAGCGCTTGACCAGCAGGTCGCGCGACGGGCCGGCCACGCCCGAGACAAAACCCATCGCGCCGAACAGCACCGGCACGAGGATCGGGGGGAACTGCGCGAAGGCCAGAACCAGCGCGAGCGCCGCTGCAATGCCGAAGCCCGCGCCCACGATGCGTTCGCAGCGCGACGGGTCGGAAGCAAGGAAGCCGCCCACCACCATGCCCGCCGCGCTCGCCACCATGTAGACCGTGAGGCACACCGCCACCAGCGCGACCGGCACCGCGTGCAGATGGCCCGCGGCCACCGGCGCGAAGGTCTGCACCACGCTGATCACCGCGGCATAGAAGAAGAAGAAACCGAAGCACATCCACACGGCCGGGATGCGCAGGAAATCGAACTCGCCGCCGATCGGCGCGGGCTCGCCCTGCCCCGTGGCTTTGTGCACGGCCGCGACATCGAGCGAGAGCACGCTGCGGTAGATCCACAGCACCAGCAGCACGACGATGGCCAGCACGCCCGCCGAAGCCAGCGCCACGCGCCAAGAGAACGCGATGGCGATCGGCACCACGAAGGCCGGCGCGAGCGCCCAGCCCAGACTGCCGGTGATGCCGTGCACGCTGTAGGCATGGCCCAGACGCGTGGGCGCGACCTTGCGGTTGAACAGCGTGTAGTCGACCGGGTGGAACACACCGTTGCCGATGCCGCCGACCACGGCGCACAGCAGCAGCATCCAGTAGCTCTGCGCCATCGCATAGCCGAAGGCGGCGAGGCCGAGCGCACCGAGACCGACGAACAGCACCGGGCGCGGGCCCAGCTTGTCGACGATGAAGCCCGACGCCGCCTGCACGATGCACGAGACCACGAAGAACACCGTGAGCACCGCGCCCAGTTCGGTGTAGCTCACGTTGAACGCGTCCTTGAGCCAGGGGAACAGCGGTGCCAGGATGAGCTGGCTGAAGTGGCTGATCGCGTGGGCCAGGCCGACGAGGCCGATGAGCTTCGCGTCGGAGCGCAAGGAGGTCGCTGGAGAGGTGGGGGTCGCGTGGGAAGACATGGATTGCTACAAAAAACCGGGGCAGGCACCGATGCTATGCCCGCAGGGAGCGGCAGAATGGCGATACAGCGACAACATTTGTCGAAACTATGCCACGCACCGCTTCCGCCCCCTTTCCCACCCCGGTCACCAGCGTTGCCTCGCTCACGCCGCACCTCTTCGCACCCGACGCGGTGCGCCCGCTGCGCGCCAAGGAACACTTCCTGAGCGCCGACACCTTCGTCGAACTGCACCAGCATCCGTGGCCGCAGCTGACCTTCTCCACCCGCGGCGTGATCCGCCTGAGCACCGAGGACGGCAGCTACATCGTGCCGCCCTCGCGCGCGCTCTGGGTGCCGGCCAACATGCCGCACAGCATCATGCTCATCGAAGACGCCGAGCTGCGCACCATCTACCTGCATGCCTGGCTCGCGCCCTCGTGGGAGAAATGCGAGGTGCTCGAGATCAGCCCGTTGATGCGCGCCCTGATGCTCGCGCTGGACACCACGCCCGACGGCCTGCCGCCCGCCGACCCGCAGGCGCCGCAGCGCGAACGCATGATCGCGCCGCTCTTGGTCGACGAGATCGAGCGCGCCACGCAGATCCGCATCGACGTGCCGCTGCCCACCGACAAGCGCCTGCGCCAGCTCTGCGAGGCGCTGCTGCGCAACCCCGCCGACCGCTCCACGCTGGCCGAGCGTGCCGCCACCATCGGCGCGAGCGAGCGCACGGTGGCGCGGCTGTTCCGCGACCAGCTCGGCATGAGCTGGCAGCAATGGCGCCAGCAGGCGGTGATGGCGCATGCGCTGCCGCTGCTCGCGCGCGGCATGGCGGTGAGCCAGGTGGCGGCCGCCAGCGGCTATGCCACCGACAGCGCGTTCTGCGCGATGTTCAAGGCGGCGACGGGGCGCTCGCCCACTTCGTTCCAGCACAAGAAGCGATCCACCGCGACCGCTTGAGCCTTTGAAATGCAAGGGCGTCACGACGCTCTGGCAAGATCGGCAAGCCCCAAGAACCACGGACCTTCCATCGATTCGCACATGGCATCGCCTCCCCGACCGCAGACCTGGACCGCCGACATCGGCCTGCGCATTCGCCGCCTTTTCCTCCTGAAGGCGGTCGGGACCACGGCCTTCACCTGGCTGTTCTTCATCGGCTACTTCCACTTGCTGCGCAATCCCTCCTACCCGGTCGCGGTGATGCCGCTCACGGCGCTGGACCACCTGATTCCGTTCCAGCCCTACACGCTGGGCGTGTACCTCTCGCTCTGGGTCTACGTGGGCATCGCGCCGGGGCTGCAGCTCACCTTTCGCGAACTGGTGGTCTACGGGCTGTGGATCGGCGGGCTGTGCCTCACCGGTCTGGGCCTCTTCTATTTCTGGCCGACGCAGATACCGCCGCTGACGATCGACGTCTCTGGCTACCCGGGGTTCGCGATGCTGCAGGGCGTGGACGCGGCCGGCAATGCCTGCCCGTCGATGCACGTGGCGGTCGCGATCTTCACGGCCCTGTGGATCGAGCATTTGCTGCGGCAGGCGCGCACGCCCATCGTGCTGCGCATCGTCAACTGGACGTGGTTCGCGGCCATCGCCTATTCGACGCTGGCCGTGAAGCAGCACGTGGTGCTGGACGTGGTGGCCGGCGCGCTGCTCGGCATGGCGTTTGCATTTCCTTCGCTGCACTGGCGGCCGGGCAAGCGTTTGCGAGGGGATTCCCCTCTGGTTGGAGCGGATATCATTGGCCATCACTGACCAACACAGGCCGAGCGAGGAAGGGATCGACCCCATGGCACACCCCTCAAAGGTTGCATCGATCGATCAACGGCGGCACAAGACGACAGGCATCGCACGATGAGTTCGCTGAAGGAATTGCAGGACCTGATTCACGAGAAGTACGGCATCGAACCGTCCAAGCTCGACCCCAACGCCTCGATGCGCGAAACCGGCGGCCTCGATTCGCTGGCGCTGGCCGAATTCCTCTTTGCCATCGAAGACCACTTCGGCATCACCATGCCCGACGAGGACGCGAGCATCGACACCCTGGCCGAGCTCGCGCAACTGGTCGACAAGGTCCGGGCCGCGAAGCCAGCGTGAACCGCCACGAGGTTGCCGTCACCGGTCTGGGCGTCATGGCGCCCCATGGCGACGAGCCCGGCGTGCTGTTCGAGGCGCTGCTGCAGGCCCGATCGGCCATCCAACCCGTTTTTCCTGAACTGCCCAAGCCGGCCGCCGCCGCCACGGTGGCTTTCGACGAGACGCGCTGGTTCACCAAGCTGCAGCTCGCCGGCGTCGACCGCGTCAGCCAACTCGCGGTGGCCGCGGCCGATCTTGCGCTGCGCGATGCGAACCAGCCCCTGGCCGATGCCGACCTCGAACGCGTCGGCGTCTACGCCGGCTGCGGCATGGGCGGCGCGGCGGCGCTCGAAGCGGCTTATCGCGGCAACGGGCGCGTGTCGCCGCTCACCATTCCGGCCTTCATGCCCAACGCGCCTGCGGCCCATGTCGCGATGCGCAACGGCGTGCTCGGCCCGGTACTCACCTATTCCGTCGCCTGCGCCTCGTCATCCGTCGCGATCGCCGAAGCGGCCAAGGCCATCGAGCGCGGCGAAGTGGACATCGCCATTGCCGGCGGCAGCGAAGCGCTGATCGTGCCGGGCGTGGTGCTGGCCTGGCAGGCGATGCAGACGCTGGCCACCTTCCAGCCGGGCGAAGCGGCCGGCGCGGTGCGGCCGTTCGCGAACGACCGCGGCGGCTTCGCGCTCGGCGAAGGCGCGGCCTTCCTGGTGCTCGAATCCGCGGAGCGCGCACGCAATCGTGGTGCCCGCAGCTACGCCACGCTGGCCGGCTGGGGCCTCGGCAGCGATGCCACCCATCTCACCAAGCCCGACGCACCCGGTCAGGCGCGCGCATTGCGCCAGGCGCTGCGGCAGGCCGGCCTGCAACCGCGCGACGTGGGCTACTGCAATGCGCACGGCACGGCGACGCGCATCGGCGACGTGGTCGAGCGCAATGCGCTGGCCGAGGTGTGGGGCGACGACTTCGATGGTCTGCGCGTGAGCTCGACCAAGGCGCTGCACGGCCACATGCTCGGCGCAGCGGGCGCCATCGAGGCACTGATCACGGTGCTCGCGCTGCATCGGCGGCAGCTGCCGCCCAACGCGAACTGCCGCGAGATCGATCCGGCCTGCCGCATGAACCTGGTGATGCAGGACGACAGCGCCGCACCGGCGCTCGAAGCGGCGATGAGCAATTCCTTCGCCTTCGGGGGTACGAACTCGGTGCTGCTTTTCCGCCGCGCCTAGGCGCGCTTCGGGGGCGATATCTCCGGACGCGTCCCAGGACTGTCCGGTATGCTGGTAGGCGCTTCTTCCTCCTGCTCCCCCATGCTTTCCAAGGAGACCATCATGCATGCCCGCTCCACACTCATTGCCCTGGCCCTGCTCGCCGCAGGCACCTCGGCAGAGGCCAACGACCTGCTCGACCAGTTGAAGGAAAAGGCCGGCGCCGCCGCCAGCTCGCAAGGCAGCAACCTCGGCTTCAAGATGCCCGCCATCGGCTCCAGCACCATCGGCAGCGCTGCCGGCGTGCTGCAGTACTGCGTGAAGAACAACTATCTCGGCGGCGATGCGGCCTCGGTGAAAGACAAGCTGCTGGCCAAGATCACCGGCCAGAAGCAGCAGGAAAAGAACTTCGAAAGCGGCGCGAAAGGTTTGCTGAAAGGTGGCGACGGCAAGACGCTCAACATGAAGATCCTGTCGTCGAAGGTGAAGGAAAAAGCCTGCGACTACGTCCTGAAGAACGCCACCTCGCTGATCTGACACCGCTCCCCGCATTGCTCCCGCGCGGCGCACCGCGCATGTGCTTGCCTGTTTCTCCCCGTGCGCGCGTAACGACTCCATGACCCCGGCTGCCTCCCCCTCTTCCTTGCGCCAGCGCCTTGCGCGCTGGGTTCCCTGTCTTGCATGGCCCCGCCCTTCCGCGGCGCTGCTGCGCAGCGAGGCGATGGCGGGCATCACCGTGGCGCTGATGGTCATTCCGCAAGGCGTGGCGTATGCGGCGCTGGCCGGCATGCCGCTGGTCACGGGCGTCTACGCGGCGCTGTTCCCCGCGCTGATCGCGGTGATGTTCAGTTCATCGCAGCGGCTGTCGGTCGGGCCCACGGCGCTCACCAGCCTGCTGGTCGGCGCCTCGCTCGCGCCGCTCGCGGTGGCGGGCAGCGACGAATGGGTGGCGATGGCGGTGTGGCTGACGCTGATGTCCGGAACGATCCAGATCGTGCTGGGCGCGGGGCGCTTCGGCTGGCTGCTGCGGCTGGTCAACTCGCCGGTGCTGATCGGCTTCACGCAGGGCGCGGCGGTGCTGATCGCGATCTCGCAGTTGCCGTCGCTGCTGGGCTTTACCGGGCGCACCATTCCGCAGGTGCTGCAAGGCGGGCCGTTGCCCGATCTCGTGGCCATCGCCTTCGGCCTGGGCAGCATCGCGGTGCTGTGGCTGGGCAAGCGGTTCGTGCCGCGCTTTCCGACCACGATGGCCTTGGTGGCGGGCGCCGCGGCCATCAGCTGGGTCATGAACTACGCGCTGCGCGGCGGTGCGGTGGTCGGCAGCCTGCCTTCGGGCTTGCCCTCGTTCTACTGGCCCGGCCTGCTGCCGTTGAGCACCTTCAGCGCACTGGTGCTGCCCGCCTTGATGATCACGCTGGTGAGCTTCCTGGAGACAGCCTCCAGCGCCAAGGTCGACAACGCACGTGCCGGTACGCTGTGGAACGAAAACCAGGACTTGATCGGGCAGGGCCTCGCCAAGCTGGCTTCGGGTTTAACGGGCGCATTCCCGACCAGCTCGTCGTTCTCGCGCTCGGCCATCACGCTGTATGCGGGCGCGCAGACCGGCTGGGCGACGCTCTTCAGCGTGGTGGTGGTGGCCGGTGCGCTGCTGTGGCTGATGCCGCTGCTCTATCACGTGCCACAGGCGGTGCTGGCGGCGGTGGTGGTCACGGCCATCCTCGGGCTGGTGAAGCCCGCGAGTTTCACGGCGCTCTGGCGCATCTCGCGCATCGAGGCGGGCATCGCCTTCAGCACCTTCGTGCTGACCATCGCGACCGCGCCCAGCATCTACTGGGGCGTGCTCGGCGGCCTGCTCGCGAGCATGGCGCACTACATGTACCGTCATCTGCATCCGCGCATCATCGAAGTGGGCCTGCACCCCGACGGGAGCCTGCGCGACCGCAACCTCTGGAAGCTGCCGCCGCTCGCGCCGCAGCTCTATGCACTGCGCATGGACGCCGAACTCGATTTCGCCTCGGCCTCCACGCTCGAACGCGCGCTCACCGTGGCGCTGGCCGAGCGTCCCGATCTCACCGACGTGTGCCTCTTCGCGCAGCCCATCAACCGCATCGACATCACCGGCGCAGAAGTGTTCGGCTCGATCCGCCGGATGATGGAATCCAAGGGCGTGCGCCTGCACCTGAGCGGCATGAAGCTGCCGGCGATGGAGGTGCTCGAACGCGCCGGCCTGCTCGCGCCGGGGCCGATGCTCTTTTGCTACCGCACCGACGGCGAAGCGCTCGCGGCGCTGATGCCGCGCATCGACGTGCCCACAGAGGCCGAAACCGCTGGCTGAAGGCACGAGCAGCAGCCCCATGAAAACCACCATCGAAGAACTCGTCGCGTTCCGCACGGTGGTGGACACCGGCTCGATCACCGCCGCGGCCGAGCAGCTCGGCCATACGGTTTCGGGCATCAGCCGTGCGCTCAGCCGGCTCGAGCAGAAGCTCGACACGACGCTGATGCGCCGCACCACGCGGCGCCTCGAACTCACCGAGGAAGGCGCGGCCTTCCTGCAGCGCACCCGCGCGATCCTCGATGCCATCGACGACGCCGAGGAGCAGATGGCCGCGCGCCGCGAGCAGCCGGCCGGCCGGCTGCGCGTGAACGCGGCCTCGCCCTTCATGCTCCACGCCATCGTGCCGCTGGTGCCCGAATTCCGCAGGCTCTATCCGCAGATCAACCTGGAACTGGACACCGACGACCTGCCCATCGACCTGCTGGAGCGCCGCACCGACATCGCGATCCGCATCGGGCCGCTGCGCGACTCCACGCTGCATGCGCGGCCGCTGGGCACGCACCGCCTGCGCGTGCTTGCGAGCCCGGCGTATCTCGAGGCACACGGCAAGCCGCGCACCGCCGCCGAACTGGCCGATCACGCGCTGCTGGGCTTCACGCAACCCGAGTCGCTCAACCGCTGGCCGCTGCGCGGGGCGCATGGCGACGAATGGCCCATCGTGCCGACGCTCGCCGCATCGAGCGGCGAGACGCTGCGCCAGCTCGCGCTGGCCGGCGCGGGCATCGTGTGCCTGGCGGATTTCATGACCGCTGCCGACCGCGCGAGCGGTGCCCTGGTGCAGGTGCTCGCGAAGGAAACAGTGGATGTGCGCCAGCCGGTGAACGCGGTGTACTACCGCAACACGCAGCTGTCAGCGCGAATCACGTCGTTCCTGGATTTCCTGTCGCAGCGCATGACGTGAATGCCTAGTTCGGCTGGGCCGGAACGAAGCGCTCCACCGCCGCCGACTTGATCTCGTACCCGCTCACGCCCATGTCCGCCGAGGCGTAGCGCGCGGCCTTCAGGATGCCGCTGACCTTCACCGTGTCCATCGCATGCAGTCCCTTGAAGGCCTGGTCGGCGATCACGTGAACGATCTGGTTGGCGGGCGGGGGCGGCGTGTGGATGCAGGCGCCGAAGTACGGCACGAGCAGGAATTCGCGGATGCCGTCCTGGGTGCTGTCCAGCGGCACCACAAAACCCGCGAGCTTGGCCGCGGTGCCGTCGAGCGCCACGTTGACCGGCGCGTTGTCCCAGACGGCACGCATCTCGTCGAGCATCTGGATCGCGCGGGGGTCGTTGTCGCGCAGGGCTTCAAGGCTGATGTTGCGGTAGCGCTTGGTCGGGTCCCAGCTCTTGGGGATGAGTTCGTCCCAATTGAGCTCCGGGGCGGCGGCGACGTTCGCGCTTGCGGCCGCAGCCCCCGGACCGCAGCCGGTCAGCAGCGCCGCGGCCGACGCCAGAAGAAGCGCCGACAGCAGGACGCGCGGAAAGAACCTTCTCATGACCACGATTTTGCTTGGGACATGTTTCATTCCCGTAAAGCAGGGCCTTTGAGGCTCAATTCGTCGCAATTCACACAATTGGATGGCTACGGCTACACCCAAGCCGCGTCAGTCCCGCACCGGTCCGCGCAGGTTCTTGATCTGCGAACGCTGGCTCTTGCCTTCGAGCCGGCGCTGCTTCGAACCGTAGGTGGGCTTGGTGGCGCGCCGCACGCGCGGCGGCGTGGCCACGGTGTCGATCACCGCCTGCAGGCGCGCGAGCGCGTCGGCGCGGTTCATCTCCTGCGTGCGGTGCTGCTGTGCCTTGAGCACGAAGACGCCTTCCTGCGTGATGCGGCTGTCGCGCAGCGCGAGCAGCCGCTCCTTCACGTCGGCGGGCAGTGAGCTTGCAGGGATGTCGTAGCGCAGGTGCACCGCGCTCGACACCTTGTTGACGTTCTGCCCGCCCGCACCCTGTGCCCGGATGGCGCTGATCTCGACTTCGTCGGGATCGATCAGGAGAGGGGGGCGAAGCATGCAGGCGAGTGTGCCTTCGAACATGCCCGATGGCGGCGCAAGATCAGCCGCGCGAGGCCGATTTGGGCGAAACGTCGGTCACGTCGCTGGCGCTGCCGCGAATGCGCTCAGGCCGCACCACAGATTCGCCGCGTGCACGCGCATTGGCGACATCGGCGGCGTTGGGCTCGGCCGGCTTTGCCGCATTGCGAAATCGATCGAAGCCCGAGCGCGGATTGAAGCGCCCGCCCATCGAGGTCATCCAGGGCGTCACGGGCTTGCCCGTGAGACGCCCCCAGGCGTAGCGCACGCCCCACACGGCCGCCAGCAGCATGACCGCGACGGCCAGGCTGGCCGCGAACACCAGCCCCAGGAGCAAAAGAATGACGCGAAGAATGAAGTTCATCATTCGACTTTAGGCCGAGGCCGCCGCCGTTGGTTCCCCGCCCTTGCTGAACGAGAACTGGCCCGGCGACTGGATCGGGTCGGTGTTGACCTCGATCGTGTCCTTCGGCCCGAAGCTGCCGTCCAGCAACAGCTTCGAGAGCGGGTTCTCGATGCGCTGCTGGATCGCACGCTTCAACGGCCGCGCACCGAACACCGGATCGAAACCGACCTTGGCGATCTCGGCCAGCGCCGCGGGCGACACCTCCAGGCCCAGGTCCATCTTCGCGAGACGCGCCTTGAGCACCTTCAGCTGGATTGCGGCGATCGATTCGATGTTCTTTGCGTCGAGCGCATGGAACACGACCGTCTCGTCGATGCGGTTCAGGAACTCGGGGCGGAAATAGTTCTTCAACTCGTCCCACACCGCTTCCTTGATCTCTTCCGAAGGCTTGCCCACCATGGCCTGGATGATCGGCGAGCCGATGTTGCTGGTCATCACGATCACCGTGTTCTTGAAGTCCACAGTGCGGCCCTGGCCGTCGGTCAGGCGGCCATCGTCGAGCACCTGCAGCAGCACGTTGAAGACGTCGGGGTGCGCCTTCTCGACCTCGTCGAGCAGCACCACGCTGTAGGGCTTGCGGCGGACGGCCTCGGTGAGATAGCCGCCCTCTTCGTAGCCCACATAGCCCGGCGGCGCGCCGATGAGGCGTGCGACCGAATGCTTCTCCATGAACTCGCTCATGTCGATGCGGATCAGGTGGTCTTCACTGTCGAACAGGAAGCCCGCGAGCGCCTTGCACAGCTCGGTCTTGCCCACGCCCGTGGGGCCGAGGAACAGGAACGAGCCCGTGGGCCGATTGGGGTCCGACAGGCCCGAGCGCGAGCGGCGGATCGCATTGGCGACCGCACCGATGGCCTCGTCCTGGCCGACCACGCGCTCGTGCAGCTTGTCTTCCATCACGAGCAGCTTGTCGCGCTCGCCCTGCATCAGCTTGGCGACCGGAATGCCGGTGGCGCGCGCCACGACCTCGGCGATTTCTTCCGCGCCGACCTGGGTGCGCAGCAGCGTGGGCGCGCTCGACTTGCCCTTGCTCGCCTCGCTGGCCTCGGCTTCCTTCAGGCGCTTCTCGAGCGCGGGGAGCTGGCCGTATTGCAGTTCGGCCAACTTGTTGAAGTCGCCCTTGCGCTCCCACTCCTTGATCTCGATCTTGAGCTTCTCGATTTCTTCGCGGATGTGCGCGCTGCCCTGGGCCTGGGCCTTCTCGGCCTGCCAGATCTCGTCGTAGTCGGCGATTTCCTTCTGCAGCTTGGCGATCTCGTCCTCGATGAGGCCGAAGCGCTTCTGCGAGGCCTCGTCCTTTTCGCGGCGCACGGCTTCGCGCTCGATCTGCAGCTGGATGAGGCGGCGGTCGAGGCGGTCCATCACCTCGGGCTTGGAGTCCATCTCGATCTTGATCTTGGCCGCAGCCTCGTCGATCAGGTCGATGGCCTTGTCGGGCAGAAAGCGGTCGGTGATGTAGCGGTCACTCAGTTCGGCCGCGGCCACGATGGCCGGGTCGGTGATCTGCACGCCGTGGTGCACTTCGTACTTCTCCTGCAGGCCGCGCAGGATGGCGATGGTCGCTTCGACGCTGGGCTCGCCCACGATGATCTTCTGGAAGCGGCGCTCCAGCGCGGCATCCTTCTCGATGTACTTGCGGTATTCGTCCAGCGTGGTGGCGCCCACGCAGTGCAGTTCGCCGCGCGCGAGCGCAGGCTTGAGCATGTTGCCCGCGTCCATCGCGCCTTCGGCCTTGCCGGCGCCGACCATGGTGTGCAGCTCGTCGATGAAGACGATGGTCTGGCCTTCGTCCTTCGCGAGCTCGTTGAGCACGGTCTTCAGGCGCTCTTCGAATTCGCCGCGGAACTTGGCGCCCGCCAGCAGCGAGGCCATGTCGAGCGACAGCACGCGCTTGCCCTTGAGCGAATCGGGCACCTCGCCCGCGACGATGCGCTGCGCGAGGCCTTCGACGATGGCGGTCTTGCCCACGCCGGGTTCGCCGATGAGCACAGGGTTGTTCTTGGTGCGGCGTTGCAGCACCTGGATGGCGCGGCGGATTTCCTCGTCGCGGCCGATGACCGGGTCGAGCTTGCCCAGACGCGCTCGCTCGGTCAGGTCCATGGTGTATTTCTTGAGCGCCTCGCGCTGGCCTTCGGCATCGGCGCTGTTCACGCCCTGCCCGCCGCGCACGGCATCGATGGCCGATTCGAGCGACTTGCGGCTCAGGCCGTTTTCTTTCGCAATCTTGCCGATGTCGGACTTGCTGTCGGCAACGGCCAAAAGGAAAAGTTCGCCGGCAATGAACTGGTCATTGCGCTTGATGGCCTCCTTTTCGGTGGCCTGCAGCAGCTTGCCCAGCTCGGGGCCGACCTGCACGATGTCGTGGCCCTGCACCTGGGGCAGCTTCTTGATGGCGGCTTCGGCCGCCTGCGCGAGACCCTGCACATTGACGCCGGCACGCTCCAGCAGGGCACGCGGGCCGTCGTCCTGGCGCAGCATCGCGACCAACAGGTGGGCCGGTTCGATGTAGGCGTTGTCGTTGCCGAGCGCCAGCGTCTGCGCGTCGCTCAGCGCTTCCTGAAATTTGGTGGTGAGTTTGTCTTGTCGCATGGTGGTATTCCTGCTTCCAAAATAGGGCCGTTCGGGCACGATTCAAGGTTGCAAACCGGGCTCGCGCCTTGGGCACGGGTATTGCACGGTGCCCCGCACCTTTCCGTAGGCATTTCTCTCTCTCGAATGGAGTCGATCATGGTTTTTTCAATGCAGCGCGTTCAGCCGGTCCGCCGTGTGATCAGCGCCAGCCTCTTTTTAGCCGCCATGAGCCTGTGCGGCCTTGCGCAGGCGCAAAGCGGCACGCCGATCCGCATCCTGGTCGGCTTCCCCGCCGGTGCCGGCACCGACGCCATTGCGCGCACATTGGGTGAAAAGCTCAAGGACGTGCTGGGCGTGCCGGTGGTGGTCGAGAACCGCGGCGGCGCCGGTGGCCAGATCGCCGCGACGGTGCTGAAGTCCTCGCCCGCCGACGGCCACACGCTGTTCCTCTCGCACGACCACACGATCTCGATCCTGCCGCAGGTGGTGAAGAACGCGGGCTTCAACCCCGCCACCGACTTCGTGCCCGTGGCCGGCTTCGCCACCTTCGCCAATGTGCTGGCCGTCTCGGGCGGCACGCCGGCCCAGAGCATCGACGAGTACATCAAGTGGGTCCGCACGCAGAAGGATGGCAAGGAGACCATCGGCATTCCGGCGCCGGCCTCGATTCCCGAATTCCTCGTGAAGATGATCTCGGACAAGTACAAGATCGACGCGCAGCCCGCGCCCTACCGCGGCAGCGCGCCGATGGTGGCCGACATGCTGGGCAACCAGATCACCGCGGGCATCGCGTCGGTGCCGGACTTCATCGAGAACCACAGGGCGGGCAAGGTGCGCATCGTGGCCTCCATCGGCGCCAAGCGCCAGGCGGTGATTCCGAACGTGCCGACCTTCACCGAGCTGGGTTTCTCTAACCTGGAAGACCTTCCCTACTACGGCATCTTCGCGCCGGTGGGCACGCCGCAGCCGATCATCGACAAGTACGGCGATGCGCTGCAGAAGGTGCTGGCAATGCCCGACGTGAAGCAGAAGCTGACGACGATGGGGCTGACGGTCGGCTACGAGCCGCAGGGCCAGTTCGCGGGCCGCGTGCGCACGTACACGCAGACCTGGGAACGGATCATCCAGGCCAGCGGGTTCAAACCCCTTTAAGCCGCTTCAAGCGTTCGGGGCTGAGATGCCCCAACGCGCCAACGCCGCGTCGTCGCTGACGCGCGCATCGACCCAGCGGGCGCCTTCGGGCGTCTGTTCTTTTTTCCAGAACGGGGCCTGGGTCTTCAAGTAGTCCATCAGGAACTCGCAGGCCTCGAAGCTCTGGCCGCGGTGGGCCGAGACCACCGCCACCATCATGATCTGGTCGAGCGGCTGCAACAGGCCGACGCGGTGGATCACGCGGGCGCCGAGGATGTCGAAGCGCTTGTGCGCCTCGTCGATCATGGCTTCGATGGCCTTCTCGGTCATGCCGGGGTAGTGCTCCAGCTCCATAGAGGCGATGGTGCTGCCGTCGTTGCGATCCCTTACCGTGCCGATGAAGCTGCAGACCGCGCCCACCCGCTTGTCGCCCGCGCGCAACGCGGCGAGCTCCTGGCTCAAGTCGAAATCACCCGTCTGGATCGAAACACGCGCAACGCTCATGTCCGAATTGTGTCATCGAGATAGACTGCGTCCATGCCTTGCCTCGCCACGCTCTTCACGGTGCCTTCGCACCCCGAGAGTCGTTGCGCGCGCCAAGGCAGCAAAGCCAAAAAACCAAAGCTCGTCTGACCGGAGCTGCGGTTCCGTCGTCGGATGAGCGACGGAACCTGCCAAGAGGCTTTGATCCCCAGCATGGTTGTGCGCGCATCGGACGGTGGTTCTTTCCATCGGTCGATTCCTGAAAGGAAGCCTGCGTGCCACAACAACAAACCAACTCCCCTGATTTCTCGGGCCTCTGGATTCCGCTCGTCACGCCGTTTCGCGACGGCGCGGTCGACCATGCGGCGCTCGCCGCGCTGACGCGGCGCCTGGCCGCCGACGGCGTGGCGGGCTTCGTGGTCTGCGGCTCGACCGGCGAAGCCGCCGCACTCGACGAAGCGGAGCAACTGGCCTCGCTCGACACCGTGCAGGCCGCCGCCGGCGGCCTGCCAGTCGTCATGGGCCTCTCGGGCTACCACCTGGGCAAGACGACGGCCTGGGTGCGCAAGCTCTCGGAACGGCCGCTCGCGGGCTTGCTGGTGCCCGCGCCGCACTACATCCGCCCGTCGCAGGCCGGCCTGCTCGAATGGTTCCGCGCGATTGCCGATGCGAGCGCGGTGCCGGTGCTGATCTACGACATCCCCTACCGCACCGGCGCCACCCTCTCGCGCGAGACGCTGCTCGCACTGGCTGCGCATCCGCGCATCGCCGGCATCAAGGACTGCGGCGGCGACATGGCCAAGACGCGCGCGCTGATCGCCGATGGCCGGCTGCAGGTGCTGTCGGGCGAAGACCACCAGATTTTCTCGACCGTGGCCGAAGGCGGCGTGGGCGCCATCGCTGCGAGCGGCCATGTGCAGACGAAGCGATTCGTGCAGATGCTGCGTCTCCTGGCCGACAACCGCGTGGCCGAAGCGCGCGCCGAATGGCAGCCGTTGCAGCCACTGATCGAGATGCTGTTCGCCGAATCGAACCCCGGCCCGTTGAAGGCGTTGCTGGCGAATGGCGGTGCGATGCGCGACGAGTTGCGCTCGCCGATGACGCGCGCCTCCGACGGCCTGCGCGAGCGCCTCGTGGCGCTGGACGCGCGGCTCAGCCGCCCGTAACCGGCGGGAAGAAAGCGACCTCGCAGCCTTCGTGCAGGGCTGCGGCTTCGTCGCTCATGACCTGGTCGAGCGCCATGCGCACCGCCTTGCCGCGCGCGAGGGCGGTGGAGTGTGCACCACCGCGCGCGATGAGTTCGTCGCGCAGCGCAGCGAGCGTTTCGGCGTGGGTGTCGACGGTCTCGTTGCTGCTGGAGAGTGCTTCGCGCACCGAGGCGAAATAACGGATCTGGACCTTCATGGGAATCAGGCGAGCAGCGAGGCGAAGGGAATGAAGTTCACGGTGTCGCCCGATTTGATCGTCCGGCCCGAAGGGTTGTCGACCAAGCCGTCGCCCCAGACCATCGAGGTCAGCACGCCCGAGCTCTGGTTGGCGAACAGGTCGAGCCCGCCCGCGGCGTTGCGCCGTGCGCGAAGGAACTCGCGGCGCTTGTCGGCGCGGAGCCAGTCGAAATCGGCGCGCATCCGCACGGCCTCGGGCGTCACGCGCTCGGCGCCCTGTAGCGTCAGCAAGAACGGGCGCACGAGCATCAAGAAAGTCAGAAAGCTCGACACCGGATTCCCGGGCAGCCCCGTGACATGGCACACGCCCTGCCCGTTGCTGCGCGCAATGGACCCATAGGCGAAAGGCTTGCCGGGCTTCATCGACAGCGACCAGAGCTGCAGTTCGCCGAGCGTCTGCAGCGCCGCGCGGATGTGGTCTTCTTCGCCGACGGAGACGCCGCCGGTCGTGATGATCAGGTCGCTCGCTTCGGCCGCATCGCGCAGTGCCGCGATGGTGGTCTCGCGGTTGTCGGGCACGATGCCCAGGTCGTTCACCTCGCAGCCCAGCCGATTCAGCAAGGCGCGCATGAAGAAGCGGTTGGAGTTGTAGATCGCGCCGGGCTTCATCGCGTCGGGCGCGACCTCGCCGGGCATCACCAGCTCGTCGCCGGTGGAGAGCATCGCCACGCGCGGCTTGCGCGTCACCTGCAGCTTGTGGAACCCGACGCTGGCCGCGAGGCCGAGCGCCGCGGGCGTGAGGCGTTCGCCCTTCTTCAGCACGACGTCGCCGGAGGCCACGTCTTCACCCGCGCCGCGGACCCATTGGCCGGTTGCCGGAATGATCGCGATGCGCACCGAACCCAGGCCGCCCTCCTGCGGCGTGGCGGTCGTGTCTTCCTGCATCACGACGGCGTCGGCGCCCTCGGGAATCTGCGCGCCGGTGAAGATGCGCGCCGCGGTGCCGGCCGCGAGCAGCGTGCCAACGGTGCCCGCGGGAATGCGCTGCGTCACCTGGAGCACGGCGCCCGGCGCAGCGCAGTCGGCCGCGCGCACCGCGTAGCCGTCCATCGCGCTGTTGTCGCGCGGCGGCACGGTGAGGCCGGAGACGAGATCCTGCGCGAGCACGCGGCCATCGGCGTCGAAGGTGACGACGCTCTCGGCGGGAAGCTTCGGCGCGGCCTTGGCCAGCAACTGCGCGATGGCCTCGTCCAGCGGCATCAGCGGAGGCCGCGCGTTGGACGCGGAGAACGGAACGGGAGGTGTGTCAGCCATGGTGTTCCGGGTTGTACTCGAAGCGCTCGCCATTGGCGATGAGCCACCGCGCGATCTCCTCGGCGTCGTTGAGGTCGAACAGCGGCCGGGCCGTGGGCTCCGGCAAGCTGCCGGGCGCATCGGTGGCGATGGCGGTGACGAAGGGGTCGTCCGGATAGAGCACCGGCCGCAGCGCCTCGCCCGCCTCGGGCTGGCGCCAGACCTCGATCTTGTGCACGTTGCCGTGGCGAAAGCCCTCGACCAGCACCCAGTCGGCAGCCGGATGCACCTCGGCGAGCAACTGGTGCACGCTGAGCTCGACCGGCGTTTCAAATTCGCGCATCACCGCCAGGCGCTTGTCGGAGGCCACGACCACCTCGAAGGCGCCGGCCTCGCGGTGGCGGTATGTGTCCTTGCCCGGGTGGTCGATGTCGAACTTGTGGTGCGCATGCTTGACCACCGAGACACGCTTTCCGAGCCGCTTGAGCACGGGGATCAGCTTTTCCACCAGCGTGGTCTTGCCCGCGCCCGAGTAACCGGCGAAGCCGACGACCTTCATGCCCCGGCTCGACCGCGCTCAGTCACAGTTTTCGGCGATGTAGGCCTTGACGGCCTCCGCGTCCGCCGGCAGCTTGACCACGCGCTTGGGCAGCGCCTCGATGCCCTCGAACTTCGCAGGCCGGTCGGGCTCGTGGCCCAGTGCTTCGACGATCGTCGCGGCGAACTTGATCGGCAGCGCGGTTTCGAGCACCACCATCGGCACGCCCGGCGCGAGGAATTCGCGCGCGGCCTTCAGGCCGTCGGCCGTGTGCGGATCGACCAGCGTGGCAAAGCGCTTCTCGGTGTCACGGATGGTGGCCAGGCGGTCGGCGTGCGTGCTGCGGCTGCTCTGGAAGCCGAAGCGTTCGGCCGCCTGCTTGAAGGCCGGGTCGGCGCTCAGGTCGAAGCGGGCTTCCAGGCCCAGGTCTTCGACGAACAGCTTGCGCAGCTTGCCGGCATCGCGGCCCACCAGGTCGAACACGAAGCGCTCGAAGTTGCTGGCCTTGCTGATGTCCATCGACGGGCTGGAGGTCTCGTGCGTGTCGGCCGCGCCGCGCACGCGGTAGATGCCGGTGCGAAAGAACTCATCGAGCACGTCGTTCTCGTTGGTGGCGACCACCAGCGTCTGGATCGGCAGGCCCATCATGCGCGCCACGTGGCCCGCGCAGACGTTGCCGAAGTTGCCCGAGGGCACGGTGAAGCTCACCGGCTTGTCGTTGCTCGCCGTGGCCTGGAAGTAGCCGGCGAAGTAGTAGACGACCTGTGCGAGCAGGCGCGCCCAGTTGATCGAATTGACCGTGCCGATGCGGTACTTGCGCTTGAAGCCCAGATCGTTGGACACCGCCTTCACGATGTCCTGGCAGTCGTCGAACACGCCGGTGATGGCGATGTTGTGGATGTTCTCGTCCTGCAGGCTGAACATCTGCGCCTGCTGGAACGGGCTCATGCGGCCGTCCGGCGAGGTCATGAAGACGCGCACGCCCTTCTTGCCTCGCATCGCGTACTCGGCCGCGCTGCCGGTGTCGCCGCTGGTGGCACCCAGGATGTTGAGCTCGGCGCCGCGGCGGGCCAGCTCGTACTCGAACAGGTTGCCCAGCAGCTGCATCGCCATGTCCTTGAAGGCCAGCGTGGGGCCGTTGGACAGGGCTTCGATGTACACGCCGTCTTCGAGCTCGCGCAGCGGCACGATCTCGTCGGTGCCGAACACTTCGGCGGTGTAGGTCTTGGCGCAGATGGCCTTCAGGTCGGCCGCGGGAATTTCGTCGATGTAGAGCGAGAGGATCTCGAAGGCGAGCTCGGCATACGGCAGCTCGCGCCATTTGGCGAGCGTGGCAGCATCGACCTGCGGGTAGGTTTCCGGCAGGTACAGGCCGCCATCGGGCGCGAGGCCTTCGAGGAGGATTTCGCAGAAGCGCTTGCGGTCCGGGTGGCCGCGGGTGCTCAGGTAGTTCACTTCAACTCTTCCTTGCGGATGCGCACGATGGGTTCGAGCACCGTAGGCAGTGCCTGCAGTTCGGCCAGCACATCGTCGACGGTGCCTTCGCGCGCATCGTGCGTGAGGATGATGAGGTCGGTCTGCGTGGAGCCCTCGCCGCCCACCTCGTCGGCTTCGCGCTGCAGCACGGCGTCGATGCTGATGCCGGCGGTGGCCAGCAGGCCCGTCACCTTGGCGAGCACGCCGGCCTGGTCGGCCACGCGCAGGCGCAGGTAATAGCTGGTGACGACCTCGGCCATCGGCAGCACCTTGAGGTCGCTCATCGCGTCAGGGTGGAAGGCCAGGTGCGGCACGCGGTGTGCGGCATCGGCCGTGTGCAGGCGGGTGATGTCGACCAGGTCGGCGATCACGGCGCTGGCGGTCGGCTCGCTGCCGGCGCCCTTGCCGTAGTAGAGCGTGGTGCCGACGGCGTCGCCGTGCACGACCACCGCGTTCATCGCGCCTTCGACGTTGGCCAGCAGGCGCTTGGACGGCACCAGCGACGGGTGCACGCGCAGCTCGATGCCCTTGGCCGTGCGCTTGGTGATGCCCAGGAGCTTGATGCGGTAGCCGAGCTGCTCGGCGTACTTGATGTCTTGCGCCGCAAGCTTGGTGATGCCCTCGATGTGCGCCTTGTCGAACTGCACCGGGATGCCGAACGCGATGGCGCTCATCAGCGTGACCTTGTGGCCGGCGTCGACGCCTTCGATGTCGAAGGTCGGATCGGCTTCGGCGTAGCCGAGGCGCTGGGCTTCCTTCAGCACGGTGGCGAAGTCCAGGCCCTTGTCGCGCATCTCGGACAGGATGAAGTTCGTGGTGCCGTTGATGATGCCGGCCAGCCACTGGATGCTGTTGGCCGTGAGGCCTTCGCGCAGCGCCTTGATGATCGGAATGCCGCCTGCCACCGCGGCTTCGAAGGCCACCATCACGCCCTTGGCGTGCGCGGCAGCGAAGATCTCGGTGCCGTGCACCGCGAGCAGCGCCTTGTTGGCGGTGACCACGTGCTTGCCGGCCGCGATCGCTTCGAGCACCAGTTGCTTCGCGACGCCGTAGCCGCCGATCAGCTCGATGACGATGTCGATGTCGGGGTTGGCGATGATTTCTCGCGCATCGGCCACCACCTTGACGCCCTCGCCAGCCACTTCGCGTGCGCGGGCGGTGTCCAGGTCGGCCACCATGGTGATCTCGATGCCGCGGCCGGCACGGCGCTTGATTTCTTCCTGGTTGCGCTGGAGCACCTTGAAGGTGCCGCTGCCGACCGTGCCTGCGCCGAGGAGGCCTACTTGGATGGGTTTCATTGGGAGAGTCGCGCTCATGGCGTTGATGGTTTGGAGGGGGCGGGCTTCAGGTGTCGCCGGCAAGGCCACGGCACACGCCGTGACCGGCAGATTTCAGGATGCCGTCTTGCGGCGCAGTCGGTACTGCTCCAGGAACTTCGCGATGCGGTTGATGGCCTCGCGCAAGTCGTCTTCGTGGGGCAGGAACACGATGCGGAAGTGGTCCGGCGTGGCCCAGTTGAAGCCGGTGCCCTGCACCAGCATCACGCGGGTTTCCTTCAGCAGCTCGAGGAAGAACTGGCGATCGTCCATGATCGGATAGACCTCGGGATCGAGCCTCGGAAACATGTAGAGCGCGGCGCTCGGCTTGACGCAGGTCACGCCTGGAATGGCGGTGATCAGCTCGTAGGCCAGGTCGCGCTGGCGGCGCAGGCGTCCGCCGTCGCAGACCAGGTCGTTGATGCTCTGGTAGCCACCCAGGGCCGTCTGGATCGCCCACTGGCCCGGCACGTTGGCGCACAGGCGCATGTTCGAGAGCATGTTCAGGCCCTCGATGTAGTCCTGCGCGGCGCGCTTGTCGCCCGAGACCACGACCCAGCCGGCGCGGTAGCCGCACGAGCGGTAGCTCTTGGAGAGCGAGTTGAAGGTGAGCGTGAGCACATCGGTCGACAGGCTGGCGATGGCGGTGTGCTTGACGCCGTCGTACAGCACCTTGTCGTAGACCTCATCGGCAAAGATCACGAGGCCGTGTTCGCGCGCGATGGCCACGATGCTCTTGAGCAAATCGTCAGAATAGAGCGCGCCGGTCGGGTTGTTCGGGTTGATGACCACGATGCCCTTGGTGCGGGGCGTGATCTTGCCGCGGATGTCGTCCAGGTTGGGCATCCAGCCATTGGCCTCGTCGCAGAGGTAATGCACCGGGGTGCCGCCCGAAAGGCTCGTGGACGCGGTCCACAGGGGGTAGTCGGGGGCCGGCAGGAGGAGCTCGTCGCCGTCGTCGAGCAGCGCGTTCGTGGACATCGCGATGAGTTCGCTGGCGCCGTTGCCCAGGTAGATGTCGTCCAGCGTGACGCCGGCAATGCCCTGCTTCTGGGTCTCGTGCATCACCGCCTTGCGCGCGGCGAAGACGCCCTTGCTGTCCGAATAGCCCGCCGAATTCGGCAGGTTGCGGATCATGTCCTGCTGGATCTCCTCGGGCGCATCGAAGCCGAACACGGCGAGATTGCCGATATTGAGCTTGATGATCTTCTGGCCGTCGTCCTCCATCTGCTTGGCCGCGTCCATGATGGGACCGCGGATGTCGTAGAGAACGTTGGCCAGCTTGGCCGATTTCTTGAGCTGCTTCAAAGGGCCCTCCCGGGCGGGTTTACGCGAGGATCAAAGGCCCCTGCAGGCCTCGTGTCACTGGGGAAAACCTATAATTTGACCACAGTTCACAGTGACCAGATGAAGCTCCAGCCCGACAAATCAGACGCCCAGTCCCTCACCGCACACGGCCCCGGCTGGGTCGCGATCAACAACGAAAAGGTCGAGGGCAGCGTCGTGGTCGGCTCCCGCGGCGAACGGTTCGAATGGAATTGCGCCCGTTTCGCCGATCTCGGCCCGGAACACTTCGCGCAGCTTGCCGAACTGGGGGCCGAATTGATCATTTTCGGCAGCGGAACCCGCATCCGTTTTCCGCAGCCTGCCTGGCTCCAGCCGCTGATGGCGCGGCGCACCGGCGTCGAGACCATGGACACCCCGGCGGCCTGCCGGACCTACAACATCCTGGCTGGCGAAGGCCGGCATGTGATCGCCGCCCTGCTGATCGAGAGCCCGTCGGCTGACTGAGAGGGGTATTTTCGGGGTAAAATAGCGGGTTGCGAACAGGCCAGCTACCCCAAAGTTAGCAACGACCAATCCTCCGTGCATCGAGTCTGCCCCGAAGAACTCGATCCATGGAATCTAACGGAGAAAACAAGTTTCATGGCGATCGTTGTCAACAAACCCATTCCTGAATTCGACGCCAACGCCACGGGCGGCCTCAAGGTCTCGAATACCTCGCATCTCGGCCACGTGCTGGTCATGTATTTTTACCCGAAAGATAACACTCCGGGTTGCAC
>Ga0163161_10000165_pt1 | contig 60584 bp, 53 predicted proteins | sample S45metaG_FD_129847 | JGI IMG/M metagenome (GOLD analysis project Ga0163161, IMG submission 129847) | Switchgrass rhizosphere microbial communities from Kellogg Biological Station, Michigan, USA - S4-5 metaG | ecosystem: Host-associated > Plants > Roots > Rhizosphere > Soil | place: USA... | reverse complement strand
TCGGGCGCGACCAGCACGTTGTAGAGGTGGTAGTCGTTGTGGATCACCTGCGCCCGGAGCGATGCAAGGCGGGGCAGCACATGCGCGGTGAAGCGCGCCATGAACGACCGGGCCAGCGCACGCCGCGGTCCTTCGGCCAGGCTGTCGAGCTGCGCGGTCAGCCGGTGCGCTGCCGACACGTTCCACAGCAGGTCGTGCGTGGCCGCGGGATGCGTGAAGTCCCACAGGGCAAGGTTCAGTTCGGCGAGGCCCTTGCCCATCGCGACGCGCTGGGCGGCGGTGCGCGGCGTCTCCCGGATCTGGATGCCCTCCAGGTAAGTGAGCATGCGCACGGTGGTGGGGGTGCCGTCTGCGAGCGCCACGGTGCCGCGCGCACGTCCATCGAGCATCCGCACGACGCGGGGAACCGGCTGGCCGGGCGAGGTGCGCGCGATGTGCTCGACGGCTGCGATCTGGAAATCGACCAGCGGCACCGGCTCCGACGGGTTGCTGATCTTGAACACGTAGCGCGCGCCGTCCGAGGATTCCAGCGCGCAGTTCTGGTCGCGCTCGCCGGCCAGCGCCTTCACGCCGACATCCATGCCGTAGAGATGCGCCACCAGCGCCTGCACCTCGGCCGGCGCCAGGTTGGGCACTGCGGTGCCCAGTTCGGCGGCCTCGTCCGGGCGTTCTTCGGGCACCGCTCCCTGGCGGCCAGGGGAGGAGTCGAGGCTGGCCATCAGAGTCCCAGCAGTGCGGGGAGCTGGCGAACGTCTGTCAGGCGGTTCACGCCGTATTCGGTCGACGTGGGTTCGTGGCCTCGGTCGATGAAGGCCTTGGCCATGAAGCCGAGATCGGACGCCGTCATCAGGTCGTACCGGAAGCTCGAGGAGACATGCATCATCCGGTCGGGCCCGCATCCCAGCCGGTCGAACATGTGCTCGAAGGCTTGCATGCGCGGCTTGTAGGCGCGCGCTTCCTCGGCGGTGTAGACCGCGTGGAAAGGCGCCTTGAGGTGCGCGACGCTGTGGGGAATGAGGTCGACCATCGAGTTCGACAAAATCACCAGCGGCACATGCGGCGCGATCGCCTCCAGCACTTCGACCACGTTCGGATGCGGCTGCCAGGTCGGCACCGCGGCGTACAACGAGGCCGCATCCGATGCCAGGCATTCGATGCCGTGTGCCTTGCAGGTGCGCTGGATGGCGTTTTCCACCACATCGAAAAAAGGCTTCCAGTCGCCCAGCACCTCGTCGAGGCGGTAGGCCTTGAAACTGTCCAGGAACGCCGGCATCCGCTCGGCTGGAACGCGGTCCTTGAACAAGACCTTTGCCGTCGGGCCCATCTCGAAGTTGATGAGCGTGCCATAGCAATCGAAGCTGATGAATTTGGGTTTGAAGATCATCGGTAGACCTGCTGCGTTGAGAGGAAACAAGTCTAGGTTTGCACCCTCTGCAGGAGATGCCATATCGCTGTGGATACCGAGCAGATTCTTGGTCAATGCGCGAGCGGCCTGGCATTTTTGGCGGCGCTGCGCTTCGGGTTGCCGCGTACCGAGCGCTGGCGGCAGAACCACCATTCGCTTTGCCACGCAAAAGACGCAGATGGGCGCGACACGCGCGAAGCTGCCGTCGCCAATCCTGAATCTCGCCAACGCCTGATCGCGTCGCCGAATCCGCTCAGCGCACCAGATCCTGAAAGCGGTAATACGCCCCGACGATGGGAAGAAACCATGGCTTGCCGAAATGGCCGGGAATCGCAGGCCAGTCGAAATCCCGCCAGGGGTTCAGGTCGGCGTGGCCATCCAGCACTTCCGCCATGACCGCGCCCATGTAGGTCGACATGTGGGTTCCGTGCCCGCTGTAGCCCATGGAATAGAAAAGGCCGTTGCGCTCGCCGGCGCGCGGCAGGCGGTCGCGCGTCATGTCGACCATGCCGCCCCAGCAGTAATCGATGCGGGTGTCTTTCAGCTCGGGGAAAACTTCCACGAGCGATCGCTGCAGGATGACGCCGCTCTTCATGTCCGACTTGGGATTGGTGGCCGCAAAGCGCGCGCGGCCGCCGAACAGCAGGCGGTTGTCCGGCGTGACCCGGAAGTAGTTGACGAAGTTCTTCGTGTCCGTCGTCATTCGGCGCCGCGGCGTGAGCCGGTCGAGCACTTCGACCGACAGCGGCTCGGTCACGATGATGAATGCCCCCACGGGCACGATGCGGCGGCGGAACCAGGCCAACGGCCCGATGGTCGACGTGCCTGTCGCGAGCAGCACCTGCTTGGCGCGAATGCTGCCGTTGGGGGTTTCGACCTGATGCACCGAACCGCTCTGGCGCCGCAGGCCGACGACCGGCGCGTTCTCGTAGATGCGCACGCCGCGCCTGGCTGCGGCGACGGCAAGACCGTGGCCATAGCGGCCCACGTGCATGCCGGCGCTCTTGCCGAAGACCATGCCGCCAAAGTACCGATCCGATCCGATCTCGCTGCGCAGGTCCGCCCGCGTGACCATGTGTGTGTCCGGATCGCATTCCTTTTCCATCAGTGCCTGCGAGCGGGCCAGCTTGTCGTAGTGCTCCGGCTTGGCAGCGAGCTTGAGCTTGCCGACACGCTTGAAATCGCAGTCGATGCTTTCCTCCGCGATCAGCGATTCCACTTTGCACACGCCGGCGTCGAAGGCGCGATAGAGCATGTTGGCGCGCTCTCGTCCCAGCCTGCCCGACAACGCAACGTAGTCCTGTGCGAAGCCGTTGTTGCACATGCCACCGTTGCGGCCGGACGCGGCACTGCCCACCGTGCTTGCGTCGAACACTGCAACGCTCGCCCCCTTCTTGGCGAGCGCGATGGCCGCGGACAACCCGGTAAAGCCTGCACCGACCACCGCCACATCGACGTCGCCGCCGGGCGCTTCGGTCTGTGCGGCGGTGAACTTGGGCGCGGTATCGAGCCAGTAGGGCATCAGCTTCATGGACAAACTTTCATCGTCTCCGGGACGAATTCGCGAGGTGGGTCGCGGCGTCAGCCGAACGACTGGTTGGAAAGGGCGAACAGGCGCGCGTCCGCGTCCGCATCTGCACCGATGGCACGCGCCTGGATGTCGCGCACCATGGACACCGCATGGCCAACGCAGGGCAGCCCCATTTCGCTCAGCCATGCAGACAGCCCGCTGCTCTCGGTCACGTCGATGCGAAGGAACCGGCCGCGGGTTCGGCCAGCCAGTGCGGCGATGAGATCCATCGCATCCGCCGTGCTGTCTGCGCCCGATGCGACCACCGGGCCGATCACCACGCCACGCCCGAATTCCCTCGCGCAGGCGTAGGCCGACACACCGGCACCGCGGTCGATGACCATCGTCGTCCCGGCCGCGAACAGTGCATTCAGCAATGCAGTTCGGTCCATCCCCGCGGCGGCCAGGTCCAAGCGGCGCACGTTCTCGTCGTCTGCTGCTCGCAGGGGGCGCACGCTCGCCGGTGTCGTGGCAAGGACGGTTTCCGCAGGCAGTAAGGCCTGATGCTGAAACACCTGCCCGCGCGCGACGAACCCGAGCTGCGCATAGAGCGGAAGCCCTTCCTGGGTGGCGTTCAGGAACACCGTGCGATCGCGCGCCTCGTCGAGCAGCTTTTCCATCAAGGCTCGCCCGAGGCCGCGACCCTGCATGCTCGGATCGACGATGACCATGCCCATCGAGGCATGAGTCTTTCCATAGGGCCACGACAGCGCCGTGGCGACCAGGCGGCCGTCGACTTCCGCCGCGAAGCCGCTGCCGAGATCGAAGGCGAAGCGCCAGTCGGCTTCCCGGTACGGCCATCCCAGCGCGGCCGATTGTTTGACCGCGTCCGGCAAATGATGGGCGCGCAGCGCGATCAGGTGCGGCGCCGTCTTGTGCGCCGGTGCGTGCAGGCCACGAGAAGGGGCGAGCGTCACGGCGTGGTCTAGAAGTCCGAGACCTTGCCCCAGGCCGAAGACAGGAATCGGTCCGGGTGATACGGCCGGGGGTCGACAAGGGGTTCGGCGCCGCTGACGATGTCGGCGATCAAGTGCCCGGCCCCTGGACCGATACCGAAGCCATGGCCGCTGAACCCTGCCGCCAGCACGAGCCCGGGCAGGTTCGTGATCTCGCCGATGCCCGGCACACCGTCGGGCGTGCTGTCCACATAGCCGGCCCAGGATGCGGTGATCGAGCTTCCCGCCAGCGTCGGCATCAATTCGACTGCGCGCTTGTACGTGAGGCGGACGGCCGAAGCGTCCGCTTTCGGATCGAGCACGCGCATGCGCTCCATCGGCGTCGGCTTGTCGAGTCGCCAGCGGGACCAGGCTTCATGGCCCGAGCGGACGCCTTCGAGTCCGCCGGGCGCGAGATTGCGCCATCGCCGCTGGAACATGGGCAGGAACTGCGGTGCAAAACGCAAGAGCTGCAGCGTCGGGTCGACGCGACCACGGCCGCTGATGGCGATCGCGTATCCGCCGTTCATGCGCCGCGTCATGGAAACGCCGGTCGTGTGGAGCGCAGGCGGAATCTCCTTGCTGCCCGTGGCAACCGACAGCATCGTCTGGCGGATCGACGCCTGCGGAAACCGGATGCCGTATTGGCGGCAGAACGAAGATGCCCAGGCGCCGCCGGCGAGCACCGCGACCTTGGTGCGGATGGTTCCGCGCTCGGTGACCACGGCCGAGAGGCGCCCGCCTTCGGTCTCGATCCCTCGCGCCGCACAGCCCTGGTGAATCGTGCCGCCGAGCTTCATCAAGGCCCGCGCCACGGCGGGGGCCGCTCGCGAGGGGTCCGCGGTGCCGTCGGTCGGCGAGAAGACGCCGCCCTTCCAGGGCTTGCCGCTGGCACGACCGTGTCGAGCCGCCTCGTCGGCCGTCAGCATGTGGGTTTTCACATCGACGGTGCGCGCAAATTCGCCCCAGCGTGCCCACCCGTCCAGTTCCTTCTCGTTGTTGCTGAGGTACAGCAACCCGCATCGCTGGAACCCCGTGACCTCGCCGGTTTCCGCAGCGAACTGCTCCCACAGGTCCAGGCTCTTCGTGGCCATCGGCAACTCGCGGGCGTCGCGGTTTTGCTGACGGCACCAACCCCAATTGCGGCTCGATTGCTCGGCGCCGACACGTCCTTTTTCGACGAGCGCGACCTTCATTCCGCGCTTGGCCATGTAGTACGCGGCAAAGACGCCGATGATGCCGCCGCCGATCACGACAACGTCGGCGTGCGTCGGCAGTTCTGGACTGGACTCGACGGAAACTAGAGGTGCGGGCATGCTTTTGATACCGGTGAAGGTTCAGTGAAAACTTGAGGACAGGTTTGATTTCGCGTGACGCCGCTTCCTGGAAGCAGGGTCAATAGCCGAGCATTGCCTTGGTTTCGAGGTACTCCTCCAGCCCATGAACGCCGTATTCGCGGCCATTGCCGGACCGCTTGTATCCGCCGAACGGCGCATGGCTGTTCCACGCCGGATAGTTGATGTGCACCTGGCCGGCACGAAGTTGCTTGGCTACCCGCTGCGCCCGCTCCCGGTCGCCGGACTGCACGCTGGCGCCGAGTCCATAGACCGTGTCGTTCGCAATCGCGATGGCCTCTTGCTCGTCCCGATAAGGAATGATGACCAGCACGGGGCCGAATATTTCTTCCTGCGCCACCCTCATGTCGGGCGTCACGTTGGAGAACACGGTCGGCTGTGCAAAGTGGCCATGCGTCAAACCTGCGGGCCTGCCCGGGCCGCCGCAGACCAGCTTGGCGCCCTCTTCGATTCCGCTGGCGATCATCTCCTGCACCCTCGCATATTGCGCAGCATTTGCAATGGGACCCATCGACGTCTTTTCGTCGCGCGGATCACCCACCGCGATGCCCGCCACCGCCGCTCGTGCCAATGCTTCCACCTCGGCCAGCCGCGACGCGGGCACGAGCATGCGTGTCGGCGCGCTGCACGACTGGCCCGCGTTGCGCATTCCCGCCAGCACGCCCTTGGCCACGCCTTGTTCGAAATCGGCGTCGTCCAGAAACAGGTTCGGCGACTTGCCGCCCAGTTCCTGCACGACGCGCTTCACCGTCACTGCGGCTGCCTGCGCCACGAGCACACCGGCGCGCGTCGATCCGGTGATGGAGATCATGTCGACATCGGGGTGCGCCGCCAGTGCCGCACCGACCACCTCTCCCCTGCCCCCGACCAGGTTGAAGACGCCGGCCGGCGTGCCGGCGTCGTGCATCACCTGCGCGAAAAGCTGCGCGCTGTAGGGCGACAACTCACTGGGCTTCAGGACGACCGTGCAACCGGCAGCGATGGCCGGCGCGACCTTGGCGGTGATCTGATACAGCGGCCAGTTCCACGGCGTGATCAGTGCACAGACGCCGATCGGCTCTTTCGAAATGGCAGTGCCGCCATCCAAGGAAAGAAACCTGTAGCGCTGAAGCACTTCCATCTGCGCGCGAACATGCGCGATGCCGAAGGGCACATGGGCGGCCCTGGCGAATCCGACGGGCGCGCCCATCTCCGCCACGATGGCCTGCGCGAACAACTCCGCGCGCTCTTCCAGCAACGCCAGGATTCGGCCCAGCAGCGCAAGCCGCTCGTCCACGGTGCTGCGTGAGAACGTCTCGAAAGCCCGCCGGGCCGCGGCGACAGCCAGGTCCACATCCGTCGACGAGCCGGCTGCAACGTGCCCGATGACTTCTTCGGTAAACGGATCGACGACCGCAATGCTTGCGGCATCGGTGCGGTCTTGCCAGCATCCGTCGATGTAGAAGCGGGCGTCGTCCATGAGGGGTTCAGCTGTCATTGCAGGGCTTCCGTTCAAGCCATGACCCACACCTTGCGGACGGTTTCGATGGTGCGCCACGTCCCGACATAGCCCGGCTTCATGATGAAGCAGTCGCCGGCCTTGTAGGTCAACGGGGGCTGGCCTTGCTCCGTGATCTCCACCACACCGGAAAGGATCAGGCAGAACTCCCACGTCTCGCCCTTGATGGAGTGATTGACGCCGACGGTCGACTCGAACACGCCCGCACGAACCTTGCCGTCTTTCGCGCTGTCGACGTCCCAGTTGCGGCATACGACATCGCCCTCGATGACGCGTTCCGCTGGCGGCCGGTATTCACGCGGTTCGCCGAGTTGGTCGAGGTTGAATGGGACAAGAAGCTTGGACATGTGGAACCCTGTTCGCGTTGGTTGGATGGTGGGACCAATGCTAGAAAAATTCCGGCTGCGTTGATGCTGAACCATCGGTCGATAACAGCGGGAAATATGTCTTTGCGGGCGTGCGCTGATGGATCGTGCGGTGGCCGTTGGCGCGTCGAGAAGGAGGTGCAGTCCCCCGACTGATTCGGCAGCTTCTGGTTCGATTTTTCTCGACGCAGCCAAGACGAAACGATGCGCCGTTAAAGCTGCCCCTGGCACACGTACTTGATGTGCATGTAGTCGTCCAGGCCATGCACTGAGCCTTCGCGCCCGTAGCCCGATTCCTTCACGCCGCCGAAGGGCGCCGCCTCGGCGGCCAGTGCGCCCTCGTTGACGCCGACGATGCCCGATTCGAGCGCCTCGGTCACGCGCCAGATGCGGCGCACGTCGGTCGAATAGAAGTAGGCGGCGAGGCCGAAGGGCGTGTCGTTGGCGGCGGCGATCACCTCGGCCTCGGTCTCGAAGCGCGTGACCGGCACCACCGGCCCGAAGGTCTCCTCGCAGCTGCATTCCATGCTGGCGTCTGCATTCACCAGCACGGTCGGCGCGTAGTAGTTGGGGCCGTCGCAGCGCGCCGAACGCAACCGCTCGCCGCCGACCGCGGTGCGCGCGCCGCGGGACACGGCATCGCGCACATGGCGCTCGATCTTGTCGACGGCGCGCGCGTTGATCATCGGGCCGATCTGCGAGTCGGGTTCGGTGGCCGGGCCGACCTGGAGCGCACCGACGCGCGCTGCCAGCTTGTCGACGAAGGCGTCGTGCACCTTGGCCTGCACGAACACGCGGTTCGGGCACACGCAGGTCTGGCCGCCGTTGCGGAACTTGGCGGCCATCAGGCCCTCGACCGCGGCGTCGATGTCGGCGTCTTCGAACACGATGAAGGGCGCATTGCCGCCGAGTTCGAGCGACAGCTTCTTCAGCGTATCGGCCGAGGCGCGCGCGAGGTGCTTGCCGACCGGCGTGGAACCGGTGAAGCTGATCTTGCGCACGCGCGCATCGGCCAGCCACACATCGACCACCTCGGGCGTGCGTTCGCGCGAGGCGGTGACGATGTTGAGCACGCCCGCCGGCACGCCCGCTTCCTGCGCCAGCTTCACGAGCGCGAGCGAAGTCAGCGGCGTGTCTTCGGCCGGCTTGCAGACCACGGTGCAACCCGCGGCCAGCGCGGGGGCGATCTTGCGGGCGATCATCGCGGCCGGAAAATTCCACGGCGTGATCGCGGCGACCACGCCCACGGGCTCCTTCAGCGCGAGCATGCGGCGGCCGCTCACCGGCGCGGGAATCACCTCGCCGTTGGCGCGCGTGGCCTCTTCGGCAAACCACTCGACATAGCTGGCCGCATAGGCCACCTCGCCGCGCCCCTCGGCCAGCGGCTTGCCCTGTTCGCGCGAGATCAGGCGGCCCAGGTCTTCCTGGTGCAGGAGCATCAGGTCGTTCCAGCGCTTGAGGATCTGCGCGCGCTGCTTGGCCGGCACGGCGCGCCAGGCGGGAAAGGCGGCATGCGCCGCATCGACCGCGGCGCGCGCATCGGCGGCCGTGCCGTCGGGCACGCTCGCGAAGACGCTGTCGGTGGCGGGGTCGGTCACGTCGAGGCGGCGTGCATCGCTGGCGTCGCGCCATTCGGCGCCGATGAGATGAAGGCCGGGCAGCAGGTCCTGGCGTTGGAGAGTGAGTGGCATGGAATGAAGAGGTCGGTAAAGAGTTGAGGCAGGGAACGCTTCAGGCTGCGGCGACGCGTTCGGCAATGGCGATGCCCAGTTCCGTCGTGGAAGCGGTGCCGCCCAGGTCGCGCGTGCGCGGCCCTTCGCGCAGCACCGCCTCGATCGCGCCCAGGATGGCGTCGTGCGCCGCACGGCCCGCGCCCTGGCCTTGCGTGAGGAAGTCCAGCATCAGCGCGCCCGACCAGATCATCGCGATCGGGTTGGCGATGTTCTGGCCGTAGATGTCGGGCGCCGAGCCATGCACCGGTTCGAAGAGCGACGGAAACTTGCGCTCCGGATTGAGGTTGGCCGACGGCGCGAGGCCGATGGTGCCGGTGGTGGCCGGCCCGAGGTCCGAGAGGATGTCGCCGAACAGGTTGCTCGCCACCACCACGTCGAAGCGCGTGGGCTGCAGCACGAAGCGCGCCGACAGGATGTCGATGTGCTGCTTGTCGACCGTCACATCGGCATATTCGCTGCCGATGGCATCCGCGCGGCCGTCCCACCAGGGCATGCTGATCGCGATGCCGTTGCTCTTGGTGGCCACCGTGAGATGCTTGCGCTTGCGGCTGTTGGCCAGCTCATAGGCGTAGCGCAGCACGCGGTCGGTGCCGTGGCGCGAGAACACCGACTCCTGGATCACGATCTCGCGGTCTGTGCCCTCGTACATCACGCCGCCAAGCGAGGTGTATTCGCCCTCGGTGTTCTCGCGCACCACGAGGTAGTCGATGTCGCCGGGCTTGCGGCCGGCCAGCGGACAGGGCACGCCTTCGAACAGGCGCACCGGGCGCAGGTTGATGTACTGGTCGAACTCGCGCCGGAACTTCAAGAGCGATCCCCAGAGCGACACATGGTCGGGCACGGTCGCGGGCCAGCCGACGGCGCCGAAGTACAGCGCATCGACACCCTTGAGCTGCGCCTTCCAGTCGTCCGGCATCATCTGTCCGTGTGCGGCGTAGTAGTCCGCGCTGGCCCAGTCGAAGGTGCGGCAATCGAGCTCGAAACCGAAGCGCTCCGCGGCGGCCAGCACCACGCGCAGGCCTTCGGGCATCACTTCCCTGCCGATGCCGTCGCCGGCGATCAGCGCAATGCGAAAAGTCGGTGTCATCTCGGTCCTTGTCATGGTGTGGCGATGGTGGCTGCGGCGGTGGGAGTCGCGGCGCGGTCCATCTCGTCGAGCCATCCGCAGCGCAGTTCGGGAACGGAGCGCGCGAGCAGTTCGTAGTAGGGGTGGTGCGGCCCTCGGTCGTAATCGGCGCGCGCCACCTGCGCGAGCTTCTTGCCGTGCTGCATCACCACGATCTCGTCGCACACCGCGCGCACCGTGTGCAGGTCGTGGCTGATGAAGAGGTACGACACGCCCAGCTCGCGCCGCAGCTCCGCCATGAGGTCGAGCACCGCCGCGCCGACCACCGTGTCCAGCGCCGAGGTCACCTCGTCGCAGAGGATGAGGTCCGGATCGGCCGCCAGCGCGCGCGCGAGGTTCACCCGCTGCTTCTGCCCGCCCGACAGTCCGCCCGGCAGGCGACCGGCCACGGTCTGCGGCAGCTTCACCAGGTCGAGCAGCTCGCGGATGCGCTTGCGCAGCGGCTCGCCGCGCAGGCCTTTGTAGAACTGCAGCGGCCGCGCCAGGATGCGCTCGATGGTCTGCGACGGATTGAGCGCCGTGTCGGCCATCTGGAACACGATCTGGATGCGGCGCAACTCGTCGCGCTCGCGCTGCTGCAGCGTCGGTTTCAGTTCGCGGCCATGGAACAGCACGCTGCCATGGCTGGGCTTGAGAAGGCCGGCCACGGCGCGCGCGAGCGTGGTCTTGCCCGAACCCGATTCGCCGATCACGCCGATGGCCTGGCCGCGGTAGAGCTTGAGGTCGATGTTTTCCAGGATCGGCTTGGCCGGCCGCCCCTGTGCGTCCACCGGTCCGTAGCCGGCCGAGAGCTGGCGTACTTCCAGCAGCAACTCGGGATCGTCGTTCGCGGCCTTGGCCGACGCGCGCACCACCGGCCGGGCGGCTGCCAGCAGGCTCCTGGTGTAGTCGTCGGCCGGCGCGGCGAGGATCTGCGCGGTCGCGTTCAGCTCGCGCATGCCGCCGTTGCGCAGCACCAGGATGTGGTCGGCCATCTGCGCCACCACCGCGAGGTCGTGGCTCACGTACACCGCCGTGGCGCGGCGCTCGCGCACCACGCGGCGGAAGGCGCGCAGCACCTCGATCTGCGTGGTCACGTCCAGCGCGGTGGTCGGCTCGTCGAGGATCACGAGGTCGGGGTCGCCGATGAGCGCCATCGCCGCCATCAGCCGCTGCAGCTGGCCGCCCGACACCTGATGCGGATAGCGCGCGCCGATGCCTTCCGGATCGGGCAACGCGAGTTCGCGGAAGAGCTGCACCGCCTTGGCCTCGGCCTCGGCGCGCTTGCACAAGCCGTGGATCACGGTGGGCTCGACCACCTGGTCCATGATCGTGCGCGACGGGTTGAACGATGCGGCCGCGCTCTGCGCGATGTAGGCGACCGTGCGGCCGCGCAATGCGCGCTGCGCACGGGCATCGAGCGCCAGCACGTCGGTGTCGCCGATGCGCACGCTGCCACCCGAGATGCGGCAGCCGTCGCGCGCATGGCCCATGAGCGCGAGCGCGGTGGTGGTCTTGCCCGAGCCCGATTCGCCGATGAGCGCGAGCACTTCGCCCGGCTGCACCGAGAAGCTCAGGTTGTCGACCAGCGTGCTGGTGCCCGCGCAGATGCACAGGCCCTTGACAGTGAGTGAGGCACCCATCAGCGTTTCTCCCGTTCGCGCGCGGCACGGCCGGGCAGGTTGTCGATGACCAGATTGACCGCGATGGTCAGGCTCGCGATGGCCAGCGCCGGCACGATCACCGAGGCGCCGCCCATGGCCAGCGCGCCGATGTTCTCGCGCACCAGCGAACCCCAGTCGGCCGCCGGCGGCTGGATGCCCAGGCCGAGAAAGCTCAGGCTCGCCAGCAACAGTACGACGTAGACGAAGCGCAGGCCCAGGTCGGCCAGCATCGGGCCGAGGATGTTCGGCAGGATCTCGCGCAGCATGATGTAGAGCGTGCCTTCGCCGCGCGTACGCGCCACCGTCACGTAGTCGAGCGCGTTGATGTTCACGGCCAGCGAGCGCGCCATGCGGTAGGCGCCCGGCACGTAGATGATGGCCGCGGTGACCACCAGCATCGCCACCGACGAACCGAAGCCCGCCACCATGATGAGCGCGAACATCTTGCTCGGGATCGCGGTCAGCGTGTCCAGGCCGCGGCTGAGCACCGAATCGGTCCAGCGGCCACTGGCGGCGGCCAGCAGCGCGAGCGTGGTGCCGGTTCCGCTGGCCAGCAGCGTGGCCAGCAGCGCGACGCCGATCGTGTAGCGCGCGCCTTCGATGATGAGCGCCAGCATGTCGCGGCCGAGGTAATCGGTGCCAAGCCAGTGCGCCGCGCTGATCGGCTCGAAGACGTTGGAAGTGCCCATCGCGGCCGTGCCGTGCGAGAGCAGCCACGGACCGAGCACCGCCGCAAGCAGCCAGAACACGAGCACCGCGAGGCCCAGCAGGCCCGAGACGCCGAAGCCGCCGAGCCACGGCAGCATGCGGCCCCTGCGTTTCTGCGGCGCCGGCACCACGGGCGCCGCGGCGTTCGCAACGGCTGAAGATGTGGAGGTTTCCATGGAGTTCCCTTCAGCGGTGCCGCAGCCGCGGGTTGGCGAGGATGCCGAAGATGTCGGCCGTCGTCACCAGGATCAGGTAGGCGCAGCAGAAGATCATGGTGCAGGTCTGCACCAGCGGGATGTCGCGCTGCGAGACGCCGTCGACCATCAGCTTGGCGATGCCCGGGTAGTTGAAGATGGTCTCCACGATGATCACGCCGCCCAGCAGGTACGACAGGCTCAGCGCCACCGCGTTGGCAATCGGCCCCACCGCATTGGGCAGCGCATGCGCGAGCACCATGCGCATCGGCGAGGCGCCCTTCAGGCGCACCATCTCGATGTAGGGCGCCTCGAGCTGGTCGATGACCGCGGCGCGCGTCATGCGCATCATCTGCGCCACGATCACGCAGCACAGCACCAGCACCGGCATGGCGAAGGCGCGCAGCATCTGGCCCAGCGACTCGATGTCGCTCACGAACGAAAGCGCAGGCAACCATCGCAGCTTGACCGCGAACACCAGCACCGCGAGCGTCGCGACCAGGAACTCCGGCACCGACACCACGCCCACCGCCGTGGTCGAGGCCACGCGGTCGAACCAGGAGCCTCGCCACACCGCCGAGGCGATGCCCAGCGTCAGCGCGATCGGCACCGAGAACAGCGCCGTGACGGCGGCCAGCAACAACGAGTTGGGCAGGCGACTGGCCACCATTTCGGCCACCGGCATCTGCGTGGTGGACGAGAGGCCGGGGTCGCCCTTCAACATGCCGAAGAGCCATTTCGCATAGCGCTGGGGCGCCGGCACGTCCAGGCCCATCTGGGCGCGCAGGGCCGCCACCGCTTCGGGCGTGGCGTCCTGGCCGAGCTGCTCCTGCGCCGCATCGCCGGGCAGCACCGCGGTGATCGCGAACACGACCACCGACACCGTCAGCAGCGACAGCAGCGCGAGCGCAATGCGCTGGCCGAGGAGCTTGAGGATCACGCGGTTCATGGCGAACACCCCATGGAGCGATGGCCTGCGCGCGTCATGCCTCGAGCCACACGTTCTCGGCGAAGTTGTAGCCCATGAGCCCGCCCAGCGGAATCGGCGACAGACCCTTGAGCTTGGAGGTATGGCCATCGATGCTCGCAAGGAACAGCGGAATGCCGAGGCCCGCTTCCTGGTGGATCAGGGTCTGCATGTCGGCATACATCTGCTTGCGCTTGGCCAGGTCGGTCTCGGCGCGGGAGGCGAGCAGCAGCTGGTCGAACTTCTCGCTCTTCCAGCGCGACTCGTTCCAGGCCGCGCCCGACTGGAAGAACTGCGTGAGCAACACGTCGGCGCTCGGGCGCGGGTTGACGTTGCCGAAGCCCACATGGCTGTTGAGCCAGTGGTTCGACCAGTAGCCGTCGGCCGGCATGCGCTTGATGTCCAGCTCCAGGCCGGCGCGCTGCGCGGTCTGCTGCAGCAACAGGGACATCTCGACCGAGTACAGCGCCGCGGGCGATGCCACCATCGGCACCTTGCCGGTGATGCCCGACTTCTTCAGGTGGAACTTCGCCTTGTCCAGGTCGAAGGCGCGCTGCGGCAGGCCGGCGAAATGGAAGCGGTTGGTCGGGTCGATGGGCTGGTCGTTGCCGATCACCGCGTAGTCGAGCGCGATGGTCTTCTTCATCTGTTCGCGGTCGAACAGGTGCTTCATGCCGAGCACGAAGTCCGGGTTGGCGCCGGGGCCCACGTCCTTGCGCATCACCAGGTCGGAGTACTGGCCTGATTGCGTGACGAAGATGCCGAAGCCGGGCGTTCCCTTCACGCGCTCGACCGAGCGCGGATTGACCGAGCCCACCAGATCCATGCCGCCCGACAGCAGCGCGTTGACGCGCGCGCTCTCGTCGCCGATGCCCACGAACTCGATCTCGTCGAGGTACGGCTTGCCCGGTTTCCAGTAGGCGTCGTTGCGCACCACCAGCGAGCGGATGCCGGGCTTGAACTCTTTCAGCTTGTAGGGGCCGGTGCCGATGCCCGCGTTGAAGTCGGTGGTGCCTTCCTTGACGATCTGGAAGTGCGAGGTGCCCAGGATCACCGGCAGGTCGGCGTTCGGCGCCGTGAGCACGAAGGTCACTTCGTTGGCACCGGTGGCCTTGGCGCTCTCGATCTGGTCGGCGAGCACCTTGGCCTTGGACGCGGTGGCCGGGTCCTTGTGGCGCATCACCGAGAACACCACGTCGGCGGGCGAGAGCGCCTTGCCGTCGTGGAAGGTCACGCCCTTGCGCAGCGTGAAGACCCAGGTCTTGGCGTCCTTGGTGGTGAACGATTCGGCCAGCGCGGGCTGCGGCGTGAGGCTGCCGTCCAGCAAGGTCAGGCCGTTGTAGACCATGTTGCAGCGCGAATAGTCGGTCTGGTTCGACTGCTTGGCCGGATCGAGCGTGTCGGTTGCCGCGGCGGTGGCGCCCGCCACCCGGATGCGCCCGCCGCGCCGCGGCGTCTGCGCATGGGCCGACACCGCCATGCCCGCGAGGCCGCCGGCCAGCGTGGCCTGCATGCCGCCGGCCATCAGCATCGCCAGGATGTCGCGCCGCGAGGCGCCGCGTTTCAGCGAATCCATCACGCGAAGGCTTTCGCCGGGGCCGACGAGATGTTCGAGGCTCTTTTTGTTGCTGTCGCTCATGGTGGGTACTCCTGGGAGGCCGTGGGGTGGAAGAAATCGAAAGGGGGAAACGCAGATCGGCAGCGGGCGCTCAGGCCAGCCTGTCCTTGAGCCGGTAGTACATGCCCACCGCCGGCAGGAACCAGGGCGCACCGAAGTGGCCGGGGATGGCGGGCCATGCACGGTCCCGCCAGGGGTTGGCGTTGGCGTCGCCATTCATCACGGCGGCCATGCGCTCGCCCATGTGGACCGACATCTGCGTGCCGTGGCCGCTGTAGCCCATGGCGTAGTAGAGGCCGTTGCGTTCGCCGGCATGGGGCAGGCGGTCTTGCGTGATGTCGACGAGGCCACCCCAGCAGTAGTCCAGGCGCACGGCGCCCAGCTGCGGAAAGGTCTCGGCCAGCCCGGCGCGCAGGATCTCGCCGCTCGCGGCATCCGACTGCGGGCTGGAGATCGCGAAGCGCGCGCGTCCGCCGAACACCAGCCGGTGATCGGCCGTGAGGCGGAAGTAGTGATGGATGTTCGCGACCGTCGTGTAGGTGCGCCGCGCCGCCAGCAGCGCGTGTGCGCGCTCGGCGCCCAGCGGCTCGGTCACCACGATGAAGCTGCCGATCGGCACGATGCGGCGGCGCAGCCAGCCGAAGCTGCCGTAGCCGCCATGGCGCGAGGCGCCGGTGGCCAGCAGCACCTGCTGCGCGGTGACGGTGCCGCGCGCCGTGTGCAGCCGGTGCACGTGGCCCTGGCCCAGGCGCTCGATGCGTTCGACGGCGGTGCCGGTGTGAATCTGCGCGCCGTGGCGTTGCGCGGCCGTGGCCAGGCCGTGGGCGAAGCGGCCCATGTGCATCTGGCCGCTGCGCTTGTAGAGCAGCCCGCCGTGGAAGCGCTCGCTCTGCACCTCGCCGCGCACCCGCGCCGCATCGAATATCTCGACCTCGGTGTCCACGCCGTCGCCGACCAGCCGCTGCGCGCTGCGTTCGAGCGCGTCCATCTGGCTGGCGCGCGTGGCGAGCTTGAGCTTGCCGTGCCGCATGAAGTCGCAGTCGATCTCTTCGTCGCGCACCAGCCGCGCCACGGCGTCCACCGCGGCGTCGTAGGCGTGGTACCAGGCGCGGGCTTTTTCAACGCCGACCTTGGCCGCCACATCGGCATAGTCCACGGCCAGCCCGTTGTTGACGTGCCCGCCGTTGCGGCCCGACGCTTCCGCCGCCACGCGCGTGCCGGCCTCCAGCACCGCGACGCGGGCACCGCGCCGAGCGAATGTCAGCGCCGCCGAGAGGCCGGTGAAGCCACCGCCGACGATCGCAACATCGACCTGCCCCGGCAACGCACACGCTGCGGGGGAGAAGGCCGGCGCCGAATCGGTCCAGTAGGAGTCGAGCTTCATGGTGTGATGAGGCGTGCGGGCTGCGGAGCGATCAGAGACCGACGACGCCGGGAAGGCCGCCGATGTCCTGGATTTCCGTGTAGCGATAGGCCGGGTTGCCCGGGCCGTGGCCGCGGTTCACGAACACCTTGTTGACGATGCCCAGGTCGTCCGCCGACATCAGGTCGTAGCGCAGGCTGGACGACACGTGCAGCACGTCCTCCGGGTTGCAGCCCAGCGAGTCGAGCATGTACTCGAAGGCTTGCAGGCGCGGCTTGTAGGCCTGCGCCTGCTGCGCGGTGTAGACACGGTGGAAGGGCGCGCCGAGCATCGCGACGTTCTTCTGGATCTGGTCGTCGGACGCGTTCGACAGGATCACCAGCGGAATCTCCTTGGCGACCTTTGCCAGGCCGGCCGCCACGTCATCGTGCGGGCTCCAGGTGGGCACCGCGTCGTAGATCTTCTGCGCGTCCAGGTCGAAGTACTGGATCTTCCATTTCTTGCAGAGGCGCCGCACCGCGTTCTTCAGCACCACTTCGTAGGGCTTCCAGTCGCCCAGCACCTCGTCGAAGCGATAGGCGGTGAAGTCGGCATGGAACTCTTCCATGCGCTCGGCCGGAATGCGGTCGGCGAAGAGGTCGGCAGCCATCTCCTTCATGCGGAACCGGGTGAGGGTGCCGTAGCAGTCGAAGGTCACGTACTTGGGACGGAAGGTCATGGTCTCGAATCCTTGATCAAAAAAGTTGGGACATGGATGGGAATTGCGACAAGCTCATTACGAAGTGATTGCAGCACGCAGTCGTGTGACGGATGTGTTGAAAAACGATGTCCGCCGCAACGAAGCTGCGGTTTGCGGGGCCGGCGACGGCATGCCGTGCGGTCTGCCCTCGATGCGTGCCGCCATGCACCTTGATGTGCCGCTGCACAGCCAGTCGGCACGCTTTTGAAGCGTCCGGGATGTGCGTGGATCGAGGCATGCATGGCATTGGCGTGGCATTGGTATCAGGGGCGGCGACACGTAAGGGAATGGCGACCGATGCTAGGCAGGTTGGCGCAGCATTTGTGTGCGTATGCCGGGTGCGCCACCGCAGGCAATTGCAAAACCGGGGCGTGCGGCAGGCGAAGCTTGCGAGTTGCGGTGGATGCCCGTTTCGCTCTGGTGCACAGCCGCGATGTCGTCCAAGATGGACGCGCAATTCACCGCAACAGAGAGAGTTTTCCGATGCCCGATCCGATTCCGAATGCACCCGCCATGGACGGCGTGGTGTTCAGACCGATGACGCCCGCCGACCTGCCGCATGTGCATGCGCTGTCCGCCGAATTGCGCTGGCCGCATCGCCCGGCGGACTGGGCGCAGACGTTCGTGCATTCCGAGGGAATCGCAGCCGAGCGCGACGGCCAGATCGTCGCGACCGGCCAGCGCTGGCTCTGGGGCCCGGCCCACGCCACCATCGGATTGGTGATCGTCTCCCCCGCTTGCCAGGGCCGCCGCATCGGGCACCGGCTGATGACTGCGCTGCTCGACGGCCTGGAAGACCGCACCGTGCTGCTGCATGCGACGGCCGAAGGGCGTGGTCTCTATGAGCGGCTGGGCTTCGTGCGCACCGGCGAGATGCGCCAGCACCAGGGCATTGCGTTGTCGCCGCCGCTGGTCGCGCTGCAGCCGGGCTGGCGCCTGCGGCCCGCGGGCCTGAACGAACTGCCCGCGTTGCAGGCACTCGACGCGGCATCGCGGGGCATGCCGCGCGATGCGCTGATCGCCGACCTGCTGCAGAGCGCCGATGCCTGCGTGGTGCTCGATCGCGAGAACGAGCCCGTCGGCTTCGCGATGCTGCGGCGCTTCGGGCGCGGCCACGCCATCGGTCCGGTGGTGGCCCCCGATGCGGACGGCGCGAAGGCATTGATCGCGCACCTTGCGGGCGTGAATGCCGGCCAGTTCACGCGCATCGACATCGACTTCGAAAGCGGGCTGGCCGAATGGCTCGAGAGCATCGGCCTGTTGCGCGTCGACGCGCCCACGACGATGGTGCGCGGCGCGCCGCTCGCTGTGCCGCCGGCGGGACCGACGCTGTTCGCGCTCGTCACGCAGGCCGTGGGCTGAAGGGGAAACCGATGGGCACCACGACCTTCCTCTACAAGTCCGACCCCGTGCGCGGTCGCCAGTGGGCCGAGGTGTTCGCCCGCCGCCGGCCCGATATCGACTTTCGCATCTGGCCCGACGTCGGCGATCCGGCGCAGGTGCGCTTTCTTGCGGCCTGGGAGCCGCCGCCCGACATGGCGGTGCGCTTCCCGAACCTGCAGGTGCTGTTTTCCTCGGGCGCGGGCGTCGACCAGTTCGACTTCGCGGCGCTGCCGGCCGCGTTGCCGGTGGTGCGCATGGTCGAGCCCGGCATCGTGCGCGGCATGGTCGAGTACGTGACGCATGCAGTGCTCGGCCTGCATCGCAACATGCCGCAGTACCAACGCCAGCAGGACGAAGGCGTGTGGAAGCCGCTGCCCGTGCTGCCCGCCGGCGAGCGGCGCATCGGCGTGCTCGGACTGGGCTCGCTCGGACAGGCCGCGCTGGCGCAGCTCGTCGCACTGGGCTTCGACTGCGCCGGATGGAGCCGCTCGCGGCATGCGGTCGACAGCGTGCAATGCCATGCCGGCGCCGACGAGCTGCCGGCCTTTCTGGCGCGCACCGACATCCTCGTGTGCCTGCTGCCGCTGACCGATTCGACGCGCGGCTTCCTCGATGCGCGGCTGTTCTCGCTGCTGCCCGCGGGCGCGGGCCTGGTGCACGTGGGGCGAGGTCCGCAACTGGTGGACGCGCACCTGCTCGCAGCCCTTGCCAGCGGGCAGATCGGCGATGCGGTGCTCGATGTGACGGATCCCGAACCCTTGCCGCCGGAACATGCCTTCTGGCGCCATCCGCGCATCCGGCTCACGCCGCACATTGCAAGCATGACGCAGCCGCTGAGCGCCGCAGAAGCGCTGCTCGACAACCTCGAGCGCTTCGAGGCCGGCGAGCCGATGGTCGGCCTGGTCGATCGCGCACGCGGGTATTGAGTCGTCGATCGAAGCGCCCATCGAAGCGCCTATTGAGACGCCGAAAAGAACGACCGCACGATCTGCTGCCGACGCCGCACACAACCGCAGCCTGCTTCGCGGAGCACCCCCAAAGCAGCACCACCTCGCGCGATGCGCGGCCTAAGCTGAGGGCATCGACAGCCTCCTTTGCTCTCGCCTTCACACACACCGCCATGACGCACCCCACCGCATTGCCTCACCACGCCGCGCTCGACGCGATCGACCGCGCCCACCTCATCCACCCCGTCTCGCCCTGGCGCGTGCACGAGCAGCGCGGCCCGACCGTGCTGGCCTCGGGCCGCGGCGCCTGGTTGACCGACGGCAACGGCCACGAACTGCTCGATGCCTTCGCCGGCCTCTGGTGCGTGAACGTGGGCTACGGGCAAGAGAGCGTGGTGCAGGCCGCCGCCGAGCAGATGCGCCGGCTGCCGTATGCCACCGGCTACTTTCATTTCAGCAGCGAGCCGGCCATCCGCCTGGCCGAGAAGCTCGTGCAGATCACGCCCGCGTCGCTCACCCGCGTGTACCTGACGCTGGGCGGCTCCGAGGCGGTCGATGCGGCTGTGCGCTTCATCGTGCAGTACTACAACGCGACCGGCCGGCCTTCCAAGAAACAGTTCATTTCGCTGGAGCGCGGCTACCACGGCTCGTCGTCCACCGGCGCGGGGCTCACCGCGCTGCCGGCCTTCCATCGCGGCTTCGACCTGCCGCTGCCCACGCAGCATTACATCGCGTCGCCCTACGCCTACCGCCGTGCCGATGGCGGCGACCCGCAGGCGCTGATCGCCGCGTCGGTCGCAGCCTTGCGCGCCAAGGTGGCCGAGCTGGGCGCGGACAACGTGGCGGCCTTCTTCTGCGAACCCATCCAAGGCTCGGGCGGTGTCATCGTGCCGCCCGTGGGCTGGCTGAAGGCCATGCGCGAGGCCGCGCGCGACCTGGACATCCTCTTCGTCGTGGACGAAGTCATCACCGGCTTCGGTCGCACCGGCCCGATGTTCGCCTGCGAGGCCGAGGGCGTGGAGCCCGACCTCATGACCCTGGCCAAGGGACTGACCGCAGGCTATGTGCCGATGGGCGCCACCATGATGTCCGAGAAGGTCTACGCCGGCATCGCCGACGGCGCGCCCGCCGGTGCGTCCATCGGCCACGGCGCCACCTATTCGGCACACCCGGTGGGCGCCGCGGTTGCGCTCGAGGTGCTGCGGCTCTACGAGGAAGGCGGCGTGCTCGCCATCGGCCAGCGCGGCGCCGCGCATTTCGCGGCCGGGCTCGATGCGCTGCGCACGCACCCGCTGGTCGGCGATGCGCGCCACCGCGGCCTGCTGGGCGCGCTGGAACTGGTGAGCGACAAAGCCAGCAAGCGTGGCTTCGATGCGGCCCTGGGGCTGTCCGAACGCATCTCTGCCGCCGGCTACCGCAACGGCCTGGTGTTCCGCTCCTTCGGCGACCACATCCTGGGCTTTGCGCCCGCGCTCACCTTCACCGAGGACGAGTTCGCGCAGCTCTTCGCCCGGCTGAAGAAGACGCTCGACGAAGTGCTCGAGGCACCCGACGTTCGCGCCGCGCTGGCGGCCTGAACAGGAAGGCGCGCAAAGCCAACCGGATCACCGGCCGACAACGCAGAATCGGACCTTTCCTGTAATCGGGCTCCGCCATGTCAGAAGCTTTCAAGATCGACCGACTCGACCTGCGCATCCTGGCCCAGTTGCAGAAGAACGGGCGCATGACCAACGTCGACCTGGCGGACGCGGTCGGACTGTCGCCGAGCCCCTGCCTCATCCGCGTCAAGCGGCTGGAGCAGGCCGGCTACATCGCCGGCTACGGCGCGCACCTGCGGCTCGAGAAGCTCGGCGACACGCTGACGGTTTTCACCGAGGTCACTCTGCAGGACCATCACCGCGAGGACTTCGTGCGCTTCGAGGCCGCGATCCGCGAGGTCGACGAGGTGCTCGAATGCCACCTGGTCAGCGGCGGCTACGACTACCTGCTGCGCTTTCTCACTCGCGGCGTGAACCACTACCAGGAAGTGATCGAGGGCCTGCTCGAACGCAACATCGGCATCTCGAAGTACTTCAGCTACATCGTCATCAAGTCGCCGTTCATCAAGACGCACTGCCCGATCGAGCGGCTTTTTCCTCACGAGCACTGAACGCTGCTGGGCCAGACATCTGGCTGGAGGAGCCGGAACGCACGGGGATGCGTGACCGCCGCGGCTTCATCCGATGTTCATCTGCCGGTCGACTTGGTGCCGTTAAAGTTCGCCATGTTCCGCCTCCGCCTGTCCCTCGCATTCGCCGTTCTCGTTGCACTGGTCTGCGTTCAAGCCGGCTTCGTCTATTGGGGATCGAACCGGGTCAACGACTACGCGCAGCACAGTCGCCTGGCCAGCGACATCCTTTCGGAACTGCTGGAGCTGTCGGCCAGCAAGCAAAGGCTGCGCGTGTGGGCCTCCCAGCAACTGATGGACGCGAACGCCTCGCCGGAGGTGCGCGACAGCCAGCTGGCGCGCATGCAGGCCAGCACCGAAACCCTGCGTCAGCTCGCCCGGCGCGACCTGGCACTCTGGGGCGAGATTTCGGCGCGCGAGGGCACGCCGATCCCGCCCGAGATCGATCAGCTCGCCGCGGTCAGCGACCTGCTCGACGACAACATCGCAGCGGTCAGGGCCCGGCTGGTGAAGCTCGCGCCGCTGGAGCGGGGCGCCGAGTTCGCCAGCGTCTGGCAGGAACTCAATGAAGTGTTCGACAAGGCCCGCGGCCGCGATCTGCGCGAACTGATCAACGGCGCCATCGAGCGGCAGCGCAACGTGGTGCCCGTGGCCCGCGCCGCCACCGAACGCGGGCTGGACCAGCTGCGCCAGCAGTCCATCGGCCTGGCAGTCATCACCTTCGCGGCGGCCATCGTGCTCGCGCTCTACCTCAAGCGCCGGCTGCAGCGTCCGCTGGACCGCCTGCTCGCGGGCACGCAGGCGCTGCGTGCCGGTTCGCTCGACCACCGCATCGCCCTGGGCTCGCACGACGAGTTCGATCATGTCGCCGAGCACTTCAACTCGATGGCGGCCGAACTGCAGCGCCACCGACAGGACGCCGACGCCGCGCGCCGTCGCCTCGAAGAGGCCGTGCTGGAACGCACCAGCGAACTGAGCGCCGCGCACGAGACGCTGCAGCAGGTCGACCAGCGGCGGCGCCAACTGCTGGCCGACCTGAGCCATGAGCTTCGTACGCCCGCCACGGCGATTCGCGGCGAGGCGGAGATCGCCTTGCGCGGCGCGGAAAAGCCGCCGATGGAATACCGGGAGACGCTGACGCGCATCGTGGGCGGCGTGAAACAACTGACCGGCGTGATCGACGACCTGCTGCTGGTCGCCCGGGCCGAGGCCGATCAGTTGGCGATGCGGTTCGGCGAAGTCGATCTGCCGGAGCTCCTTGGCGACGTCACCGACATGGCCAGCGCGCTGGGTGCGCGCCATGAGGTTCGCGTGCTGCTCGAAGCCATCGACGTCGACGCGCCCCCGGTCGTGCTGCAAGCCGATGCCGACCGCTTGCGGCAGGCCCTCGTGATCGTGCTCGACAACGCGGTGCGCTACTCGCGCCAGGACGGCACCGTGCGGGTGAGCTGGCAACTCGTTCGCGAAGACGAAGAGGAACGCAACCGCGTGCGTGTGCGCGTGGCCGACGAGGGCATCGGCATCGATGCGGACGAGTTGCCGAAGGTGTTCGACCGGTTCGTGCGCGGCCGTCGGGCGCGCGTGCATCGCGCCGACGGAACCGGCATCGGCCTGTCCATTGCGCAGGCCATCGTCCATGCACACCACGGCAGCATCCGGCTCGAGAGCATTCCGCTGCAGGGCACGACCGTATGGGTCGAGCTGCCGTGCCATTTCTCCTTCCAGACACAACAAACATGAACATCCTGGTGGTCGAAGACGACGCGCGCGTCGCCGACTTTCTACAGAGGGGCCTCGGCGCCGAGGGCTACCGCGTGCAGCTGGCTCGCACCGGACCCGAAGGCCTGTCTCTCGCGCGCAGCAGCGACCTGTCGCTGCTGCTGCTCGACCTGATGCTTCCCGGCCTGAGCGGCCTCGAGCTGTGCCAGACCTTGCGCGCCGAGGGCAACCACGTGCCCGTGCTGATGCTCACTGCGCTCAGCAATACGCAGGACAAGGTGAGCGGTCTGCGCCTGGGTGCGGACGACTATCTCACCAAGCCCTTTGCCTTCGAGGAGCTGCTCGCGCGCATCGAGGCGCTGCTGCGTCGCGGCCGCGAAATGCGGCCCCGCGCCACCACGCTGCAGGTGGCGGACCTCGTGCTCGACCGCGAGCGCATGTCGGTGACGCGGGCCGGCAAGCCCGTGGCGCTGACCGCCAAGGAGCTCGCGTTCCTCGAGCTGCTGATGACTGCGCCCGGCCGGGTCTACAGCCGCGAACGCATCCTCTCCAACGTCTGGGGCACCAATGAAGATCCGCTGACCAACATCGTGGATGTCTATGTGCGGCGCCTGCGCGGCAAGATCGACGACGGCCATCCCGTGGCGTTGTTGCAGACGGTCCGCGGCTTGGGCTATCGGCTGGATCCCACCCCGGCCTGAGCGAGGGCAGTTGGTGGCACCGGTGCATGCCTGCTCCCGCGCCTCCCCCGCACACTGGAAAAGTGTTTCCCGCGTCCAAGCTTGGCGCCGTGCCGGATAGACGATGCAATCCCCCGCATCGAACTACAACGGAGACAAGCATGCACCGCACCCCAGCCACTCGCCTGCGATCAGCCACGACGGCTGCACTGCTCGGCCTGCTCACCATCGCTTCTGCGCACGCGCAGGACCGATACCCCACCAAGGCCATCCGGCTGGTGGTGCCGTTCCCCGCCGGCACCGCGCCCGATGTGATGGCGCGCTACTGGGGCGACCGGGTGAGCAAGCAACTGCAGCAGCCCGTGATCGTGGAAAACCGGGCCGGCGCGTCCACCATCGTCGGTACGCAGGCCGCCGTCGCCTCGCCCGCGGACGGCTACACGCTGCTCTACACCGCGAGCGGCACGGTCACGATCAATCCCTTCGCTTACAAGAAGCTGCCCTACCAGCCTCAGGATCTGGTGCCGGTCACGCGCATGCTGTCCATCCCGCTCGTGGTTTCGGTGCCGACGGAGTCGCCCTACAAGACGCTGGCCGACCTCATCAAGGCGGCCAAGGCGAAGCCTGGCCAGGTGAGCTACGCGTCCTACGGCATGGGCACCGTGCCCCACATGTCGATGGCCTATTTCGCCAACAGCGCGGGGCTGGCGCTCAACCACATTCCCTATCGCGACGGCGGCCTGACCGACCTGATCGGCGGCCGGGTGGACGTGGCGTTCTCGCCCATCGCGGACGTGCTGCCCTACATCAAGGCAGGCAAGGTCCGGCCCCTGGCCGTGTCCAGTGCCCGCAGGCTCGATTCGCTGCCCCAGGTGCCGACCGTGGCGGAGAGTTTTCCCGGCTTCGAAGGCGATTCGTGGCACGGCGTCTTCGCGCTCAAGGGCACGCCGCAATCGGTCATCGACCAGTTGGGCGCGGTGTCGCGCCGCATCGCGGAGTCGGGCGAGTACCGCCAGTACCTGAGCGAGTTCGGGCTGGTGCCGGTGGGCGGCTCGCCGGCGGAGTTCTCCCAGGTCATCGAGGCCGAGTCGAAGCGGTGGGCCAAGGTGGTCAAGGACAACAGCATCTCGCTGGAGTAGAGCGCGGCGGGCTGGTTCGCGGCGGCTGCGTCCGCCCATTCACGCATTCACAATAGCGCCGCTATGACCGCCACGACGCCCGCCCCTGCTCCCATTCCCACGCCCCGCCCCATCCGCACCGCCGCCACGCTGGTCGTCCTGCGCGACGGCAGCGAAGGCCTCGAAGCCCTGATGCTGCGCCGGGCCGAGAAGGCCAATGACCAGAACAGCGGTGCGAGCGTCTTCCCGGGCGGCGTGGTCGATGCGCACGACCGCCACCTGCATCCGCTGTGCGCCGGCCTCGACGACGCCACGGCCAGCGCGCGCCTCGCGGTGCCCGAAGGCGGGCTCGACTTCTACGCGGCTGCGATCCGCGAGTGCTTCGAAGAGGCCGGCCTTCTCTTCGCGAACGATGCGACAAACCAGCCGGTCCGGCTGGTCGACCTGCCCTCCGGCGAACTCGCCACGATGCGCGATGCCGCCGAGCAAGGCACCGATGCGCTGCTCGCCATGTGCCGGCAACACGGCTGGTGCCTCGCCGGCGACCGCGTCGTCTACTTCGGCCACTGGCTCACGCCGCCCGGCATGCCGCGCCGCTTCGACACCCGCTTCTTCGTCGCGCTGATGCGCGCCGGGCAAGAAGTGCAGCCGGACGGCCGCGAGACCGTCGAACACATGTGGCTGCGTCCGGCCGATGCGCTGGACCCGGCACGCGGCTTGAAGCTGATGAACGTGACGCGGCGCGTGCTGCAGCAGCTCGATGCCTTCCAGCGCGCCGATGAATTCATGGCGCATGCGCGGCAGCTGCGCGAGATTCCGCTGAACATGCCGAGGCTCGCGGACGGCCCCGAAGGCCGCCGCGCGGTGAACATCGAGGAGCCCGCGTACGACGAGATCGGCCGCCTCGATCCCGAGGGCCGCGGCGATGCGCGCTATGCGCTCGAAGCGGGCCTCGTCACCCGGCTGTCCGACCGGGTGATTCGTGTGGTGGGCGGCGCCGGTGACAACAACTACCTCGTCGGCGGATCGGGAGGCTGGGCATTGATCGGCACCGCGCCGCTCGACGACGCCCTACGCGCCGTCGCGCCCGGTCCGGTGCGCTGGACCGTCACGTCGCAACCCGATTGGCCCGATGGCACGCTGGACCTCGGCGGCGCCACGCTTCAGATGTTCAAGAGCGGCGACGGCGCGCCAAGCTTTCTGCTGGTCGAAGAGCGCATGCTTTTCACGGGCGCCGACGTGGTGACGACCGGGAAGAACGACGCCATCGAATGGATCGCCCCGTCACAAGGTTTCATCCACCGCCCGTCCTGAGCGTCGCGTGCGGATGGAGCGGATGCGCCAGCGTGTCCGCGATGAGCCGCAGCGCCTGATCGCACTGCTCCCGCGACATCGGCCCGCCGAGACAGATGCGCACCGCATCCGGCGGATCGCCATCGGTGGAGAACGCCGCGCTCGCCACCACGCCCACGTTCTGCGTGCGCAGGTACGACGCGAACTCCACCGGGCTCCATCCCGGCGTGAGCGGCAGCCACGCATGGAACCCTTCGGGGTGCGCCTGCAGCCCGCTGTCGCCGAGGTACCGCATCGCGAGCAGCTGCCGCGCCACCGATTCGGCGCGCACGGCCTGCAGCATCGCCTCGGTGGTGCCGTCTTCCACCCACAGCGTCGTCAGCGCATTGGTGATCGGCGAGGCCATCACGGTGGTGGCGCGCATCGCGCCCGCGAGGCGCTGCGACTGCACGACCGTCGGTGAGCACACATACGCGCTGCGCAGCCCCGCGCCGAAGCACTTGGAGAACCCGCTCACGTAGTAGGTGAGCGCGGGCGCGAGCGTGGCGATGGTGGCGGGCGTCTGGCGCGGCAGCATGCCATAGGCGTCGTCCTCGATGATCGGAATCGCATAGCGCAGCGCCACGTCGGCGAGCGCTTCGCGCCGTGCGCGCGACACGGTGCCGGCGGTCGGGTTCAAGAGCGTCGGGTTGCAGTACAGCGCCTTGGGCTTGAGCGTCTTGCAGGCGTGCTCGAAGGCATCGGCGATGGGGCCGTCGTCGTCCAGCTGCAACGCATGCAGCTGCACGCCCAGTTGCGCCGCGATGGCCTTCACGCCCGGGTAGGTGAGCGACTCCACGCAGATCAGCTCGCCCGGCCGCGCGAGCTGCGAGAACAACGCGGTGAGCACACCGTGGATGCCGGGGCACACGAGGATGCGGTCCACGCTGGCGTGCGGCACGAAGGGCCGCAGCCACTGCATCGCCACCTCGCGGTCGTGCGCGGTGCCGCCGAAGTCCTGGTAGCGCAGCAGGTCGTGGAAGTCGATCTCGGCAAAGGCGCGGCTCGCGCTTTCATGCAGCCGCGCCATCAGGTGTTCGTCGTCGGGCTCGGGCGGCATGTTCATCGTCATCTCGGCACCGCTGCCGCCGCGCAGGCGCAGGCTCGGGCTGCCCGAGCGGATGAAGGTGCCGGTCCCCGCGCGCGAATCAATGAGCCCGCGCTTGCGCGCCTCTGCGTAGCCGCGCGCCACCGTCGTGTAGTTGAGGTCGAGGTCGGACGCGAGTTCGCGCAGCGTGGGCAGGCGATCGCGCACCCCCAGCCGGCCGGTCTTGATGTCGTCGGCGATCAGCTCGGCCAGCAGCAGGTAGGCGGGCCGGTCGCTGTTGCGCAGCTGCTTCTTCCAATGGGCGGTGATCGTGGTCATCGTGCGGAATTGATTGCATTCATTGATTGCATCGGGCCACCAATCAACACGCATGAATCGCGCCCGCTCCAGAGGGGTCCGATGCTTCGATCAGGTGCGATCAACCCCCTTGATCGGGTGCATTGATCGCATGGCGAATGCGTCGTCGCGGTGCAAAACCCGGCCGCCGGATGACCCGCTCGTGCCTATTTGCGGCCACTCCAAAAATTTTTATCCGCACGCGGCCCGCGCCACTGCGCATTGATCGCGCATTGATCGCACGAACACGCCCGCGCGCTGGCACATCGCCTGCGAAGGAAAAGGCACGCAAGACCTGCGTGTCCAACCACCCAACCGGAGTCCCCCATGCCCAAAGTCACCCGCCCCCGCAACGAGAAAGGCGAGTTCCTCGTCGACTACGAAGAGAAGGTGTTCGAAGACGTCAAGGCCGACCCTGGCGAGAAGGCGCTCGTCACCTTCCACACCGTGGCCTTCGAAGGCTCCATCGGTTTCGTGAACCTGCTGCAGGCCACGCGGCTCCGGCGCAAGGGCTACGAGACCTCGGTACTGCTCTACGGTCCCGGCGTGACGCTGGGCGTGCAGCGCGGCTTTCCGACGCTGGGCGACGAGGCCTTTCCGGGCCACCAGAACTTCAACAAGCAGATCAGCAAGTTCATGGAAGAAGGCGGCAAGGTGTACGCCTGCCGCTTCGCGCTGCAGGCGCTCTACGGCCACGGCGAAGGCGCGTTGATCGAGGGCATCACGCCGATCAACCCGCTCGACGTGCTCGACCTCGTGCTGCTGCACAAGAAGGCCGGCGCAGTGATCCTCGACACCTGGACTCTGTAAGGCAGGACCCGAGCGATGGCTTCCACACCCCGCATCGTGCGTGCCGCGGCGATCCAGATCGCGCCCGACTTCGAGCGCCCCGACGGCACGCTCGACCGGGTGTGCAGCGCCATCGACGAGGCTGCTGCCCAGGGCGCGCAGCTCGCGGTCTTTCCCGAGACCTTCGTGCCCTACTACCCCTACTTCAGCTTCGTGCTGCCGCCGGTGCTGCAGGGCGCGCCGCATCTGCAGCTGGTGGAGCGCGCGGTGGTCGTGCCCGGCCCCGTCACGCAGGCCGTGGCCGAGCGGGCGCGCGCGCGCAACATGGTGGTGGTGCTCGGCGTGAACGAGCGCGACCACGGCAGCCTCTACAACACGCAGCTGGTGTTCGATGCCGACGGCAACCTCGCGCTCAAGCGCCGGAAGATCACGCCCACTTATCACGAGCGCATGGTCTGGGGCATGGGCGACGGCGCGGGCCTGAAGGTGGTGGACACCGCCATCGGCCGTGTCGGCGCGCTCGCCTGCTGGGAGCACTACAACCCGCTTGCGCGCTATGCGCTGATGGCGCAGCACGAAGAAATTCACTGCGCGCAGTTCCCCGGCTCGCTGGTCGGCCCGATCTTCGCGGAGCAGATGGAAGTGACCATCCGCCACCACGCGCTCGAATCGGGCTGCTTCGTGGTCAACGCCACCGGCTGGCTCACCGACGAGCAGATCCGCTCGGTCACGCCCGATGCCAACCTGCAGAAGGCACTGCGCGGGGGCTGCCACACGGCCATCGTCTCGCCCGAGGGCAAGCACCTGGCGCCGCCGCTCACCGAGGGCGAAGGCATGGTGATCGCCGACCTGGACATGGCGCTCATCGCCAAGCGCAAGCGAATGATGGATTCGGTCGGCCACTACGCGCGGCCCGAGCTGCTGACGCTCGCCATCAACGACCGGCCGGCGCAGACCACGGTGCCGATGCATCTCACGCAACCCCAACCCCTTGTCTCACGGAGCCCCGAGCATGACCACCACGACGACGCAGCAACAGCAAGACAGCCGGCAGTTGATGACCGAGCTCCAGTCCTTCGGGTTGCGGCTGGTTGATCCTTCGGCTGGCGTGGCCAGCCGCCGCGGCGGCGCGGGCCCTTCGGACCACAAGGCCGTGACGGTGGACGGCCACACGATCATGGTGCCGGTCCACACCTCCACCGCATGGCACTCGCCCTTCACCGCCGAGGCGCCCGACGCACAGGGCATGAGCCGCGTGATGCGCGGCAGCATTCCCATTGCCAGCATCAGCTTTCCGAAGCAGCCGCGCTTCTACGCGATGCAAACCTTCGACGGCGTGCCCTACTCGCACATCGCCACGCTGCACGGCAGCGACGTGCTCGCCACCACGGTGCTGCAGACCTGCATCCGCTACGAGAGCCGCAAGAAGAGCTGCAAGTTCTGCGCGATCGGCCAGTCGCTCGCGGCCGGCCGCACCATCGCGCGCAAGACGCCCGAGCAGCTCGCCGAAGTGGCCCGCGCGGCCGTGCTGCTCGATGGCGTCAAGCACATGGTGATGACCACCGGCACGCCCAACGCCACCGACCGCGGCGCGGCCATCCTCTGCGAGAGCGCCTTCGCGATCAAGGCCGCGGTCGACATCCCGATCCAGGGCCAGTGCGAGCCGCCCGACGACGACCAGTGGTTCCACCGGATGAAGGCCGCGGGCATCGACACGCTCGGCATGCACCTCGAGGTGGTGACGCCCGAGGTGCGCGACCGGATCATGCCGGGCAAGGCGAGCGTGCCGGTCTCGCGCTACATGAGCGCGTTCGAGGCGGCGGTCGGCGTGTTCGGGCGCGGACAGGTCAGCACCTACATCCTGGCCGGCCTTGGCGATACGCGTGAGGCGATCCTCGACACCTGCGACCAGTTGCTCGCACGCGGCGTGTATCCCTTCGTCGTGCCCTTCGTTCCGATCAGCGGCACGCCGCTCGAAGACCATCCCGCGCCCTCGCCCGATTTCATGAAGTCGCTGCTCGCGCCACTGGGCGAACGCGTGGTGGCGGCAGGACTTCGCTCGGCCGACATCAAGGCGGGCTGCGGCAAGTGCGGAGCGTGCTCCTCTCTATCGGTCTACGAAAGCTGACCATGCTGTGCATCGATGACCTGAGCGAACTCGACCTGCACTACGCGCCCGTCGAATACCTGGTGCGCGAGGCCGCGCAGCAGTGGGAGCGCGACGAGGCGATGGCGCTGCGCCGCGCGGTGTTCTGCATCGAGCAGGGCATCTTCGCGCGTGACGACCGCGATGCGACGGACGGCCGCTCGCAGTTGCTGGTCGCGATGTCGTGCAACGGCGGCATGCCCGAGCAAGTGGTGGGCACGGTGCGCATCCATCGCGGCGAAGCAGAGGGCGAATGGTGGGGTTCTCGCCTCGCGGTGCACCCTGCGTTTCGCAGCCAGGGGCACCTGGGCGTGACACTGATCCGGCTGGCCGTCTCGCGCGCCAACGCGCTGGGGTGCGCAGCCTTCTTCGCGCAGGTGCAGATGCAGAACGTGTCGCTGTTCCGCAAGATCGGCTGGCAGGTGCTCGAAGAAACCACCGTGCACGGCCGGCCACATGCGCGCATGCAGGCCGACCTCGGCTGGTATCCACCCTGCCACGACCCGGTCAGCGGCTTCGTCACGCGCGCGAAGGTGCTGGCATGACGACCAACGTCCACGACATCGCCGAAGCCCTGCGCGCCACGCGCGGCTTCGCCCACAAGCGCGACATCAGCGACGTGGTCTCGGCCCTCGGCCGATCGCTGCCCGGCGGCCATGCCGCACTCGCCCAGGCCGTGCCGATCGGCGACGACTGCGCCGCGATTCCCGATGGCCACGGCGGCTACCTTCTGTTCGCCATCGAGGGGCTGGTCGAAGACTTCATCGTGCGCATGCCGTGGTTCGCGGGCTACTGCGGCGTGATGGTCAACGTGAGCGACATCTACGCGATGGGCGGGCGTCCGACTGCAGTGGTCGATGCGCTGTGGAGCACCGGCATGAATCCGGCGGACGACGTGCTGCGCGGCCTGGCGGAAGCGGCCGTGCGTTATGGCGTTCCCGTCGTCGGCGGTCACAGCAACAACCGCAGCGAGCGTCCGCAGCTCGCGGTCGCGATCCTCGGCCATGCACGCAAGCTGCTCACCAGCTTCGATGCGAAACCCGGCGACCTGCTGGTGATGGCGGTCGATCTGCGCGGTGCGTACGAGGAGCCCTTTCCGTACTGGAACGCATCGACCACCGCACCGGCCGCGCGGCTGCGTGCGGACCTCGAAGTGCTGCCCGCGCTGGCCGAGGACGGCCTCTGTTGCGCAGGGAAGGACATCAGCATGGCCGGCGCCGTCGGCACGGCCATGATGCTGCTGGAATGCTCCGGTGTCGGCGCGCGCATCGACATCGATGCATTGCCGCGGCCGGACGGCGCGCCGCTCATGCGCTGGCTCTCGGCCTTCCCGAGCTATGGCTTCATGCTCAGCGTGAAGCCCGCGCAGGTGGCAGAGGTGTTGAGCCGTTTCGCCGCGCGCGACATCGCCTGCGCGGTGGTCGGCGAGGTCGATGCGACGCGGCAGGTGCGGCTGCGCGCGAACGGCGAGGAGGCGCTGTTGTGGGACTTCGGCAGCGACGCCTTCATCCAGCCGCATCAGCAGCAGCAGCAGGAGGCCCTCGCATGCCCGTGATGCACTTCCACGTGCGTTGGCCCGACGCCAGCGAAACGCGCTGCTACTCGCCCTCGTCCGTGGTGCAGGAGTTCTTTGCGCCCGGCGAACGCTACGCCCTCGAAGAATTCCTGCAGCGCACGCGCCAGGCATTGGGCATGGCCTCCGAACGCGTGCGCGCCAGGTACGGCTTCGCGTGTTCGCAGGCCATGGACCAGCTCGCCGAGATCGAGCGCATCGCCGCCCGCTTCGCCGGCATCGCCGATGCCGAAGTCACCGTCGTCGCCGTCGACTGACGCTGTCGAACGACAGCCATCCACATCCAGAGAGAAAGAAGGAAAACCCCATGTCCTATCCCTACGGCGGACGCAGCCACTACAGCGTCGTCATCGTCGGCGGCGGCCAGGCCGGCCTGTCGCTGAGCCATTGCCTGCAGCAGCGCGGCATCGACCACCTGGTGATCGAGAAGCGCAGCCTCGTGCACAGCTGGCGCACCCAGCGCTGGGATTCGTTCTGCCTGGTCACGCCCAACTGGCAGTGCCAGCTGCCGGGCTGGGGCTACCTCGGCAGCGATCCGCACGGCTTCATGGTCAAGGACCAGATCAACGACTGGCTCGCCGGCTTCGTCGCGCATGTGAAGGCGCCGGCCATCGAAGGCGTCACCGTGGAACGCGTGTCCCGCGTGCAGGGCACGGGCGAGCGCGACCGCTTCATGGTGCAAACCGACACCGGCCTCTACACCGCCGACCAGGTGGTCGTCGCCTCGGGCGGCTACCACCGCCCGATCGTGCCGCGCCTGGCCGAGAAGCTGCCGGCCACCGTCGCGCAGTACCACTCGGCGCAGTACCGCAACCCGGCGCAACTGCCCGAGGGCGCGGTGCTGGTGGTGGGCTGCGGCCAGTCGGGCGCGCAGATCGCCGAAGACCTGCACCTGGCCGGCCGCAAGGTCCACCTGGCCACCGGCAATGCGCCGCGCTGCGCGCGCTTCTACCGCGGCCGCGAGGTGGTCGACTGGCTCGCCGACATGAAGTACTACGACATGCCCGTCACCGAGCATCCGCTGCGCGAAGGCGTGCGCGACAACACCAACCACTACGTGACCGGCCGCGACGGCGGACGCGACATCGACCTGCGCCGCTTCGCGCGCGAAGGCATGGAACTCTATGGCCTCCTGAGCGGTTTCGACAGCGGCAGCTTCGAGCTGCAGCCCAACCTGCGCGAGAACCTCGACAGCGCCGACGCCACCTACAACCGCATCAACGCATCGATCGACAAGTTCATCGCTTCGCAGGGCATCGAGGCGCCGCCCCCATCGGTCTACACGCCCGTGTGGGAGCCGGCCGAGGAACGCACCCGGCTCGACCTTGCGGCGGCGGGCATCACGAGCGTTGTCTGGTGCATCGGCTTCTCGCCCGACTTCGCCTGGGTGGACGCACCGGTCTTCAACGGCCGAGGCGCACCGGTGCACCAGCGCGGCGTGACCAACGAGCCGGGCCTGTATTTCCTCGGCCTGCCGTGGCTGCATACGTGGGGGTCGGGCCGCTTTTCGGGCGTCGCGCGCGATGCGGAGTTTCTCGCCGAAGCGATCGAAGAAAGAAAGATGGGGTTGCGCGGCAGCGCGATGGAAGCACCCTCGGCTCCCGCATTGCGAGCAGCCTAGACGCGTCGCAGAGAACAGTGGTTGATCGGCCGATCAACCACCAACGTGCCCAGGTGCGAAGGGCATCGGGTGCTCCCCGCAGCGAAATCAAGGAGGAGGCCGAAGGCCGGGGGACATTCGCGGAGGGGAGTACCCGGTGGCCTTCGCACCCGCCCCGAACACATCAACTCAAGCCTGCTGCGCCTCGGTCAAAGCCTGCGCAGCCACCACCGCCTCCGTGCGGTTGCGCACATTCAGCGCCCGGAAGATCGCAGCCAGATGAATCTTCACCGTGCCTTCGCTGATGCCCAGGCTGCGCCCGATCAGCTTGTTCGGCTTGCCCTGCGAGAGCAGCTGCAGCACCTCGACCTGCCGCTCGGTCAGTACGCTGCGCAGGTGCTCCAGCGTCTGGCCGGCGCCACCGCCGCCGCGCGTCAGCACCTCGGCACCACCGCCCTGCGGCGCCACGCCGGCCACGATGCCCGGCGGCAGCGCGGTGAGCATCATCGGCGGCACGTACACGCCGCCCGCCAGCACCAGGCGCACGGCCGAGAGCATGACTTCGGGTGAGTAGGCTTTGGGAATGAATCCGAGCACGCCACGTTCGAGCGCGCTGCGCATGATGGCCGGGTCTTCGTAGCCCGACAGCACGATCACCGGCACGGCCGGATGGCGGCGGCGGATCTCGTCGATGTGCGCCTGGCCGTCCGCGCCGGGCATGTTGAGATCGATCACGGCCAGGTCGAAGTCGTCGTTCGCGCCTGCAAGCAATTCGTCGACGCTCATCGCCAGGACGAATTCGATGCCGGGCTCCAGTTCCGACAACTTGGCTTTGACCGCCTCGATGACGAGCCGGTGGTCGTCGGCGATCAGGATTTTCATGGCTTGGTTCCGTTGTTCCAGCTGCGCGGAAGTCAGCGATTGCTGAAGATAACGGCGATTGCCCCGCGCAGCAAGACCGCCCGGCCCCACCAACGGCATAGACCCCAAGCGATATGGCGCCCGCCAGGACCCCTTTGGAGAATGAACTCCCACTCGAAGGAACCGGGGACATGGGCATGTGCCATCGATGCAGACGCCGGTACAAGGCATCCTTCGCAATGCAAGTTTGAGCGGGCACCTCCATGCCCCGGCTGCTCGACTGTTTCACCGCCTTCCTCTCGTTCGGCCTCGCGCTGGACGCCTCCATTGCGGCCGGGCGGCCCGCACTTTCGCATGACGCAGCGCAGCAACAGGCACGCCGCCTGCTCGATGCGGCGCGCGCCCAGGCCCTCGCATCCGGCACACCGGCGGCACAGGTCGAATCCGCGGTGTTCGCGATGGTGGCGTGGATCGACGAAATCCTCGCGCGCCACCCCGGTGCGGAAGCCGGCGCCGCGCCGCTGCAGGTGCAGCTCTTCAACTCCAACAACGCGCACAGCGAGTTCTTCCATCACCTCTCGGCACTGACCGCACAGGACGACGAGGTGCGCGAGGTCTACTGGCACGCGCTCGCGCACGGCTTCAAGGGCCAGTACTACTTCGAGGAGGGCGACCAGGGCGAGCTGGGCAAGCTCAAGGACCTGCACGGGCGCCAGTTGCGCCTGCGGCCGTTGGCGCTCGGCAGCCTCGCGCAGGACCGCATCACGCCGCAGCCCTATGGCGTTGCCGACCCGCGCGGCCCCAACGACACCCACCGGCGCGACCGCGCACTGCTGCGTGCGAGCGCCGCACTGGCCCTGCTGCTGCCCCTCGTGTACCTGCTGTGGCTCATGGCCTCCGGGCCGGCGACGACACAGACCGCATTGACCCAGCGGATCGATGCGCACCTGCAGGGTTATGCCTGCGCCGATCTCTCGGCCTCGGTCGGCAAGGACGGCCACACGCAGGTGAGCGGCTTCGTCTCGCTGCCCGAAGATTTGCCGCGCGTGGTGCGCGAAGTGAGCGCCATGCCCGGCGTGACCTCGCCGCGCGTCGAGGTGGGGCTGCGCGTATGGCCGCACTGCGAGGTGTTCGCCATCCTCAAGCCCTACCAGGCGCGCAACAAGGAAAAGAACCACGCGCTGAAAGTGGAAGTGCCCACGGCCCGCAACCAGCAGCTGCGCGAAGGCGACAACGTGCGCGTGCAGGTGGTCGCGCCGCGGCACGACAGCTACATCTGGGTCGACTACTACACCGCCGACGGCTCGGTCATGCACCTCAATGCCGGGCAGGCGCCCACGACGCTGCACGCCGGCGCCACGCTGGAGCTGGGCCGCGACATCCCCTCGAGCTGGCTCGTGAGCCCGCCGTTCGGCAGTGTCCTGATCACGGTGCTTTCGGCGCCGATCCCGTTCACCGAGACCTCGGACCGGCCGCCCTTCGAGCTGGCCTCGGCCTACCTGCTGCGGCTGCGCGAAGCGCTCGCGGCCAGCAAGAACAGCGAGCGCCTCATCGCCGATTTCGTGTTCCTCGAAACGGTCTCGCGATGACCGCGCTGCTCTCCTCGCCCGCGCACTTCTTCTGGATGCTGCTCGCGCTGTGCCTGCTGGGTTTCGGGCTGCTGTGCGCGATGGTGCACGACGCAGGCCGCGGTGCGCGGCGGCGTGCCTTGCTGCGCCGCATCGAGGCGCTCGATGCGCCCACGGACGAGGCGGCCGTCGGGGCGCTGCGCGAATCGATGGCAGGGGCGCGCCAGGCGCTGCGGCAGCAGGCGCCGCGGCCCGCGCGGTCGTCGCACGACCCGGCTGCGCCGGTGCCGTGGTTCCTGTTCCTCGGCGATGCGGCCGCCGACCTGCCGGGGCTGCTGGCCACCGCGCAGGGCAAGCGCCTCGCGCGGCCCGACAGCGACCCAGACATCGATCCCGACGATGGGGCCTGCTGGCGCTGGTGGCTGACCGGTGCGCTGACCGCCATCGAGGTGCAGCCCGCGGCGGTCGGCGAAGCCGCCGGCGCACCGCGCACGCGCGCCCTGTGGCTGCAGGCGCTGTTGGCGCTGGCCGAGCGGCGCGACCGCCTGCCGCTCAACGGCGTGGTCGCGTGCTTCTCCGCGAGCGAGCTGCTGCAAGCCGATGCCGACAGCCTGCGCCCCCTTGCCGCGAAGATGCGCCGGCTGATCGACGAGGCGGGCGACACCCTGCGCCTGCAGTTGCCCATGTACCTCGTCGTCACCGGCCTGGAGCATCTGACGGGCTACGCCACCCTGCGTGGAGCGCTGCCGCCCGAGGTGCTGGCGCAGGCGCTGGGCCATCGCCTGCCGGACCCGTTCTCTGTGCCCGGTGCACCGGCGGGCGATCGGCTCGATGCGCTGTTCGACCCCATCGCCGCGCAACTGCAGAGCCTTCGCATGGCGCTGCTGCGCGAGCAGCACGGGGCCGCGGCGCGGCTCTCGATCCATGGGTTCGTGGAAGCGGTGCAGGGATTGCAGCCCGCATTGCGCGAAGTGGCAGAGGTCTTGTTCGAGAGCCACGGCAAGGGCTCTCGTGCGCCGCGCTGGCGCGGCCTCTACTTCACGGCCGCCGCATCGGATGCAACTGGCGGGGCCTTCGTGACCGATCTGTTTGGGCGGTTCCTGCCGGCCGATCAGCCCCTGGTGCGGCCGGGCCGTCCGTCGCCCAACACAGCGATGGGCGCGCCATGAAGCAAAGCGCGCCGACCTTACTTGGCATCGATACGGATCTGGCGAGCGCCGAAGTTGACCGTGAGCGCCTGCGGCTTGCCCGTGGTCACCGGCACCACTTCGCGCCAGCGCGCGCGGTCGAGGTCGCGGAAGGCGGCCATCACCGCGATGGACTTGGCATCGGCCGGCAGCGTGAGATCGAGCTTCTTGGTTTCGCCGGGGCGCAGCAGCATTTCTTCGCGCTGCACGAGCTCGGCGCCGAGCGTGGCCTGGTCTTTCTCGAACAGCGAGAAGAAGTCGGCGCCCTCGAAGGGTCCGGGCGACTTGAGCGCATACACGCGCACCGTGAGCGGCGATGCGCGGCCGCGCGCATCGGGGTTGGCATCGGCGCCGGCCACGAGCGTGATGCTCACCGGTGTGACCACCGGTTTGCTCGCGCAGCCGGCGAGGGTAAGCCCTGCCAGACCCGCAATTGCGAGCCCGAGACCCGCCACATGGCGCCGCGTTGCCGCAGCGAAGAAGCCTTCATAGGACGAATGGTGTGTACCCAGCGTGCGCATGCTATTCCCTTCGTTGCATTGACCGGTCCTGACGCATCTTTGATTATCACCAGCGAACTCGAACAGGCAACATGCTGACTCACGAACTTGTAGAAGCACTGCTCACGCCGATAGGTGAGGCATCGCCGTGCGGGGACGATCTGGAGTACGACGCGGACTTCACCGCGCTCACCACGTCCGCGCAGGGCAAGCCCGAACAACAGTTCGGCGACACCGTCATCCCGGCGGTGGAGCCGGAGTGGCGCCAGGTGGCCGAGCAGTCCGATGCGCTCCTGCGCAGGAGCAAGGACGTGCGCCCTGCGGTGCTGCTGCTGCGCGCATCGACGCGCCTGCAGGGCCTCGCCGGTTTCGTCGCCGGGCTCGAATTGCTCACCGGCCTGCTCGACCGGTTCTGGGAAGGCATACATCCAAAGCTCGATGCCGACGACGACAACGACCCGACCATGCGCCTGAACGCGCTGGCACCGCTCAGCGACGAAAGCATGGTGCTGCGCGACCTGTACGACGCGCAGGTCGGCATCGCCCCCGGCGTGGGCCCCATCCGCGTGCGCGACATCGCGATCGCGAACAACACATTGAATGCGGTGGGCGGCGAAGCCACCTATTCGTCGGCACAGATACACGGCGGCCTCGAAGCGCTCCAGGCCGAACGGCCCGAGCAGATCCAGGCGGCCATCGGGGTGCTCGCGCTGATCGAGAAGCTGCAGGCCCTGCTGGTCGAACGCACCGGCCACTCCGACGCGATCGACCTGGCGCCGCTTCGCACCATCGGCCGCACGCTGCACAAAGCCTGCAGCGCGGCCATCGGCGCCCCCGAGGAACCCGATGACCCAGAAAGCAATGCCCCGCAGGCTGGCGATGCCGCGCCTTCCCGCGCCACGCAGCGCGGCGAGATCCAGAACCGGCAGGACGCACTGCAGACGCTGGACCGCGTGATCCGCTTTCTCGAGCAGACCGAGCCCGGCAACCCCGCCCCGCTCTTGATCGACCGCGCCAAGAAGCTCATCGGCGTGAGCTTTCTCGAAATCATGGCGAACCTTGCGCCCGGCGCGCTGGACACCATCGAGACCGTGACCGGCAAGCGGTCGTCCGAGTGAGTTGCTTTTTTCTTCTTCCTATTTCCTGTTGTCGTCGTCGTTTTTGAACCACCCCATTCACCCCCGCAAGGAGCATCGTCATGGCCAAGAGCAGTCAGAAATTCATCGCCCGTAACCGGGCGCCACGGGTCCAGATCGAATACGACGTCGAACTCTACGGCGCCGAAAAGAAGGTCCAGCTGCCCTTCGTGATGGGGGTGCTGGCCGACCTGTCGGGCAAGCCCACCGATCCGCTCGCGCCCGTGGCCGACCGCAAGTTCCTCGAGATCGACGTCGACAACTTCGACTCGCGCATGAAGGCCATGAAGCCGCGCGCCGCGTTCGCGGTGGAGAACTCGCTCACCGGCGAAGGCGAACTCAAGGTCGAACTGACCTTCGAGAACATGGAAGACTTTTCGCCCGCGGCCGTCGCCAAGAAGGTCGGCGCGCTCAACAAGCTGCTCGAAGCACGCACGCAGCTGTCCAACCTGGTGACCTACATGGACGGCAAGAACGGCGCCGAGGAACTGCTGGCCAAGGTGCTGGAAGACCCGGCCCTCCTGCAGTCGCTGGCGGCCACCGCCAAGCCCGAGGACGGCAGCAAGCCGGCCGCCTGATACCCACAAAACGCCCCAACGCCTGACCTACCGGTACACGAGGAGAAACCACCATGGCCGAAGCACTCGAGCAGAGCGCACTCAAGGACGTTGCCTATGCGGGCAGCGACTTTTCGTCGCTCCTCCAAAAGGAATTCAAGCCGCGCAGCGACGAAGCCAAGAGCGCCGTCGAAGCCGCCGTGCTCACGCTCGCGCAGCAGGCGCTGAGCAACAGCACCGTCATCGGCAAGGACGTGACCAAATCGATCCAGGCCATGATCGCCGCGATCGACGCGAAGCTGACCGAGCAGGTCAACAAGATCATTCACCACCCCGACTACCAGAAGCTCGAGAGTGCGTGGCGCGGCCTGCACTACATGGTGAACAACACCGAGACCGACGAGCACCTGAAGATCCGGGTGATGGACATCTCGAAGACGGACCTCGCCAAGAGCCTGAAGAAGTTCAAGGGCGCGGCCTGGGACCAGAGCCCGATGTTCAAGAAGATCTACGAACAGGAATACGGCCAGTTCGGCGGCGAGCCCTTCGGCGCGCTGGTGGGCGACTACCACTTCGACCAGAGCCCGCCCGACATCGAGCTGCTCGGCGAAATGTCCAAGATCGCCGCCTCGGCGCACGCACCCTTCATCACCGGCGCGAGCCCCAACCTGATGCAGATGGAGTCATGGCAGGAGCTGGCGAACCCGCGCGACCTGACCAAGATCTTCCTCACGCCCGAGTACGCCGGCTGGCGCTCGCTGCGCGAATCGGACGACGCCAAGTACCTGGGCCTGTGCATGCCGCGTTTCCTCGCGCGCACCCCCTACGGCGCCAACACCAACCCGGTGGAGGAGTTCGACTTCGAGGAAGACACCGCCGGCGCCGACCACAGCAAGTACGCCTGGGCCAATGCCGCCTATGCGATGGCGACCAACATCAACCGCTCGTACAAGCTCTATGGCTGGGGTTCGCGCATCCGCGGCATCGAGTCGGGCGGCGCGGTGGAAAACCTGCCGCTGCACACCTTCCCGAGCGACGACGGCGGCGTGGACCAGAAGTGCCCGACCGAAATCGCCATCAGCGACCGGCGCGAAGCCGAACTCTCCAAGGCCGGCCTGCTCTCGCTCATCCACCGCAAGAACTCCGACTTCGCGGCCTTCATCGGCGCCCAGTCGCTGCACAAGCCGGCCGAGTACGACGACCCGGACGCGACGGCCAACGCCAACCTCGCGGCGCGCCTGCCCTACCTCTTTGCCTGCAACCGCTTCGCGCACTACTTGAAGTGCATCGTGCGCGACAAGGTCGGCAGCTTCAAGGAGCGCGACGACATGCAGCGCTGGCTCAACAAATGGATCATGAATTACGTGGACGGGGATCCCGTCAACTCGTCCGAGGAAACCAAGGCCCGCAAGCCCCTGGCCGCGGCCGAGGTGGTGGTGGAAGAGGTCGAGGGCAACCCCGGCTACTACACCTCCAAGTTCTTCCTGCGTCCGCACTACCAGCTCGAAGGCCTCACGGTGTCGCTGCGGCTGGTGTCCAAGCTGCCCTCGGCCAAGGGCGGGAAGTAACGAAGGCATATGCCTTCCGGGGCCTTTGAAAAACGGGGCCCCTTGCTCGTTCTCCTGATAGCTCCCGGGCACCAACGCTTAGGCACCGCACGGAAGCCCTTTTTTCTCTGACTCACAACTGAAAGGTAAGCATCATGGCTGTAGATATGTTTTTGAAGCTCGACGGCATCGAAGGAGAATCCGGTGACGCCAAGCACAAGAAAGAGATCGACGTTCTCGCCTGGAGCTGGGGCGCCAGCCAATCCGGCAGCAGCCACACGGGCTCCGGCTCGGGCTCCGGCAAGGTGAGCATTCAGGATCTCTCGATCACCAAGTACGTCGATTCCTCCTCGCACAAGCTGCTGCTCGACTGCTGCAACGGTGGTCACATCAAGACGGGCACGCTGTACGTTCGCAAGGCGGGCGTCACGCCGCTCGAGTACATCAAGATCACGATGGAAAAGATCATCATCAGCAGCATCTCCAGCGGCGGCAGCGGCGGCGAAGACCGCCTGACCGAGAACATCTCGCTGAACTTCGCGAAGTTCAAGTACGAGTACACGCCGCAGAAGCCCGATGGTTCCGGCGACGCCGTCAAGGAAACCGGCTGGGACATCGTGGGCAACGAAAAGGCCTGATACCACTGCGGCGTCGCGCTTCCCCCGGCGTCCACCGCCGGGCGCGAAGCCCGCCTCCAGGCAACGCCTGGCCACCGGGACAAGGCCGTGGCACATCGCCACGGCACCCGACCTCCATCAAACAAACCCTCGACGGCATCGAGCCCATGCGCTCGGCACGGCGCCCGTGCGCCTGCCGGAGCAGCGCTTGCTGCCGCCGTCAGACCAGGAGACCGAGATGATCGGATTCGAACTCAAAGCCCGCGGCAGCTATGCCTTCAAGCAGTCGCGATCGGCGTGGACGGAAGGCAGCCTGATCGCGCTGAAGGCCGTCGCGCTCGCGGACAACCTCGCAAACAAGACCCAGCAGACCACCCGGAACGGAACGCTCACCCAGATCGAGCAGGAGTTCAAGAAAATCGCCGACGCGAGGTTCGGCACGATTTGCTCCTACAGCCTGGACTTCACCCTTTTCCTCGAGGGCGACATCAAGCTCAAGTACTTCTTCGATTCCAGCAAGAGTTCGAGCCAGATCCAGAGCGAGTTTCTCAATGCGCTGCGTGGGCAGACGGCCAAGCTCGGCGACCAGGTCGTGATCTACATGGCGCAGGTCATCGAGGATTTCGTGACCTCGGTCTTCGACAAGACCGACGAGGAAGAGCTGATCCTGCACATCAACGTCGACCTCTAGCGTCGACGCCCATCAGGGCATCCGGCCGGCCCTGCTGCGGGCCGGACCTTCGTTCCCGGCTTTCGCCTTCCTTGCCTCTTCAGGCACTCCCGGGCCGCGTGAGCTCCTCGACCGGCAGCAGGCGCGTCGCGTCGTCCTCTTCCTCGGGAATCACCCACAGCGTGAGCGCGGTGTAGTTGTCGTGGCCCGGCTTGGCACGCGCCTTGATCTGCGTGTCGAGCTGCTCGGTCCATTGGCTGGGCGTGCGCGAGGCGTGCAGCGTGTCGACCAGGCACTCGTCGCCCAGCGGCTCCCACACGCCGTCGCTGCACAGCAGCAGCACATCGCCCGGCATGAGGCGCATGCGGTCGGACACCGCGATGTCGGGCGCCTCCTCGATCGAGCCCAGCGCCGAGAGCAGCATGTTGCGCTGTGGATGCAGGCGCGCGCCCTCCTCGTCGAGCATGCCGCCGGCGACCATCTGCTGCACAAGGCTGTGATCGGTGGTGCGCGCCACGATGGCGCCGCCGCGAAAGAGGTAGGCACGGCTGTCGCCGCTGTGCACCCAGGCGAGCGCCTGGTTTTCCAGGTCGATTGCCGCGAAGACGATGGTGGAGCGCATGCCGGCCAGCTTGCCGCCCTCGGCCTGGCGCGCGACCACGTCGCGGTTGGCCTGCTCGACCAGCGTGCGCAAGGTGAATTCGTCCAGCCCCGGCGCCGTGGAGAAGCCGCCCAGCACGCTGCTGCGCGCCGTGGCCGCCGCCACATCGCCGCCGCCATGGCCGCCCGCGCCGTCCGCCACCAGGCAGGCGACGTAGCGCTCGTCATGCCAGTGGCCATGGACGTCTTCGTTGTAGGTACGGCCGCCCTGTCGGGACAACGTGACGATTTCGATTTCCAAGCGGGGTGCCTCGCGATGGCTGGTGTTGTTGTGGAGGTGGTGGCTCGACCGAGGTCGTCGTTCTGCTGCTTTTTGTTTTTGTTCTTCTTCCGCGTCGTCACTGTCCGTCGGACTTCAGGCGCGCCATCTGCTCTTCGTAGGCTTCGAGAAACGCCTTGCCGAAGAGGTTGTGGAAATCGTCTTCCGCCTCGCTCGCGATGCCGCCGTAGAGCGCGACGAACTGGTCCCAGAGCTTGGCCTTGCGGTTGGCCGCAAAGATGGCGTCGAGCGCCGACTTCGCGCTGATCTTTTTTTCGAGTTCGCCGGGCTCGAAGCGCGTGATGACATGCGCCAGCGCCGCGCGCATGCCCACCATCACGCCGAACTGGTGGGCGCGCAGGTCGTTGAAGGCATCGCGCATCGCGGCCTCCGGCGGCATGAAGCCGCGCACGCCCGGCCCGAGCAGGTGCGCGAGCGCCACTTCCACCGTGGGCGAGAACTTCAATGGGTTGTTGGCCTGCGCCGCGATCATCGTGACCTCGGCGCGCACCTCGCGCTTGAACTCCTGGCGCGTGAGCAGCAACTGCAGCGTGCCCTCGGTGGCGCTGCGCAGCATCGAGCCGATGCGCTCCATGAGGCCGGGCGTGAGCATCTCGGGCGGCTGGTGCGTGCTGGCGAGGCCGCGCAGGAAGGCCTCGAGCAGCTCGTCGTCGGAGGCCGTGCGCTCGGCGCGCGGCGCGGCCGGTGCGGGCGTGCGCTGAACGGGCGGAGGCGGTGGCGGCGGCAGCGGTGGCAGCGGCTCCAATGGCCTGCTGCCCACCTCGGGGCCGCTGATGCGGATCGGCTGGCCCGTGATGTCGTCGAACTGCGGCAGCACTTCTGCAGGCGTTGCGGCCACCGGCGCGGGCGCAGGTGGTGGTAGTGAAGGCGGCGGAGGTGGCGGCGGTGGCGGAGGCGGAGGCGTCACCGCCTTCGGCGGCGTGAAACCGAATTGGTCGATCGGCAAGTGGTCGGAGCGCGGCGTCGGCGTGGACGGTGCCGCGCTCTGCAACGCGGCCAGCGGATCGGCGGACGAGGCCGTGTTCGGCTGCAGCAGCGGATCGGCCAGCGGCGACAGCGCGAGCGGATCGCCGCCGATGCCGCCGCCACTGTTCATGCCGCCGAAGAGATCGTCGATGCCCGATGCCTTGCCATGCGCGGGCGGCGCGCCGAGGTCCGAAAAATCGTCGAGCGCGCCGAGGCCCGCGGCCGGCGCGGAACTCGGCGCGGGCCCGAGCAGATTGGCGAACGGATCGACCTGTGCGGCCTGCGCGTTGCGCGAGCCGGTTGCCATCGGGTCGGGGAAGAGCAGCGAATCGGCGCTGGCGGATGCGGCCTTGGCACCGGCTCCAGCTGGCGCAGGCGCAGGCGCAGGTGCCGGCGGCGAGCCGAGCCCCGCAAGCAGATCCGCGAACGGATCGTCGCCGCCACCCGCCGATGCGGCGGCGGGCGCCGACATGATGGTGTTGGGAATCGCCAGCGACGGCGGAGCCGCCGCGGCCGTCATCTTCACGCTGAGTTCGAAGCTGCCGACCACCAGCCGCGCGCCATCGGTGAGCGCGGCCTCCTTGCCGGAACCCAGCGACACGCCGTTGCATTGCATCGGATTGCTGCCGCGGTCGATCACGAAGTACTGGCCGTCGCGGCACAGCACCTGCGCATGCACGCGCGACACGGTGCGGTCGGGGTCGTCGAGCACCAGCGTGTTCGTGTCGGCCCGGCCGATGGTGCCCCCGTTGGGCCCGAAATCGGCGGCGATGGGCTGCCCCGCCGGAGCGCCTTGCCGGGTGATGACAGCGATATGGATCATGAATCGGCCCCCGAGGCTCTAGGCCCTTCTATGTCCGGACACAGCCCGAACGCGCAGGGCGTGCACGGGCGAAAAAACTCAGAAGGAGTATTCATTCCGGGGGGCGGGTTGGCAATCTCGCCTTAAGAGGTATGCCATTGCAGCCAGGCTGCGACGGCGGTGAAGATGAGGGCGATGAGGAGCCAGGTGCGGATGGCGAGGTCGGTGCGCCGTGCATTGCGCGACCAGCGCAGCGCGGCGGCGGCGAGGAAGGCAATGGCCAGCGCGGCGAGGATGAAACTGGCCTGCATGGCTACGCGTCCATCTGCGACAGCAGCCATTGCTGGCGCCATGCCGGGGCCGCCGTGTTGAACAGCGGCGTGCCCGGCGCCAATAGCGACAGGTGGTCCGCGGCGGCGATGCGCTGGCGCTGGAATCCTGTCCTGAGCACGGAGAGGCAGTGACCCGGGGCCACCGGCCCGCCCACGAAGCAACAACTGCCGGACGGAAAGCGATGGCCATTGGCCTGCCACCAGGCATCGATCTTTTCCGCATCGGGCCAGGGGAGGCTCTCGTCCTCGTCCATCGCCACGTCTTCGTCGTCGGGATCGTCGTTGGGGCCGGCCATGGGGTACTCGGGGGGCTTCAGTTCGAGATCTTCGGCCGCAAGGTCCAGCCCGGTAATCGCACTGAAGGCTTCGCCGGCCAGCCGGGCCAGCTTCGGATCGTTCATCTGCGCAATGAGCCAGGGCACGTAGTGCGGATCACCGACCGCGCCGATGCCGCGGAGCAGGATGCGGACCCAGGCGGCTTCCCGCGCCAGCGCCTGGAGCAGCGCGTGGGCTTGCGCGGCGGGCAGGGCCTTGAGCACCAGCACCGCCGCTGCCGCCTGGCAAGGGCCATCCGTCCGCGCGAGCGCGACGAGCGTTCGCAGCGCAGCCTCTCGGTCGCCGAGCAGCAGCGCGGAACGGGCCGCCTCGAACCGGCACGCATCGTCCTCCTGCAGCAGCCCGCCCAGGCAACCGGGCAGCAGGTCGGTGCGGCCCAGCTTGCCGGCGACGACGATGGCCTGCCTCGCAGTCGCCACATCGGCCATGGCGGTTTCGAGCACCGCCTCCGGGTCGGCATGGTGCATGGCGCATGCGGCCAGGCCGATGTCGCGGCGAAAGGCATGCGGCGAATCCAGCAGTGCGCGGGTGATGACGCGCAGCGAAGGGGCCGCCACCCATCCGAAGGCGGAGACCAGCCCCACCCGTGCCTCGGGCACGGCCTCGGCAAGCGACAGCAGCCTTTCGAGCAGCGCGGGGTCGCGGGTGTCGATGGCACCGATGGCGTTCGCGAACATCGCCCCCCGCCCCGGGGTTTCGAGGGCCGCCACGCAAAGACCGCGCGCGAAGTCGCCAGCGATGGCCAGTCCATCGAGGCTCGCCGCCAGGCGATCGTCCAGGCGGCGCAGCCGGTGCAGTTGGACATGCGGGGCGCGAACCAGCACCGCGCGTGTCGAGCGCAGCACGCTGGTGTTGTCGAGGTGCTGCTGCACGACGACGGGGATGGGTGGACGGACAGCCGCAAGCATGGGGTGGGCCGTGTTCAGAGGGTCGGGGTCTGCGCGGTCCACACAACGGCATCGGTCGTCCACGCGAGCTGCAGCGTGCCGAACGACCACAGAACGCCATCGTTGGCATGAAGGTATCCAAACGAAGTCAGTCCGGGAACGGCAACCTCCTCGAACGTCGCGTCGGGCAGGAGCTTGAACAATCGCGTCGAGGTGGCGGCAAACAATTGCCCACCGAACCATTCGAGATCCCAGATGTCCTCCCCGTCGGGTATCTGCGCAAGGACGCGCCACGCGTCATCCAGGAAACCGAGAACAAGCCCCATCTTTCCGGCAGCAAACACGAGGTGCCTGCTGAACGCCCTGACAACATGAAGTGTCACGTTGGTGGGGCTCGGCATCTGCGACCACTGCAAGCCGCTTGCACGCCAGATCTCACCGCGATATCCGACAGCCCATATCTCGTCTTCATCCACGCCGTCGATCGATGTGAAGCCGCATATGTCGATCTCACCCGGGGCCGGCACCTTCGGCGGGTCCAGCACCTCCCAGACGCCTGCATCCACCCTTCGATAGACCTGTCTGCCCATGCCGGCCGCATACAAACGCCCGGCGATGGCGCGGAGCGCACGAAGCGGGCCTCGTCCCCGAGGCCCGGTGTCCGTCGTATTGATGCTCTCCTCCGAGTACCCCCCGTAGCCGAGACCGACGGTTCCATCGCCGCCGAGCGCGAAGACGCAAGGTTGCGGAAGTTCGAGCTGCGCCAGCCGGACGGGCATCCACTGCATCGGAAAAAAAGTCCAGCCCGCTTGAGGCCCAAGCCAACGGGCAAGCGCCGGCTGCTTGCCGTCATCGACATCGATCTCGCAGATCACCCTCACCGAGTCATCGTTTTCAACGAGACCGGGACCGAATTGGAGAGAAAAGGAGTCTGGGGTCATGGCATGCGGATTGAAGATTGAAATCAGAAGCCCTTGGCAAGCACCATGAGCAAGCGCCGGCCGAGCTTGGCCTCCTGGCCAGAATTCAACGTGCCCGTCGAGCGGCCGTCGGACCCCATATCCGATCGCACCGGCGTGTGCTCGTCGCATCCGGGGCCATCCGGCGGAGGCTTCTTGTGATAGTCGTCGAGTTGCGCCTTCGTGCATTCCGAGTCGCATTCGGGCATGACGATCGTCTGGGCGGCGACACCCGCATCCCTGGCTTCGCCATAGGTCCAGTTCGAAATGCCCTTGCCGTCGCTCATCACTGTCTTGGGCGCAAAAAGGCGTGTGTTGTAGGCCGTTTCGATTTGCTGCTGCACTGCATGAAATTCACCATGCTGCTTGGCCTCCCGTGGTCCATCGACGCACATGCATGGAGCGGCTCCCTGGTTGTACCCGTCCCCGCTTGCATTTTTGAATTCGGACATGACGTGTCCTCCTTCCCTGCCGCCGATCGGCGTGAAGCAATGGACCTCGATCAGGTGATGCGGCGTCTTTCCCGGGCAGCAATTGCCTTGCGTATTCTTTCCATCGCCGTGCTTGGCGCTCGGGGCGTAAGGCGACAGGACGCACTTCATCGCGTCCCGGCACGAAGAGTCCGGGTTGTCGCACATTTTCTTGACCCAGCCCTTGCGCTGGCGCGCCTTGGGCGGAGGCCCGCATTTGTCCGTCAGTGCCTTTGCCACGTCCTTGCATGGACCGGTGCCTGCAAACGCTGCCTCGTCGATGTACGGCCAGGGCGGCGCATTCCCCGGCGACGATGCATGGTTGTGCGTGGTGAGGTCGACATTGCGCACAACGTTCTCGCCCTCGACCTTGACGTCCATCGACCATGCGTTGAAGTACACCTTCCCCATGTTCTTGCTGGTCACGACCCCCTTCTTGGGCGCACATCCCGCTTCGTCGCCGGTGCTCTTCTTGAAATAGCTCTTGTTCTTGAGCATCACCTCCTGACCCGATATCTGCACGGTCGTCGAACCATCGCTCGTGTCGGTGGCCATGCCGGTGTTCGGATACGGGATCGGCACGCCGGGTGGCGTTGCCGGCGTCTGCGGCGGAGTGAAGCACACGTCCGGGAACGCGCAGATCGACTTGCCCGCCGCCTGCTTGCACGATATCTCCATGTTGTTGGCGTAGACCTGATTGCTCATGCCGGCATCCGGTACTGCAGGCAGAGCGCCGCCCGCTGCCCTGCGTCGTTGGCCATGTGCGCGAGGATGTTCGGCCCTTTGGCGTACTGTTTCCCGCAGGCAGCCCGGGCCGCGGAAACGATGGCGGTCCCCACCGCGGCGCCGATCTCGCCAGTGCATTCGGCGGGGTGCCAGATGTCGAACTCCTCCTTGCGGACACGCAACGTGCGTGACAGCGCCAGCGCAGCCTCCTTGAAGTAGTACTGTTCTCCCGAAAGATCGGTGATGCGAAAGTCCATCTGATGCATCTGGCATCCCGCATCGGCCAGCGCAGCCTTGACGGCCCGGGAGAGCCCCTCGGCGCGCAGCGGCATTTCGCTTTCGACATGCGCCTCTTCGAGGCCGAATCCGATGCCGGTGCAGAGCAGTTCTCCCGCGTTCCCCTCGGGTTCGCCCAGCAGCAAAGCGCCAGCCGCCTCGCCGGGCATGAAGCCATTGGAATTTCGGGCCGTCAACAGGCGGTCGCTCTGCTCGTAGCGACTCAGCGTCGACCATGAGAGCAGGCTGTCCGTCGCGGCAACAAGCACTTGCGGCATGCCGGATTCGATCATCAGCGCACGCGCCTGCGCGAACGCCACGGCAACCCCGACACGGCCCTGCGCGACGACCAGCGATCGGGGCGCAAAGGCGGTGCCGAGCTCTTCCTGTATATGCAGGAAGAGCTCGTCGTCCAGCCCCGAGGTTCGCCCGGGCCGCGCCGGCTCCGCCACGCAAAGAATCAAGGGCAACTGTCCCCACTGGCTGCGCGGCACTTCTTCCAGCGCCTCTTCGATTGCCATGGCAGCCATCCTTGCCAGCTTGGGAAGCCCGCGGCACAAAGGCGCCAACGGCACCTCGTGCGCCATGATCCACTCCCCGCCCGCATCGATGAAACGCGTCTCGACGGGGTTCGTCAGCTTGGCACGGAACGCGGCGCAACTCGACTCGGCGTCCAGCCCCACCGGCGTCACCAGGCCGCTGCGAAGAATGGCGATGGCACGCGAATTCATTCGGCTTCAACCTCATCGGCTGTCATCGGAATCATCACGACCGGAATCGGGAAAGGGACCTGCTCGCGCTGCTGCCACCATTCCCGGCCCTTCTTCCCGACCAGCACCTGTGCGATCTCGAACAGGCTCTTTTTGAGCGGCCTCGTCACCCGCCACGACAGCGTGAAGCGCTGCGCATCGGGCTCGAGCACCACGGTGTCGAGCACGGCGGTGTGATCTTCACGCTGGCCGTGTCTTGGGAACACATGCACCGGCGCCACCAGATGCGGAATGGTGAAGCGCGTGATGCCCTCGGGCGTCAGGTTGCCGAGTACCACGTCGACCGGCCCCTGCTGGAACATTTCCAGCGGCGCCTGCTGGTCCATCGGTGCTGCCTGGTAGTACTGCGGATCGAAATCCGGCGGCAGAAACGGAAAGTGCCTGTCCAGCCACTCGTCGTCGTAGGTGCCGGCAAAGCACGACCGCGTGGACCAGCCGCGCCCTACGGGGCCGAAAGCCATCGGACGGTAGTTGCCGCCCGGATCGCGCACTGCATGGCCGATCTCCTCGGTGCGCGGCAGCGGCGCTCCGTCGACCCAGCCCATGCGAATGTGCTTGTGAAAACCGCGGCCCACGGGGTTGGGCATGAAAGCGGCATGTTCCGACGGGTCTTCATGCCGCAGGTCGGTGCCGCCGAACGCAACGTCGTACGACAGCGGCTGCTGCGCGAACATGCCGGGCGGCGAAGCTGCCGCGCCGAGTGGTCCGCACTCCCAGTAGCGCGGGCCGACGACAGCCAGGCTCTTGCTCCAGTTGCCCACGCGCACGCCCGCCTCGATCTGTGTCGCGGGCTTCCCCTGCGGCGCGTAGGCGCTGCCCAGCAACAGGATGTCGCAACGCTGCTTGTGCGGCGCGAAGTCGACCTCGTACACCGGCGCGGAGAGCCCCGGCTCGCCGGTGAAGGTGTCGGCCATAACGAGCGGCACCTGTTCCTCGTGCAACGCGAAATGGCCGACGGGCGCATCGGCCGATGGCATGCGGAAGGTGCCCTTGATGACCACCACGAGCGACTCGCGCCCGCTGGGCTCCAGGCCCATGTTGTAGCTGACGACCATGCGGGTGGCGTTGATCAGTTCCACGAGCTTTTCTCCGTGCGCGTCAGTTCAACTGCACCGAACCGCCCTTGATGCGATTGACGCCGGTCGAGCGACTCGACACATAGCTGCCCTGGATCAGCACCTTGCCCGCCTTGGTGAGCGTGATGCTGGCCTTGCCGCAGCGCAGCACGAGCTGCTCCTTCGCGCTGACGACCATCCGACCGCCGTCGACCTCCACATCGACCTGTGCCGGCATCGTGGACAGGTCCGAGACCTCTCCGCCACGCAACACGCCCATCACGATGGGCCGAGCCGGGTCTGCCGCTTCGAACATCAATACGACCTGTCGGCCGACGTGTGCGCCGTGCAGATCGACCACGCTGCGCGCACGCACGGCCGCGGTGCCGGGCTGGCCCGGAAACACGACGAGGGGCGAGCCGCCGTCGTCCGTGATGGCGATGAGTTCACCCGTCAGCACCGCATTCCACGCGGTGGCGGCCGCGGCCGCCTGCAACTGCGCTTCGATCAGATCCCTGCCGCTCATGGTCGGTCCTCCTTCATGGATGGTTTCAGTTCTGCAAGATCTTCGAGCCCTTGATCACTACGTCGCTGCTGGCCTTGACGTTGATCTTTCCCGAGCCCTCGACCGTGATGTCCTTGCCCTTGATCACGATGGTCCCGTCCTTCTTCATCGTGATGCTCGCGCTGCCGGTCGTGATCGAGATGGAGTCGCCCGCGCTGATGACGAGGTTCTTGCCGACCGTGAGCGCGTCGTCCTTGCCCACGCTGGTGGTGCGCCCCTCGCCCACGCTGCGCGATTCGTTCTTGCCCACGGTGGTGGAGAGGTTCGCCCCCACGTCCACCGACCGGTTCGCCCCGATGCTGCTCGACTGGTTCGCGCCCACATTGATCGTCTGGCTCGCCCCCACCGTCACCGCCTGCATCGCGCCCACCGTGATCTCCTGCGCCGCGCCCACCGTGATGGTTTCGTTGATGCCCACCGTGTGCGTGCGCTGCAGCGCCACCGTGGCGGTCTCGCTCGCGCCCACGGTGATCGAGCGGTTCTGGCCGATGGAGATCGTCTCGTTCAGGTCCACCGTCTCCGTGCGGTTCATGTGGACCGTGATGGTCTCGTTCTTGTCCACGGTTTCCGTGCGCTGGCCGTGCACGGTGATGGTCTCGTTGTTGTCGACCGTCTCGGTGCGGTCGTGCTTGACGTGCGTGGTCTCGTCGTGGTCGATGGTCTTGGTGCGGTCGTGGCCCACCCAGTGGGTCTCGTCGTTCTCGACCTCGATGTCCTGGTTCTTCTCGGCGTGCAGGTACACCTGCTCGGAGCCCTTCTTGTCCTCGAAGCGGAACTCGTTGCAGTTCGAGGCGCTGCCCTTGGGCGTGGAGCGCGTGCGAAAGCCGCTCTGCGTGTGCGAGCCGAACGGGATCGGCTGGTCATCGTTGTAGACGCGGCCGACGATGATCGGCCGGTCGGGGTCGCCGTTCAAGAAGTCGACGATCACCTCCTGCCCGATGCGCGGAATGAAGTAACCACCCCAGCCCTTGCCCGCCCACGGCTGCGACACGCGCACCCAGCAGGTCGATTTTTCGTCGCTCTTGTCGTAGCGATCCCAGTGAAAGTGCACCTTCACGCGGCCGAAGTCGTCGGCATGGATCTCCTCGCCGGCAGGTCCCACCACGATGGCCGACTGCGGCCCGGGCATCACCACGCGGGGCGTGAGGCGCGGCGGGCGGAACGGCACGTCGATCGGCAGCGCGGTGATGAGAAAAGCGCTCGTGCCCTGCGGGTCGGTGCGCAGCGCGGGCGCACTGGCGATCAGCGCTTCGAGCGCGGGCCGCGCCTCGGCGTTCACCGCGTCGTCGTCGAGCGCTTCGCGCAGCGCCTGCTCGATCGGCATGCGCTGCGTGCTGTGGGGAATGCTCTCGTAGCCCGGATGGCTCGCCGCGAAGGTGCAGGCCGCGATGACGTAGTCGCCGTCGCGCGCGCCGTCGGGGTCGCCTTCGAAGGTGAAGCTGCGCCCCGCGGTCACGTCGGGCCAGGTGGTGAGCGCCCAGTGGCGCTGGCGGCGCGCGACGATTTCTTCGCCGCGCAGCTTGCCCTTGTCGTCCGCGTCGCCGCCCGAGAAGTAGCCGCCCGCGAACTCGAAGGCCTCGAACTCGGCCAGCTCGTGCTTGTCGGGTGCGCCGCCCGCGGCCTCCAGCTTCTTCTTGATCGACTTGAAGTTGCTGTCGCGCGAAGCGTAGGTGCCGGTGTCGAACTGGCGCGCGCTCACCCAGCGCGAGATCTCGTTGTGGCGCGCCTCGGTGGTGTCGCTCGCCACGTGGCGCAGGGTGCCCTCGACGGGCAGCTTGTCGTGCGCGATGTCGCTCGCATCCGACAGGTGCATGGTGCCGGGCGCGTCGTGCGCGTCGAACCAGTAATAGATACCTTCGTCTTCCAACAGCCGCGATAGAAACTGGTAGTCGCTCTCCTGGTGCTGCACGCAGTAGCGCCGCGGATTGTGGGAGCCGATCACGTTGCTGGTCTGCGTCTTCTTGAAGCGCTTGATGGGGCTGTCTTCGAACACCGCGTCGAGCACCTCGAGCACCTTCTTGTCCTGCAGGATGCGTGAGTTGATGCGCTTGCAGAGCAGCCAGAACCACGAGCGCAGCCCGATGCGGTATTCGAAGTGGCGCCCCACATGGCCGGTGCGCTCGAAGCGCACCGCATGGCCCTGGCAGTGGCGCTCGTGCACGCCGCCGTCCTTGTCCTGGAACTCGATGACCACGTCGAACGCACGGCCCAGGATGTCCTTGGCGTCGAGCGCGCGGTTCTTCGAGAGCACGGTGAGTTCGTAGGTCGACGGGCGCGCGAGCGCCTCGTGGCCGACGATGCGCCAGAACATCAGTTCGCCGTTGGCGGGCGAATCGCTTTCGATACGGAACTCGTGATCGGCCATGTGCTTCGGCTCGAGGCCCTCTCCCGTTCTCTTCGTTCACTGACTTCTTGCGGCAGGCGCAGGGTCTGCCGTCGTGGCGGCGCCTCAGGGCGCCAACAGCAGCACCAGCGTCTGGCTAGGCACAGTGCGAACGCCAGGGCAATTGGTGCTGTTCTGCAGGCTCGTGCTGGTCAGGCGCGTTGCGGGCATGGCATTCAGCAACACGGTGAAGGCACCCGTCAGATGCCGGCTCGGCCCCATCACCGTTCCGGACGCCACGCCGAGGAGCACGCCCGCGTTGTCACCGTTGGTCATGGGAATGGTCGTGCCGAGGTTGTGAGCCGGCGTTCCCATGAAAAGGATCGTCGGACAGTTCGGAATGGCCATCGGCCCCATCGCGATGTTCGGATAGGGAACCGGAATCGGCGATGGCGCGGCAGGTGTGATGCAGACATCGGGGAAACCCATGTCCGTTCCCATCATCTGGCAGTTGGCGAACATGACGCTGTCTCAGCCGAAATGGATCTGCGCGCCGCGTGTCTTCACGAGCTTGGCGCCGTTGATCAGCGCATGCTCGCCGCGCAGGTGCAGGAGTTGCTTCGCATCGCATTCGATGTGATCGGCATCCACGCGGTCCAGCCCCCTGGTCGTGCGCAGGTAGTTCTGGCTGAAGTGGTTGATGCGGTCCATCACCGTGCTGAGCATGCTGCCCACCAGCTTGACCGTGCCGGCGACGACACGCACGCGCTCGCCGACGAACTCCGTCGAGCCGAGCGACAGAGTCGCGGCTGCGGCGCGCACACCCAGGCGCTCCGACTTCAGGTGCAGGTCCTCGGCTTCCAGCGCGAGCTTGCCGCCCTCGACCACGAGCCTGGTGTCGCCGCTGCACAGGAGCACCCGCTCCCGCGCGCCCGCGCATCGCTCCAGGACCGACAGCACCCAGATGCCGTCGCGCGCGGTGCCGAAGCACAGCACCGTGTCGCCCGCCGCGGGAACGAGCAGGCAGCTGGCCGCCGTGCGCACCTCCAGCGCCGTGCCGTCCTGGCGGACGCACACTCGGCCGTCGCTTCCCGCCTCGAGCAACGCGGTCCAGCACTTATCGGCCGATGCCGCGGCAGTTGCGGAACAGGCCGGCGGTGCGCGGCGCGACGCGGCGGCATTCCGGCGGACGGCAGGGTGGGCAGTGGTTTTCATGAGAGTCGTTCCATTGAAAAAAAGGCGTCGCTTCGATGGCGTGTCATGCCGGCAGCGGGCGCCAGTCCTCGGCTTCCGCGAGCTGGGGGTCGGTTTCGATCGCGCGCGCGCGGTCGTCGATCTGCGCTTCTTCGGTCAATGCGCGGTGCAGGCATGCGCGCAGCAGGGTCGCACCGCGCAGGTCGCTCTGGTGCAGGCGCGCATGGCGCAGGTCGGCATAGGTCAGATCCGCGCCATTGAAGCGCGCGCGGTCGAGCACGGCGCCGGCGAAATGGGTCTGGTACAGGTTGGCGCCGCTGAAGTTCGCCTCCGGCAACTTCGCGCCGGTAAACAGCGCCTGCGCCAGCCGGGCGCCGGAAAAATCCACGCCCTTGCCTTGAACCTCGCAAAACAATGCAAGCGGCGCGTCGATGCGGTCGAAGCGGGCCTCGTCGAGGGTGGCCCCCTGAAAGTTGCACTGGCGCAGCGGCGCACCGCTGAAAACCGCAGCTCGCAGGTCGGCGCCGGCGAACTGGCAGCTCTCGAGCGCCACGCCGTCGAAGGACACGCCGGCCAGTTGCGTGGTGGAGAACGCGACGCGCAGCATGCTCGCCTCGCGCCAGGCGACATGTCGCAGATCGCAACCGGCCACCGTCGCATGCACCCAGCGCGTCGATTCGGCGCCCACATCGACCAGGCTGCTCTCGGTCAGCACGCTGGCGTCGAGCAGCGCGCCTCGCAGCATCGAGTGATCGAGACGGGTCTTGGTGCACACCAGCATGCTCAGGTCGGCATCCGACAGGTTCGCATGCGGCGCCTCGCATTCGCAGAGCACGGCCGCATGCAGGGCCGCCTCGCGCAGATCGACGTGGTCCATCAGGCACTGGTTGAACACAGCGCGCTGAAGCTGCGCCCCGCCCATCAGCGCACCGCGCAGGTCGCACTGGTTGAAAACGGCCTCCCGCAGATCGGCGTTGCGCAGATCTGCCTTGGCGAAGTTCACCCGGTCGAACAGCCCACCGGCCAGCCGGGCTCGCGCAAAGTGGCCGCCTGAAAGGTCCAGGTCGGGCACCGACTCGCCGAGCAGCACTGCCAAGGCCAGTGTCGTTGCGTTCATCATGTCGTCCTCACGCCCCCACGGCCTGCTGTCCGGGCGTCAGCCGCGGCCAGGTGCGGGTGCGCTTGAGTAACGCGCCTTCGAGGCGCACGTCGCCGTCGAGCCGCGCGCGCGACAGGTCGGCCGCGAACAGGTTGCTGTTGCGCAAGTCGCAGCCGCGCAAGTCTGCGTGCTGCAGGATCGCGTCGGTGAAATTGACGCCGGCCAGCTTCGCGCGCTGCAGGCCGGTGCGGCGCAGCAAGGCGCCCTTGGCCGAGGCCAGCCGCCAGTCGCTGTCGGTCAGGTTTGCCTCGCACAGGTTGGCGCCATCCAGCACGCTGCCGACCATGCGCGCGCGCGACATGTCCGCAGCGCCGAAGTTGGCACCCTGCATCTGCGCTTTGGAGAAATCCGCTTCACTCAAGTCGCACTTCTGTGCGAACACCATGCCCGGACCGCGCGCTCCGCCGAACTTCGCACCGGCCAACTTGCAGGTGAGCATGTTGGCGCCAGCGAGGTCGGCATCGCGCAAATCGACGCCCGTGAGATCGCACTCGACGAACTGGCAGCCCGCGAGTTCAGCTTCGGCGAGTGCAAGACCCGGCAACGACAGCCGGTAGAAAAGCTGCTCCGGCGCATGCAGCCCGTGGGCATCGGCCCCGGCCCAGCGCGTGCCGATCAGCATCGCACCCTTGAGCCGCGCGCGCCTGAGTGCCAGGCCGCCCAGGTCCGCATGACTCAACTGCGCCTCGCTGAAATCGGCATCGTCGAATACGGCGCCCTTCCAGTGCGTGCGGCCGAGGTTCGCTCCCTTGAGCACGGCCCGGATACCGATTGCGCCGTCCAGATTCGCATGCGCCATCACGGCCGCCGTGAAGTTCGCCTCCGAGACATTGGCCTGCCTGAAGTCCACGCTCTCGAGCCAAGCGCCTGCGAAATTGACGCCGCGCAGATCGAGGCTCGAAAAGTCGGCTCCCGTGAAATCCATCCCGCCGAAGAAGCGCAGCCCCCCGGCCAACGCCTCCTTCATGCCTTTTCGCAAGGTCTCGGCCTGTGCCGCCTGCATGGCAGGCGCTGGCGGTTGCTCGTGTGCGCCCTGCAGGTAGCCCAGCCGCTCCATCGCTTCCTGTTGCAGCAACTTGCCGTGTACGGCCGACAGATCGAACGCGCCGGTGGCGCCGGCGTTCGCAGCTTTCAGACGCTCCAGTGCCGCATCGGCATTGAAGAGCGGCGGGCCGCGGTGTTGCACCGGCTCCATTGCCTTGTGCTCCTTGCGCATTGCCACCGCTTTCTCGAGCGCATCCAGTGCGTCGTCGATGGCCGACAACTGCTGTTGCTCGGCCTCGCGGATCTTCTCCTTCAGATGGGCTACGCGCTGCGCCGGTGCGGATGGCTTTTCGCGAGGCGGCATGACGACACCCATCGCATCCGGGTCGCGGCCGCTGCCGCGCAGTTCCTCGCGCGCCAATGCCACGTCGATCTCGGCCCGCCGGTACTGCGCCTCGGCCTGCAGGCCCTGGCTCGCGAAGGCTTCGGCGGCGCGCTCGGCTTCGGGGTCAGCCACATCGATGCCCGCAGGCAGCAGGTCGCTGTCGTCCAGGCATTCGACGCCGCCCCAGCGCGGATCGGCCCGCCGTGCAAGCGCATCGAGGTAGTGGGCATCGGGCCGAGGCTGATCGATACGTTCCACCGCGCCGAGCAGCCCATATATGTCGGACCCGTCGTCGGTGCCCACTTCGGCCAATCCCTGGAACAGCAGCAGCGCACGCTCCGCGTGCGGAAAGAACCAGACCGTCGTCAGGCGCAACGGCACCTCGCGCAGGCGCGGCTCAAGGGCATTCGCGGCACGGTAGTCGGCGAACACGCGCGCACGCAAACCGGGTAGACGGCCCTCGATCGACGGCTTCGCCGGATGCATGTGATCGAGCTGGAAGGACTCATCGCCACGCAGGGGCGCGTCGAACCATTGGTCCTCCGGTGCGAGATTGAAATAGCGCCAGTCCAGATCGGGCGCGAAGCCCGGCGCGTGCTCCTTGAGATAGCTCGCGTCGTAAGTGCCGCGAAAACGTGCCCGCTCCGGGTGCATCGGTCCGCGCAGGCCAAAGCCGGCAGGCGCCACGCTCTGGGCCGGATCGCGCAGGGGCTGGTCGGGTCGCTCGATGTTGGGCAGCCGATGCACGCCGCCCTCGGCCGCCGCGCCAAGGCCGTCGGGATTGGCCGGCACTGCGGCACCACCGTAGGCATGCGCCCAATCGATCGGCATCGCGTCGAAATCAAGCGGAGCGCTTGCCTTCGCGCCGTCCCAGCGGCGGTCGCCGAAGACCAGCAAGGTCTTGCTGCGGCTGCCCAGGCGCGCGCGCACGGCGCAGGCGTTGGGTCGGTCGGGCGGAGGAAAGGCCTTGCCATGCACCAGGAATTCGGGCGTGAGCTTGGCCACGCCTTCGTCGACCAGGGGCACCGGCATTTCGCGTCCGATGAAGTTCCAGGCCGACTGCTCGCCCCACAGCGTACCGCCCTGGGCTTGCGTGAAGGGAACGTGCAGCATGGCCGTCACGCAGAGACCGAACCGCTTGCGGTACTCGATGGGACGCGTGCTCAGGCAGACAGCCTGGGGTTTGACGACTTGCATATGGGCCTCTTGCGCTGGCTTGCGGACTCAACCGTTGGGATTTCCGGTCGCCTCATCGCGGCTGAGCAATCCGCTGGCGCCTCGTTCGCTGCCGACGGCATTGACGCCGGGGATCATGCCCAGCAGCGCGATCACCGCACCAGCCCCACCGACTGTTCCGATCGTCAGCAGCCCGTCATTGACGTTGGTGCCCACCAGGTTGCGCATGCGCTCCAGCCTTCCGCGCATTCCGGGAATCTTGTCGATGTCACTGCTCGACAGCACCTCGTTCAGCAGCGCCCTCGCGTCTCTGTATTGCTCAGCAAACGACACACCGCCGCTGAACATGGAAACGAGGCCGTACCCGAGTCCGGCCACCGCGCCCACCGTGCCGGCGGTCGCCATCGCGCCCGTTGCGGCCGTTCCCGCGCCGGCACCGGCTCCAGGCATGATCGAATGCAACGGCGCCTGCCGCACCGACGTGCCGTCGCGCTCGATCTTGAGGCCGGCCACCGACTCCATGCTGACGGCCAGCGTGTTGTCGATCTTCAGGCCCAGGAAGTTCGACATCGCGATGCCCAGCGCGTTGTCCATGCTCAGTCCCATGAAGGTCGAGCGGGTGACGCCGAGATTGAAGTCGGTGTTGTTGCCGACGTAGCCACTCGTGTTGGGACCGAGCACCGTGGTGTTGGAGCCCACCGACACGGTATTGATGTTGCCGATGGCCACCATGTTGAGTTCGGTGTTGCTCACCAGCGTGTACTTCTGGAACGCCGCGGCATACGGCGCGGCGTTGGCATCGATCTTCATCGAGTTGCCACCGGTCACCTTGAACTCCATGTGACCCGCCTCGAACAGCATCGTCGGCGCCTTGTACTTCACTCCGCCCTGAACCGTGATGGTCTGGGTGCCGGTGACCGAACGGGTCTCGTTGCCGCCGGTGGAATCGGTGCGGTTGCCGTCGGCATGGATCTTGTGATGGCCCTTCACCAGCAGCGCGTGGTCGGCGTCGACCTTGGTGGTCTGGAAGCCAACCACATGGTTGTCCTGGTTCTTGCCGACGGTGAGTTTCTGGAACTGCTGGATTTCGGTGGTGTCGTTGTTCTCCACCGTCAGCTTGCGGTCCCGCACCACGGTGGTGGTCTGGTCGCGTTTCACGACCACCGACTGGTCGCGGTCGACCTTCGTCGAATCGTCCCGCTCCACGCTGCGGCTCATGTCCAGCTCGGCATGGATGTTGATGTTCTCCTCGCCCTTCTTGTCCTCGAACATGATCTCGTTGTAGTTCGCGGGACCGCCGCCGGGCGTGGAACGGGTCTTGAAGCCGCTCTGCGTGGGCGACTTGTACGGGATGGGCTGGTCGTCGTTGTAGACGCGGCCGACGATCACCGGCCGGTCCGGATCGCCGTTCAAAAAGTCGACGATCACCTCCTGGCCGATGCGCGGAATGAAATACCCGCCCCAGCCCTTGCCGCCCCAGGGCTGCGACACGCGCACCCAGCAGGTCGACTTCTCGTTGCTCTCGTCGTAGCGGTCCCAGTGAAAGTGCACCTTCACGCGGCCGTGGTCGTCCACGTGC